>Ga0068714_10007182_pt1 | contig 10946 bp, 8 predicted proteins | sample MTBNYHSulfiMetaG_FD_62988 | JGI IMG/M metagenome (GOLD analysis project Ga0068714, IMG submission 62988) | Enrichment culture microbial communities from rom New York Harbor, USA that are MTBE-degrading - MTBE-NYH (New York Harbor Sulfidogenic)... | ecosystem: Environmental > Aquatic > Marine >... | reverse complement strand
TAGATACGACAATAATCTCTTCGAGTTTTTTATTGACACTCGGGGCGATAACATGCTATTTTTCTTGTTCGCTGCGTGTTATGCCCAGCGGGAGGATTGGTTATGAGGCTAACGCGATCGGGAATGATCCTGGCGTTCGGTTTTATCCTGGTTGGGGCTTGGTGGCTTGGTGTCTCAACGGTCGGGTCGGCGCAAACGGTGCCGGGTTCGGGAAGCGTCCGAGAGTACGATCCCATGATGGCCCGGCCCAGCACTATCTACGGCGACTTCCGCGAGATCGGTCCGGGGCGTCAGCCCCGCACCCAGCAGGAACAGGTTACCGTGTTGATCAAGCAAGGCAAGAAGATCTACTGCGCTTGGAGCAACCAGTTGTTGCACAATGACGTCAGCTTCCGGGAAGTGTCGCCGGAGCAGGCCGAGAAGTTCTACGACGACGGCACCCACAACGACGAGATCCCCTTTGACGGCCTGCCGAGCAACGTCGAGGAGGACAAGTACACGTATATCGGCCCGTACGGGATGCTGATTGCTCTGGAGCTGGAGCTGCTGAAGAACCGGATTCTCACCCTGGACACCGTGGATCGGATCAAGATTCACCAATGGGAGGACCGGGGGAAATATGATCCCCTGCGATTCTACTCCGGCCTTCATGTCGTCTCCCTGGACCGCAAATCTCCCCTACCCCGGTTTGTTGAAAAGCTGACCGACCTGACCGACTACGTTGAGATCCTCGACCAGGATGTTTTGGAACAGTTTCGAGGCTATCAACCCTATTCGGATCGGGAGCATCCGGAACTGCAGTCCTCCGCGCTTCGTCGTTTTCCCAATATCAGCGACGACCCCGATATGTTCGAGGAGATGCCCGAGTACGCTCAGGAGTACTGGCGCTGGGTCCAGGACAACCGGCCTCGGGAAGTGATTCGCGAGGATCTCGGCTTCCCCGGTCTGGGCATGGAGGGGGCTTACTACCCGCTGGATCGGGCTGCGGGGGCGGCTGGCATGTACTGAGTTGGACTGACTCCGGCGGGAATGATCGAAGATGGTCAAAAAGAAGAAACTGAGCGCCGAACAGGAAGAGCGGCTGAAGAATATTCGCAGCTTTCTGGAGCTGTGGCTTCAGTACCATAAGGCTTACAAACGCGCTTATCGGGGCGAAGAGATCACCCGCGAACAGGAAACGGAATTCCTGAAGATAAAATCGAGCCTGGCCCGCCGGCATGCGATTCTGCTGGCCAGCTTGGGCAAGGACTACATCGGGGCGGATACGATCCGGCCGATTCTCACGCAGACCGTGACCTTGCGGCACATGAGCAAGCTTCGGCCCGAACACTATGAGCGGATCGAGCGGGTCTGGCATAACACTTACATTCACCTGAATGAATCGGTTGGACATCTCAGATATCTCCTCGATGGTGGGGAATGAGGAAGGGGACCTTAGGATGAGAAAGCGCTCTTTAGCCCATGTTGCAGTTGCCCTCTCGATGGGCGTCCTGATCTGGGGTGGATGCGGCCTGTGGAAGAAGTACTCGGCGAATAGCGCGATCAAGAAGGTGAAAACCACCCTGGCCGAGGCCCAAAAGCAAGAGGCGGATCGCTACGCCTCGGAAATGTACACCTCGGCCGAGTCCCTCATCCAGGAAGCGGAAGCCGACGTCGAGGCTGGCAGCTATGACGAGGCGCTCAACAAGACCAATGAGGCCGAGGCCAAGGCAAAACAGGCGATGAGCCTGGTGGCTAAGAACCGCCAGATCATCCAGGGGAAACGCGAGGAGCTGAACGAGCTGGACAAGAGCATCCAGGAAGTCCTCCAACTGGCGGAGAGCGCCCCTTCCCGGGCCGTGGCCGAGGCGGAGATCGCTCAGGCCCGCGAGGCCTACGACGCCATCCAGGGGGAAGTCAGGAGACAGCCGACCCAGCGCGCTCAACGGGCGGAGGATTATGATGCACTCATTGCCCGGCTCGAGGAAGTGGCGGCCCAGGCCGGGCGGGCCTATGACCTGACGCTGGCCGAGACGGCGGGCGCCCTCGCCCAGAGGATCCAGAACAAAGTAACGACCTTGGAGGAGCTGGAGTTTGCCACATTTCTACCCGAGTCGGCGGAGGCCGTGCGCCGCCGGTACGAGGAGTTTCGCCAGGCGATGGAAACTCAGGCCTTCGGCCAGGCGGTCGCGACGGGCAACCTCCTGGATGCCACGCTGGACGAGCAGATCCCGGCCGCCCGCTTGGCCCGGGCCGAGCAGACCGTGGAACAGGCTGATGCTCGACTGGCCGAAGCGGCCGCCATGGGAGGCTTGGAGTACGCCCTGGAACAGATGCGGGCGGGCCAACAGGCCCTCTCGGACGCAAAGGCTCGGCTGGACGAAAAACAATACGACCAAGCCTATAATATGGCTCTTCAAGCCATCGGAAGCGCCGAAGTAGCGCTCGATGAAGTCAAGCGGCGGATTGAATCCCGCATCGAAACCCTTCGGGACCGCATTGCGGAAGCGGACGAATCCGGCGCGGGGAAGTACGCTCCCGAGGACTTGGCCGAGAGCCGCGCGAAGCTGACCCAGGCGTTCAATCTGCTCACGGAACAGGACTTTCAGTCGGCCCGGGCTGTCCAGGAGGAGGCGGCAGAGGCCGTCGAGCGGGCTTTCACAGCGGCCAAGAAGGGGCGCGCCCGGGAGAAACTCGAGCGCATTGCCGGGGTGATTGCCCGGGCGGAGCGCCAAGGCGCGGGAGAGTATCTCCCCGAGTCACTGGTGGAAGCCCAGGGAAAACTGAGCGAAGCCCAAGCGATTTTCGAACGGGGCGATTATGTCGAGGTGCATCCCGTCGCCGACCTGGCCGAGAATCTGGCCCACAAGACCTTGGGCGAACTGCGGGAACTCGCCGAGGAGAGGATCCAGCAGGCGCAGGCGCAGATTACCTCGGCCGAGGAAGCCCAGGCGGGCGAATATGCCGAGGAGCTGCTGGCTGAGGCCAAGAGCAGGCTGAATGACGCCAAGGTTCAGCTGGCCGCGGAGGAGTATCGCCAGAGCCTTCAGCTTTCCGGGCAAAGCCGGAAAACGGCCAACCAGGCGGAGAGCCAGGCCTATCGGCTGCGCACCGACGAGACGCTTCAACGAGTCGCGGCCGGCCGGCAGCTGGCCTTGGACAGCGGGGCGAAGGAACACTCTTCGGCTCAGTTTTTAGCGGCCGTCCAGCAGGAGGAAATTGCAGGTCAAAAGTACGCTGCGGGCAGTTTCAAAGAAGCCTTGGCGGCCGCCACCCAGGCCGAGAAGGGATTCGAGGGAGCCCGCCTGTCCAAGATTCGCCGAGCCACCGAGGCGGTCGAATCGGCGGTCGCCGCGCAGGCGGAACAGTACGCTCCCGAGGGCCTCGCGCGGGCGCAAAGCCTGCTGGCCGAGGCCAAGATTGACATGGAGGCGAAAGCCTACAGCGAGTCCAACCGCAAGGCGGACGAAGCCGCCCAGCAGGCCACCCAAGCCGAAGTTCAGACTTGGAACAAGCGGGGCCAGGAGAAGATCGCCGAGTGGGAAAAAGCGTTTGAGAAAGCCGTGGCGGACTTCGCCGAGCAGAAGGCGCCGGAGCTGCTGGCCGAGTCGAAGCAGGCCGGCGTAGCGGCCAAGGCCGAGTTCGCCGTCAAGAACTATCGCCTCTCGCACGAACAGGCGGTCAGCGCTTTGGAGGCGCTGGAGCGGGCGGATGCCGCCTTGGCCGAGCAGGCCCAAGCGGCCGTCGAAGCGATGCGCGCACGCCTGACCGAGTTGAGCGCGCTGGCCGTCGACGAGACCGGCCGGTCGCAGTTGAGCGGGGTGGTCGCCCAGATGGCTGCCTGCGAGAAGGCGCGAGAAAGCGGCGATCTTCGTTCGGTCTTCACCCAAGCCGAGCAGTTTCAGACCGCGGCCGACCAAGCCGAAACTCAACTCAAGAGCCACAACCTCGCGGCTCAGCGGGATCGTCTCCTGGCGCAGCTCCAGAAGGCCAAGGAGCAAGGCATCACCCTGTTTGTGCAGGAATCGGCCCAGACGATCGAGCAAATGTTGCAGCAATTGGACCCGATTGCTCGCACCGAGGACTACGCCGAGGCGCAGCAGGAACTGGCCGCCCTGGAGGAACAGATCCAGCAATTCACCCCTCAAGCCGAAACGGCGCTTGAGAAGATGATCGCCGAAATGCAGAAGCAACTGAACGAAGCCCGCCAGGCCGGCGCTCTGGAACTGATCCCGGAGCAATACTCGGCCGCCGTGGAGGCCTATAAACTCGTTCTCAATTACCCCAAAGGCGAGGGGTCTAACTACCATGAACTCTATGCCTTGACTGCCGACGCCGGCGAGAAGAGCAAGACCGCCTTCGACCAGACCAACCTGGCCATCAGTACGCGCAACTTCAAGGAAGTGGTCCAGAATTACCTCAAGGAGATGAATTCGCTGCTGGACAGCTTCAGCAGCGTGACCGACTATAACGACCGATTCTTCATTGCCTCGGCCTCCACCCGCCAGGTGGACGTGTACCGGGAACTCCAGCACGACATTACGGCCACCGCCCTGCGACGGCGCGCCGAGCTCCTGTTGGATAAAGCCGGAGAGCTTCAGCCCCCGGCGGGGCAGGAAGCCACCTACCGGATGGCCCTGAAAACCTTCGAGGAAATGCTGACCATGGCCGATCTGTTTGAGCGCTTCGGGCAGTACGAGAAATACGACAAACGATTGCGGGATCAATACATCACCCAAGCGTTTGCCAGCCTGGAGCGGGTCAAATCGTACAACGTCGAGGTGCAACAAATGCTGGCGGGCGAGGTGCGAAGGCCCTGGTACGCAAAGTTCAACTGGAAGTTTTGGGAAACCTTTTTCTAACAGGCCACCCGGGGCGGGCTGGCTATTCGCTGAGCGCCCTGGCCGAGGAACTTCTCGGCCCGAGGCGCTCGCAACAGGCACCGGGGTCCCTGCGAGCCGGGGGTGAATTCCCGCCGGGGGGAGATTGAGGACGGTATGACGCTGGTAACGAAGATCGAAATCGGACTTTTTGTGATCATCCTGCTTTACATTGTGTACCTCCTGCTCTCGTTCCGGGTCATCGGGAAAAAGGAATAGCGGGCGCACGCCGAATGGATGACAGAAGATGAAAGATGACAAGATTGATTACAAGATTCAACTGGTGGGGGAGCTGATCACCCTGTGGTCGGAACTCCAGAAAGTCATCGACGAGGCGCTGGAAGCGCCGGACATCACCGAGCAGATGGAGGACCGCTGCATGACGGTGAAGACCAGAATCGCCCAGCGCAAGCAACTGGCCAAGGAGCTCATCGGCGAGGCCTTCAACTGCAACGCCGCGATGGTCAAAGTGTTGCTGGGCATTCCCACCCTCGACCTGCTCAAGCGCCAGTCGCCCATCATCATCTCGAACCTGCGCAATGTCTGGCATGACGCCTTCATCGCGCTCAACGAGCTGGCAGGCAACCTGCGGATTCAGAGAGAAGAACAGGCCAAAAGCGGCAAGAGCGGCAAGAGCAAAAAGGGAGTCTTCGCCCGCCTGGGAGGCCGCGCCTGAGCGGCGCAGCTTCCGGCCGGCGAGGACTCGGCGAGCCGAGAAACCGACATGGGCTCCCAGGCGCGAGGCATCCCCTTCAAGATCGTCAAAATCCTTCTCCTGTGCGCTGTCATCTGGCTGTTGCTCTATGGCGCCCAGTGGGTGATTGATTTCCTGTATGTTCAAACCGACCAACGGCCGCCTTGGTGGGAGCTCTATAAGTTGAAGTGGTTGAAGTACCCCCTGTTTGCCCTGGTGATCTTCCTGGTCTTCAACGAGAAGATTTGACCGGCAGAAGGGCGAGCCTTCGCTGTCCGGGGGCAAGGCCCTTCGTCTTCAGGCTCTCCAAGGGTGAGCAAGCGCCTTGTTCAAGGAAAACTCATCGGGACATTGACCGCAATGCAGATACCTCGGGGGCGAACAGTCCTCCTCCTGCTGGCCGCTCTATTCGGAGCGAACGGCTGCGTTCACACCGGTTCGGTGGCGCTGCCCGAGGGCGCTCGCAGTATCGCAGTGCCCATCGTTGAGAACCGCACGCTCGAGTACGGCGCCGAAGAGCGCCTGAGCGACGCGCTGGTGCAGGAGTTTCTGCGCGACGGCCGCTTGGAGGTCCTGCCGCCTCGTGCGGCCGACCTTCAGTTGGAGGCCGCCTTGGTGCGCTACCAGCTGCGAGCGCTCAGCCATGACGCGGAGGAACAGGCCGTAGCCTTTCAGCTGCAGACTCGCCTGCTGGTCACGGTAACCGACCGGCGCAGCGGGAAGGTCCTTCTCGAAAAAGAACCCTTTGAGGAAAGCGGGGTGTTCTTTCTTTCGAATCGGCCCGAAGCGCGACGCGAAGAACAAATCTACCGGCGTCTGGCTCAGGCGCTCATCAGTCGACTTCTGGACGGTTGGTAGTGCCATCCAAGCAGGCCGCTGCCATGGAATTCGCAGAGTTCCGAAAACAAGCCAAAGCCGGCCGTCTCGAGCCGGCCTACCTGCTGCGCCATTTCGGTTCGGCGGAGGCGGAGAAAGTTCTCCAGCTGCTGCAACAAGCGCCTCGCCCGCCGGCCGTCGAAGTCCTTCGGGAAAGCTTTCTTGCACCGGATCAGGTGGTGGACGCCCTGGTTTCGGCTCGCTCCCATCCCATGTGGGGCGAGCACAAACTGATTACCCTGGGCGCCATGGAGACGCTGGAGGCCAAGGGCCAGGAAAAAGCTTTGGAGGCGCTGGTGCGCTATTTGCGCGACCCGTCGCCTTGGGCGACGCTGGTGATGATCAGCGCCAAGGATTCGGGGCCGGACAAGGGCCTTTCCCCCCTGGCCCGCCGGGCGGCTGTGGTCGAGCCTCCTCAAGTGACGCGAGCGTCCTTGGCCGCCTGGGTTCGCCGGGGACTGTCCGAGGCCCAGCTGGACATCGAGCCCGAGGCCTTGGACAGCCTGCTGGAGCGGTGCCAGGGCGAGTGGACGGCGATCGAAAAGGAGATGGAGAAAATCATCGCCGCCTTTGCGCCGGGGACGCGCATCGGGGCCGACGCGTTGGATTTTGTGGTCGAGCCCCGAGTGGAGGAATCGGTTTTTACCCTTCTTCGATTGTTGGCTGAAGGCGAAACCGGGCAGGCGCTGGAGAAGCTGAATGCTTTGCTCAGCTCCGGGCGACAGGAGCGGGATGGCATGATCAGCCTCACCTACTGGCTTTACCGGCAGACGCGGGAGCTGCTGGGCATGGCGGCGATTACCGCCCGGGGCCTCGGGCCGGAGGCCGTCGCGGCCATCGGGATCAGCCCCCGCGCGCAGGGGATCCTGCGGCGACAGATGAAAAGCTTTTCCCCCTCGGTCTTACGGGAGATGTTACCCGTCTTAGAACAAGTTGACAGGCAACTGAAGAGCAGCTATACTTCACAGCCTAAAATCTTGCTGGAGCGTTATGTCATCCGCCTGGGCCGGAGTCAATCCCGCCGGGAGCGCGAGCGGCCCGGGGCTCCCGCAGCACGATAGGATGATTTCGGCAAACCATGTGTTCCGCTCGGGCGTTATCATCTTTAGAGGCCCCAATCGAGAGAGTTCCATGAAGCAACCTCGGACATGGCTATTTTTCCCCGTGATGTTTTGTCTCCTCGTCTTGGGCGTTGACGGCGCTCGGCCCTCGCCGGCCCTCGCCGGCGCCCCGGGTTGGAGCGCCGTACAGAACCTGACCCCGCGCATTACGAGCGAAGCGGTCGAATTCCGGGATCCCGACGTTTATGCCTCTTACGATGGGACGGTCCACGTCGTCTACCGGGGAAAGGGGATTCTGTACAAGAGAAGCGAGGATCGGGGCCGGACCTGGAGCGAACCGGTCCTGGCCAGCGGCGAGCGGCTCGTCAACGGCGCTCCGACCGTCCTGGCCGACCGGGATGGAATCCACATCGTTTGGCCTTCTCTGGTCGTGACCCCCCTGCACACCCATTATCAGCTGTTTTATGTCCGCAGCCAGGATCAGGGACGCAGCTGGACCGAGCCGGAGATGCTGACCGCAATGGAAAGCCATTCCTCGGAACCGGCTCTGCTGCGTTCCGAGAGCGGAATCGCCGTGATTTGGTATGAGCTCGACGAGAAATCCCTGCCTTTCAAGGAGCGCCTGACGACCGACATATTGACCCAGTTTTTCGAGAATCCGTTGCAGGGGGTGGTGCCGCGGGAATACCTGAACGTGCTGCGCAGCACCATCCTGATCAAACAAAGCTCCAGCGGGGGACGCTCCTGGACGGACTCGGAGCTGATCGCCGAAGTGCTCAACCCTTTGCAGATCTTCTTTCCGTACCAGGCGGGGGATAATGCTTTTGGCGTCTACTGGAGCGAGGAAGGGAAGATCTACAACTACTTCTCCCCCGACGGCGGGATCACCTGGCGCTGGGAATGGAGGTATGACCCATACCTGAGCCCCACGGAGCTTAACCAGCTTGTCTACACGCCCGAGGGAGTTCTTCTGATCGGGATTGCCCGCAAGCCCTTTGAACTCCTTCGCATTCGGCAGTGGGACCTCAACACCATGGAACAGACCTACGTCTCGGATCCGGTCTACTTCCGCTCGCCTCCGAGAGTGGCCTATGGAGCAGACGAGATCCACGTCGTTTGGGCGGTCCGGGATGAAGCGCAGACCTGGGTGGCCTACCAGCGGACCGACGGCGTCCCGCCCAGGACCCGGATTACGGAGCCGGCCGAGCGCTCGGTGACAAGCGAGAGTTTCAAGGTTGCCTGGGAGGGCGCCGACGATATTTCCCAGCGGCTCGCCTATTCGCACCTGAAGTACTTTGACACCGACGAGTGGACGCCGTTCGAGCCGGGGCAGTTTGTCGTGCTCAAGACCCCCGCGGACGGCGAGTATGTGTTCAAGGTTCGCGCCCGGGACGAGGCGGGCAACATCGAGCCGACGCCGGCGGAGTTCGCCTTTGAGACCTATGGCGTTGCGCCGAACACCGTCTTGGAGCAGAAGCCGCCGGGGCAGGTCCGGTCCCGCTCGGTCCAAATCGCCTGGAGCGGCTACGACAACACGGTCACCGATCCCGCCGATCTGTTCTATTCCTACCGCTTGGACGACAGCGAATGGAGCCCGTTCGGCAAGGTGCGCCAACAGACCTTTCGCGATCTGCTCGAGGGGCCGCATGTCTTTCAGGTGCGTTCCCGGGACAACCGCGGCAACATCGATCCCTCGCCGGCGGAAGCCCGCTTCGACGTTGTGGTGGGCATTGAAGTGGCCTTCAAGACGCCGCCGCCTTCGGATCTCAACGAGCCGCGGCTGCGTCTGGCCTGGGTCGGCTCGGACCGGACCGAGGACAATGTCCCGCTGGTTTACTCTTACCGCCTCGATGGAGGCTCCTGGTCGGAGTGGTCGATCACCGACAGCATTGCTCTGGAACCCATCGAGGAGGGAAGGCACCAAATCGAGATTCGCGCCCGGGATGCCATCGGCAACGAGAGCGCCCAGCCGCTGGTCCATTCGGTGGCCATCGACCTGACACCGCCGCAGACGGAAGCCGACCTGGCCGAAGTGGTGAAGGAGAACAACTATGCCCCGATCATTTCGCTGGGGGGCACCGACAACTTGAGCGAGCAGGAGCAGCTGCGCTTCGAGTATCGCATCGGCGACGCGCCCTGGACCGAGGTCGCCCGGGACCGCACGGTGACTCTGCCTGCGGGCTTAAGCCCCTGGTCGCCGGGATACGTCGTCGAGGTGCGCGCCAAGGACTCCGTCGGCAATGTGGACCCGACGCCGAGCCTCATTAACCTGCGTTTTCCGGGGCGCTACCTGCGGTACGGGATGGGAAGGTTGGCCGTGCCGGTGGTGTACGCGATTGTTTTTGTCCTGATCCTATTGCTGATTCTTGCAGGCTTTGCCGGCCTTGTTTTTCTCTTTGTCGCCCGGCGGCGAAAGCCGACTGTTGAGGTGGCCGAAGAATTCGCCGGCGAGGCGGAAGCGCCTCCAACGGCCAAGGCCTCGGGGATGTTCGAGGACGAAGACGATTTCTTCGAGAGTCCTTCCACGCCCTCGTCGTCGGAAACCGAGATCAAGTTCGACGAAGAGGATGACCTGTTCAGCTAGCGCCGACCAAACCGGGTTTCGGTCAGCTACCTTCGCTGCTGATATTCCTTCAGGAGTTTTACCATTTCGTCCCGATGAAGGTATCTTGCCAGGAAAAGGGGCGTGGTAGCGGAGTCGCTCAGAAGGGCGGGATCCGCCCCGGCCTCCAAAAGCAGTTTGGCGATTTCCTTATTGCCTCGAAAGATCGCCAGGGAAAGAGGATTGATGCCATCATCCGCCTTGGAGTTGGCGTTTGCCCCGGCACGCAACAGCATTGAGACAATCTGTTCTTGGTCTCTCGCCGTAGCCCACATCAGGGGTGTCCAACCTTCGCCGCATCTGGCGTCGACGGATGCGCCACTGTGTATAAGGATTTGGACAATGTCCTGCTGACCATGCGACGCGGCGTGACTCAAGGCAGTCCTACCCCGGTCATCCCGGGCATCGATCTCTGCGCTGTGATGAATCAGAAGTCGGGCAATGTCGAACTGGCCGTTTCCTGCGGCAACGCATAAAGGGGTTTCCCCTTTCTCATCCCTGGCTTCCGCATTAGCTCCCTTCGTTAGTAAAAGCCGAACAACATCCCAATGACCGCGCCAAGCCGCTGTGTGCAGCGGGGTCCATCCCAATGGTCCTGTTATGTCGATGACTGCACCTTCAGCAAGCAGCCCTGCCACCCTCTGCAATTCTCCCCTGTTGGCCGCGTCCCACAAGGCGGGAACGGGGAATGGGGTCTGAGTGGATGAGCCTGCGAGTTTCGTCTCCGCCGGCGACTGCATCCACGATGCGGGAGGTCCCCTTTCCAGCAAGAAACGAGCAATGTTCGGTCGGTTTACACGGGAAGCGCTGGAGACCAACGCGTCCCAACTGCTCAAGTCGCCGGGGAACTCCTC
>Ga0068714_10007180_pt1 | contig 10947 bp, 8 predicted proteins | sample MTBNYHSulfiMetaG_FD_62988 | JGI IMG/M metagenome (GOLD analysis project Ga0068714, IMG submission 62988) | Enrichment culture microbial communities from rom New York Harbor, USA that are MTBE-degrading - MTBE-NYH (New York Harbor Sulfidogenic)... | ecosystem: Environmental > Aquatic > Marine >... | reverse complement strand
TCGTGAACTCCTCGCTGCGGGTGTTCACGATGCGTACAGGGCGACCCGTCAACCTCGAGAGCACCGACGCTATCGGCAGCTTCATGTCCATCACGAGCTTGGAACCGAAGCCACCGCCCATGTACGAGCTGATGATGCGCACATTCCGCCGCGGGATACCTAGGACGCGGGCGACCTCCTGACGCTGCGTGTGGGGCGCCTGCGTGTTCGTCCAGATCGTGAGCTTGCCGCTCTTGTCCCACTTGGCGACGCAGTTCGAGACCTCGAGGCAGGTGTGCGCAAGCTGGTAGGTGTCGTAGGTGCCCTCCACGACATAGTCGCACTCGGCGAGCGCCTTGTCGGGGTCGCCGAAGAGGCGGTCGACCGACCACGTGGAGTTGCTGTCCTTGTCCTCGTGGATGAGCGGCGCCCCCGGCTTCATGGCCTCGTCGATATCGAGGATGACGGGGAGCGGCTCGTACTCGACCTTGATGAGCTCGAGGGCTTCCTCGGCGGTGTCCTCGTCGACTGCAGCCACAGCGGCGACCTCGTCGCCCACGTAGCGCACCTTGTCGGTGCAGAGGATGTGCTTGTCGGCCTGCCACTGGTAGAAGGCGAAGAGGTTCTCGGGCACGTCCTCGGCGGTGATGACGGCGAGGACGCCGTCGAGTGCCCTGGCGGCCGACGCATCAATCGACTTGATGCGCGCATGGGCGTATGGGCTGCGCAGGATCTTGCCGATGAGCAACCCCGGCATCCTCAGGTCGACCGTGTACTGCGCCTCGCCGGAGACCTTGGGGATCGCGTCGATGCGCGGCAGCCCCTTGCGAACGATGCAGGTCTTCATTCGATCTCCCCCCCCTCGAGCAGGCAGCTGGCCGCCTCGACGGCCTCGACGATCTTGACGTAGCCGGTGCAACGACAGAGGTTGCCCTTGAGACCCCCGAGGATCTCCGCCCGGGTGGGCGAGGGGTTGTGGTCGAGCAGCGCCTTCGCGGTGAGGACCATGCCGGGTGTGCAGTAGCCACACTGGATGGCCCCGGTCTCGACGAACGCCCGCTGCACGGGGTGCAGCGTGTCGCCGCTCCCCAGCCCTTCGATGGTCAGCACGTCCTGCCCCTCGGCCTCGTGTGCGAGCACGAGGCATGAGTTCACGGGTTCGCCGTCGAGCAGGACGGTGCAGGCGCCGCACTCGCCTTGGCCGCAACCGTTCTTCGTGCCCGTGAGACCGATCTCGTCACGGATGACCTCGAGAAGCGTCCGGTGGGTGTCGACGAGCAGGTGGTAGTCGTCGCCGTTGACCCGTATGTGCAGCTCGCGTCTCACCCTCGCCCTCCGTTCTGCGCCCAAGCGCACGCCGCGGTAAGCACACGCCGCGACATGACCTCCACCAGCACCTCGCGGTAAGCGGCCGAGGCACGGATGTCATCGATCGGCTGAGCCTCCTCGACGGCCTTGGCGCTGGCGGCGGCGATCGTCTCTTCGTCCAGCTCGCGCCCGGTCAGCAAGGCCTCGGCCGCGCGAGCGCGCATGGGCGTCGGGGCGACCGCCCCGAGCGCCAGTCGCACCGCGTTGACGACGGTCGCACCCTCGTCGAAGGCGGCGAACAGCCCCACGCCCACGGTGCAGCAGTCCATCGCCGAGCGGAAGGTCTTGAGGTACGTCGCGTAGCTCCGCTCCGGCGTCGGTGGTACGCGCACCGCCTTCAGCAGCTCGCCGCGCCGCAAGACCGTCTGACCTGGGCCGGTGAAGAAGTCCTCGAGCAGGAGGACACGCTCGTCGTGAGCATCGGTGAGCACCGCTTCGGCCCCCAGCGCGATCAGGATCGGCGCCGTGTCGGCGGACGGCGCGGCGTTGCAGAGGTTCCCGCCGATGGTGGCGCGGTTGCGGACCTGTGCCGAGCCCACCCAGGCGGCCGCCTGTGCGATCGCGGGGAAGCGCTCCTTGAGGACGGGCGAGCGTTCGATCTGGCCAAGCGGCGTGACCGCGCCGATCGTCACCCCGCCATCATCGTCCGCCTGGATGAAGCTCAGGCCCGGGATGTCCCTCAGGCTCACGACCGCGGACGGGCGCAGCCCGCTCGCCTTCATCTGCACCAGCACGTCGGTGCCGCCCGCCAGGGCTCTCGCCGAGCCGGACGGATCGGCCAGTGCGGCGCAGGCCTCCTTCAGGGTGCTCGGCCGCACGTAGTCGAAGGCTTTCATCGACACATCTCCTGTCTCCGACCGGTCATTCAGGCCGCACGGCCACACCGGCCCGCGTGTTCTCGACCGGCGCCTCGACCATCGTGATCGCGTCGCGGTTGCAGAGGAAGTAGCACACCGCGCAGGAGTAGCACTCCTTGGGCTTCACGAGAACGGCCTTCTGGTCGACGATCTCGATGCACTCGCAATGACCCGGCGCAGCGCAGAGCCCACAACCGTTGCACTTCTCGAGGTCGATCTCGGGCAGCATCGGGATGTAGTGCACCTCGCCCGGCGTGACGATGTGCTCGAGGGCGATGCCGCGCAGGTCGGCGAGTGTCGCGTACCCGTTCTCGTCCATGAACTTCCGCAGCCCTGGCTCGATCTTGGCAAAAGCCTTGTAGCCCTTCAGGTACAGCAGCGAGCAGTAGGTGAGAACGGTGGCGCCGTACATGAGCATCTCGACGGAGTGGCGCCAGTTCATGAGGCCGCCCCCGCCGGCCAGCGGGAGGTCGGGGCAGATGGTGCGCATCTGGGCGATGTGGCGGTAGGCCAGCGGCCTGATCCACGGGCCGCAGAGGCCGGCGAACGACTGGTTGTCGGTCGACGGGTACATCGGCCTGCCGCCGTTCTTGATGTCGAGCGGCGGCAGCGACTGCGGGCAGTTGATCGCCGACACCGCCGCCGCACCGACCTTCTGCACCGAGCGGGCGACCATCATCGTGTTGGCCTCGGGCGTCATCTTCGGCATCACGGGGATGTCGACGGCGTCGACCACGGCCTTGCAGACCTTGCCGGCCAGGGCCGGGTCCTTGCCGAGCGTGGCGCCGAGCTCGGGCTCCTCGTCGACGCCCATCTGCTTGGCCATGAGGCCGAGGTTGGGGCACGACATGTTGAGCTCGAGCATGTCGGCGCCGGCCTCCTCGAGCATGCGGCCGAGCTTCGCCCAGCCCTCCAGGTCCTCGCCGGGCCCCATCATGTTGGCGATGACCTTGAGCTCGGTCTGCTCCTTGCAGTCGCTGATCAGCTGCTGGGTGTCCTCGACGCGCATGCGCTCGCCGGAGGGCGAGTAGAAGGCGCCCTCCTTCTCGATGATGTGGTAGGGACGCGCGTAGAGCGGCACCTTGAGGAAGGTCAGCTTGGTGCTCACCGCCGAGGCGCCGTGCTCCTCGGCGACCTTGATCTTCTCGAGCTTGTTGGTCAGCTCGGACGAGGCGATGATGAACGGGTTCTTGAGCTTCAACCCTGCGAAATCGACGGACAGATCAGCCATCTAGCTCTCCCCTCCGGGTCTCGGTGTCGTCGGCGGATGCGGCCGTGAAGCCCGAGGCCGGCACCGCTTCACGTGTCTCCTCGAGGCGCGCGGCCCGCTCGAGGTAGCGGCCTTCGACCGCGGCCTCGGCGTCCTCACGCGCCTCGTCCGTCCAGTAGCCCAGCTCGTAGCCGAACCACGGCTTGCGCAGCGTCAGCGCCGGCAGCCCTTCGGCCTCCCAGCGCTCGAGCGCCTTGTCCATGAACGGCTTGCGGGGCAGCGACGTGGGCGGGTAGTCCCACTTGCGCGTCGCGTCGATGAGGATCGACGACGTGCCGACCGGCTGCGGGAACCGCTGCTCGTCGACGTGCGCCTCAGGGGGCGCGGACGACGGGTCCAGGATGCTCGCCTTGCCGGTCACGATGTGCGTGTCGAGGTGCGGCCGCATGCGGTAGGCCATGGCCCAGTTCACGGCGTCGGCGTCGTTGGGGTCGATGTCGTCGTCCACGGCCACGATCATCTTGCCGATGGTCGGGTCGAGCGCCACCGCGGCGTGCAGGGCCTGCCAGGGCTGCGAGGGGTGCACCTTCTTGAGCTGGATGACCATGAGGCCGTAGCTCCCGGTCGCCTCGTGCAGCTGTACGTCGAGCACGCCGGGGATGTTGGCCGACTGCAGGCGGTTCAGGTAGACCGCGTCGTAGGCGAGCTTGCGGATCAGGCTGCTCTCCGACGGCGGGAACTGGCTGAGGAAGGCCTGGTAGACCGGCTTGGTGCGGTGCATGATGCCGGTCACCGTGAACACGGGGTTGGCCACTCTCGTGCCCATGTAGCCGGTGTACTCGCCGAACGGGGCCTCCTGCTCGCGGTAGGTGGGGTCGACGTAGCCCTCGATCACGATCTCGGCGCTCGCCGGGACCTCGAGGTCGACGGTGCGGCATTTGACGAGCTCGATGGGCTCGCCGGCGATACCGCCGGCGACCGTGTACTCGTCCACCCCGTAAGGGATCTTCGCCACGCTGCAGAGCCCGACGGCCGGGGTGCAGCCGACGATGATGGCGGCCTCCAGCACCTTGCCGGCGCGGCGCGCGCTCTGCAGGTGCAGGCCGATGTGCTGGCTCTGGTGGGCCATCATGCCGGCCTTGCCGCCGGCCTTGACCATCACCCGGTACGTGCCGATGTTGCGGTCGCCGCTCTCGGGGTCCTTCGTGACCCAGAACGGCGAGGTGAAGTACGGCGCAGGGTCGAAGCCCGGCGTCGAGATCGGGTGCGGGAACTCGAGGATGCCGTCGTGCTCCAGCAGGCCGTCGCCGACATGGATCTCCTCCATGACGGGGCCGTCGTCCACGAGCCGGGGCTCGATGTAGTTCTTGTGGACGTCTGCCCAGCGCGCCGTGATCTCGTCGGGGGCGCAGCCCAGCGCCTTCGCGTACACGGCGCGGTTGGCGCCGAGGACACCGACCGCGACGGGGCCCGAGAACTTGCGGCCCGTCGCGTCGGTCACGTTCTCGAACACGAACGCGGTGCGCTGCTCGGCCGGCAGGCCCCGGAACTGGAGACGTACGAGCGGCATGAGCTCGGTGTCCTTGCAGATGGGCGTTCGAACGCGGCGCAACAGACCGTCGGCCTCGAGCGCGTCGAGGTAGCCGCGGAAGTCCTTGTAGTAGCTCACTGTCCCGCCTCCCGCGTCATCAGGGCCGCGACCGCCGGATCGTCGGCGACCCACGACAACCCGAGCCGCTCGAGCGTCTCTGTCGTCGGCAGGCCGGTCCCGGCGTCGAGGCCGCTGGCCGCGTAAAGCTCTCCGCGCATGAGGTCGAAGTCGACGGTATGCCCGACCAGCGGTCCGTCCGGGACGGACTCCTCGCGCAGCCGTCGCGGCAGCGTGTCGTCCTGCGGCCGGAGCCCTTCTCTCACGTTGATCACGCGCTCGAGGGCGTTGATGCGCTCGCCGGTGAGGTAGATGTCAGGCGCCGAGAACTGCCGACCCGTCGCCGCGGCGATCGCCTCGGCAAGGGTCGCGTCCTGCATGCCGACGGTGAGGAACGCGCACGTCCCGGCCGAGTCGGCGCCGGCGGCCCTGCGATTGCGCGTACCCAGGGCGATCGGCGCCTTGCCCGTGTCCGCGAACCGGTCGAACTTGGGGTCGGTCAACTCGGCAGTCACCGTGTAGCCGCCGGCGTGGTGGCAGCCGCCCCGGGGGCCGCAGCCGTAGACCAGGCCCATGCCCTTCACGCCGCGCGGGTCGTAGCCGCCGATCTCCATGCCCTTGGCGTGCATCGCGAAGGCATCGGAGCCCTCGCCGATCTCCTCGGCCAGGGCGCGACTCCCCAAGGCGATGCGTGCGCCGAAACCCTCGCGGTAGGCGGCGTCGTGCACCAGCTTGAGGACGGCGTCGGCGTTGCCGAAGCGCAGATCGAGGCCGTCCGTGTCCTCGAGCGTCAGCAGCCCCTTCTCGAAGCACTCCATGGCGAAGGCGATGGTGACGCCGGCGGAGATGGTGTCCACACCCAGCAGGTCGCAGAGCTGGTCGGCCGCGATGACGGCGCCGAGATCGAAGACCCCGCAGGCGGTGCCCAGGGAGTACACCGTCTCGTACTCGGGGCCCTCGGTGGTCGCCCCGGCGTACGGACCTTCACGCACCACCGTGACCTTGGAACAGCGGCTCGGACACGGGGTGCCGCACGGCGCGTCCTTGACCAGGTAGCGCTCGCGCAGCGCGTCGCCGAGCAGCCCCGCGGCTTCGTCCGGCACCGCCGAGCGCTGCCAGTTGTCGGCCGGCATGATGCCGGTGTTCAGGGTGACGGCGACGGTGCTGACGGAACCGTGAAGCTTCAACGGACCGGAGGTGAACGGGTTGGTGCGCAGCTCCTCGTTGAGGGTGCGCACGGCGGCCTTGAAGCGCGCCGGGTCGGCCACGGAGGCCGTGTCGCCGCCGGCGCGCACGACCAGCGCCTTCACGTTCTTGGAGCCCATGACGGCACCGGCGCCGCCGCGCCCCAGAGCGCGGCGCTCGTTGAGGAGACAGGCGTAGGGCACCTGGCGCTCGCCGGCGGGCCCGATGCAGGTGATGGCCAGCTCGCCGCCGGGGAGCTCGTCGCGGATGTACTCCTGGGCGGCCTGTGTGTCGAGCCCCCAGAGGTGACTCGCCTTGTGGATCTTGGCCTTCCCGCCGCTGACTTCTACGTACACGGGCTCTTCGGACCGCCCGGTGAGGACGATCAGGTCGAAACCCGAGCGCTTCATGACCGGGCCGAGATCCCCGCCGGTGATGCAGAAGAGATAGAGCCCCGTCTGCGGCGACTTCGTGACCACGGCGGCGCGAGCGCCGCCCGGTGCGCCCGTACCAGACAGCGGCCCCGTCGCGAAGATGAGGGGGTTGGCCGGGTCGAGCGGGTCGGTCCCGGCCGGCAGCGTCTTGAAAAGGTAGTAGGCGCCGAGGCCGCGCCCCCCGAGGAAGTCAGCGGCGGCGCGGCCGTCGAGCGGCTCCTCGCGGGTCTCCCCGGTGCCGACGTCGACGACGAGGACCTTGCCCCAGCGCGCTCCGTGAGGAAGCGGGTGCTCCATCTGATCACTCCTCTCCGCGTGCGCGTCGGTAGAGCCGAGTCAGATCGGCCGGTGACGCCTGACGCAGGTTCAGCCGGTAGTTCACGACCTTGGTGCACTGCTCGACGAGCACGGGGATCTCCTCGTCGGTGACGACGGCGGGGTCGAGCCCGGTCGGGAAGTCGACCTCGACCATGAGCAAGGCGAGGCGCTCGAGCAGCCGGTCGGCGAGCTCGCGGTCCGGTCCCTCCTCACCGAGAAGCCGCGCCACCGGCGCCAGCTTGTGCGCGGCCACGGGGAGATTGAACTCCATCGCGTACGGCAACATGATGCCGGTCGCCAGACCGTGGGACATGTGCAGGCGACCGAGCGGCTGCGAGAGGACATGGGCGAGACCCGGCAGCGCCGTGCCGGTCGCCATGTTGGCGATCGAGCTGGCCTCGAGCATGCGCTGCTTCGCGCCCAGGTCGCCGGTCAGGGCCGCGGACGGCAGCGCCTCCACGATGGTGGCCGCCGAGGTCGCGGCAAGCCCGTCCGAGAAGTCCGTGGCGCCCACCGACCAGATGGCGTCGAGGGCATGTGCCAGGGCGTCCATGCCGGCGACCAGCGCCGGCCAGGCCGGCAGGCTCGCCATCAACCCCCCGTCGAGGATCGCCACGGTGGGGTAGGTGCGCTCGTCGAGGATCGACATCTTGAAGCCGCGGGCCTCGTCGGTGAGGATCGTCACCTTCGAGACCTCGGTCCCGGAGCCCGCCGTCGTCGGCACGGCGATGACCGGGTAGGGTGCCTTCGCCGCCTTGTTGAACCCTTCATAGTCGGTGAGGACCCCGCCGTTGGCCGCCACAAGGGCCACGCCTTTGCCGGCGCACATGGGGCTGCCTCCACCGAGCGCGACCACGACGTCGCAGCCCGCGGCGGCGAAGCGCTCGACCCCGGCGGCGACCGTCGCCACCCCCGGATCCTCTTCGACCTCGTCGAAGAGGACGTGGGCGACTCCCGCCTGCTCGAGCACGGCGGTGACGGAGGCGGTGACGCCGGCCACAGTCAGACCCTGGTCGGTGCAGACGAAGACCTTGCTGCCACCCGCCCTCGCGACCTGTTCGGGCAGCGAGGCGATCGAGCCCAGCCCGTGCACGATCCGGGTTGGCATGAAGAACATCTTGCTTGCCTGTGTCATGAGCGCCTCTCATCAGTCGATGGCCCCGGACCGACGCCCGGTGACCCGCCTCGCAGGATCCATACCATGCCTAACACGCAGTGCCGTGCCTCACGCGGTACCTGTGGACGGCGCACATCGCTCGGAGGCGACGCCCGCCCTGGCCGCGTCGCCGGCCTCCACCGCGCCGCAGGCCTCCATCAACCCGCACGCACGACGGTAGGGACGTGCGGGGCCGTCTCCCCGTTGCTCTCCCACGAGTCCCAGAAGAGCGACCCGCCGGCACGGTTGCGGGTCAGGTAGCCGTGGTGGTTGTAGCGGTCCGAGCGGTAGTAGACCGACGCCAGGTCCACGACCTGCCCCTCAGTCGAGTAGACGGTGAGGGTCAGCTTGAGCAGCGGGGTCAGGGAGTCGACCCCGAGGAGGGTGGCCATCTCCTCATCGGCTGCTACCGCCTGGAAGACCTGCGATGCCCACTCGACACTGACGTTCGCACGCTGCTCGATGAGCACGATGAGGGGCGTCTTCGTCAGCTCGTCCAGAGAGATCCGCGCGCCGATCACGTAGGGCACGTGGTTGACCATCACCGCCAGCGGCTGCCCGCCGACGGAACGCACGCGCTTCAGGTAGAAGATGTCCGCGCCCTCCTTCTCGGCGAAGACCTCCGTGAGGTCGGGCGTGACCTTGACCATACGGAACTCGACCACCCTGATCGTCGTGTCCGGACCGATGTGGATGAGGTCTTCGAGGCTGCCGTTGACCCAGAGCGTCGCGTCCTCCGCCGCGCTCGGTGCGACGAAGGTGCCCTTCCCTTTGATCTTCACGATGAGACCCTGCTCGTGCAGGATCAAGAGGGCCCGCCTGATGACGACCCTGCTGACGCCGAAGTGCCGCGTCAACTCCGCCTCCGACGGCAACTGGTCGCCTGGGCAGAGACGCCCGGAGACGATCTGCTCTTTGAGGTCGCGCATGATCTGGTAGTAGAGCGGGATCCCGCCGCGCCTGGCGCTGCGCGCCGCCAGCGGCGCGCCGGGAGCGCTCTCGTCGCCGTGCTGTCTCACCCGATCGCCTCCTGCCCGTACGCCCGCACCGCGGGCGTCAGCCCCCACCGAGAGGTACGATCACTCTCAGTTCATCGCCCTCGTGCAGCCGCGCGTCGCGCGTTGCACGCTCTCCGTTGACCGTGAGGTAGCTCCGCTCTCCGGCCGGCACCCCGATCTGGTCGAGCACCTCGTCGATCGTCGCCGCGTCGTTCACGGCGATCGCGACCGAGTTGCCGCGCGAACCCTCGGGGAGCAGGCGCGCGAGGTGGCCGAAGAGCACGAGTCTCACCTGCACCGTCGTACTCCCCGCGTTCAGCCGATCCCCAGGCGCTCGAGCAGGGCCGGTGTCGGGGCCCCATCGGCGCCCCATTCACGCTCCGCATAGTACTCGTCCATCACCGCGGCTACGTCCAGCGTGTGCCCGCCCTCGTCCGAGGGCGCGGCCTCGCGCGCGAAGCGGGCGGGCAGCGTATCGTCGGCGCGCGTGAAGCCCTCCTGCACGTTGAAGAGCCGCTCGACCGTGTTGATGCGCTCGCCGATCGTGTACACGTCGTCCGGCGAGATCGACATGCCCGTCGGCAGGTTCGCGCAACGCGCGTACAGTTCGACGCTGATGCCGAGGTCGACCGTGAACATGCACATGATCAGCGAGTCGATGATCGCCGTGCTGTCCTGCATCGTCTTCACGAGGTGCGGCTTGCCCTCGAGCGCGTAGCGGTCGTAGTCGCCGAGCACGCCGAGGAACTCGGCCGCCACCGTGAACGCCTTGTTGTGGTCGGCGCCGCGGGCGGTCGTGGCGAACGACAGCCCCATGCCGGTGAACGCACGCGGGGCGTAGGCGGAGAGGTCGAGCCCCTTCACCTGCATCGCGTACTCCTCGCCCTTGCCGAGGGCGCGGGCGGCGCCGCGCGCGCCCTGGGCGAGCAGCTCGCCGAAGCCGTCGCGGGCGGCGATCTTCTCGACCGCGTGACGCAGCACATCGGCGTTGCCGAAGGTGAAGTCGAGACCGTCGGTCTGGTCCGTGCTCAGCAGGCCCTTCTCGGTCATCTCCATCGCCCAGGCGATGGCCGAGCCGGCGCTCATGGTGTCGATGCCCAGCCGGTCACAGAGGTAGTTGGCCTCCATGATGGCGGGCAGGTCGACGATGCCGCAGTTCGGCCCGAGCGCCCAGACCGACTCGTGCTCGATGCGCTCGGACCGGTACTTGCGACCTTCGCGCTCGAACTCGACCACCGAGCCGCAGATGACGTTGCAGCCGCTGCAGGCCTCGTAGTGCTGCACGTACTTCGCGATCTCGTCGTTGTGGATCGGATCGACGTCGGGCACCTGATCGTCCTGATGGTTGCGGTACGGCAGCCCGACCGCCTCGTTCACGACCGGCAGCATCCCCGTGGTGCCCGCCCAGCGGAAGGCTGGCCGCACCGGGTTCTCCATGATGATGTCGTGGAGCTCCTTGCAGGCCTTCAGGTACTCGTCGCTCGGCGCAGCGACGCGCACGCCGCCCGTGCCGCGGACCGCCACAGCCTTGAGCTTCTTGCTGCCGAAGACCGCGCCGGGGCCGCCGCGGCCTGCGGCGTGCTGCAGGTGCAGGAAGTTGCCGTACACGACGCCGTTCTCGCCACCGGGGCCGATCGCGCCGGTGCGGAAGTCGTCGCCGAGGTCGCCGGCCAGCAGCCTCTGCGCCTCGAAGGTGTCCTTGCCCCACAAGGCGCTCGCGTCGCGGAGCTCGACCCGGTCGTCGTCGATCACGAGAGTCACCGGTGACGCGGCGACGCCGGTGATGACGATGCC
>Ga0068714_10007178_pt1 | contig 10954 bp, 7 predicted proteins | sample MTBNYHSulfiMetaG_FD_62988 | JGI IMG/M metagenome (GOLD analysis project Ga0068714, IMG submission 62988) | Enrichment culture microbial communities from rom New York Harbor, USA that are MTBE-degrading - MTBE-NYH (New York Harbor Sulfidogenic)... | ecosystem: Environmental > Aquatic > Marine >... | reverse complement strand
CTCGGCTGCGGGGAGGGGGGCGCTGCGCCCGCCTGACTTAGCCTTGGTTCTTCCGGAGGGCGAAGGGGGGACATCACCGTCGGTTCCGACACGCCGGGCCGGCCAGGCCCCATGGAGGGCGGGGCCGGCCTCCACTGCGGAGGATCCTGCGGAGGACGACGTGCTCCGGTCTGGCCCTCTCCGGGTTGATCCAGCCTGCTGAGGTAGTCCCGCAGCGGCATGGCCTGCGGAGCGCGACCCCCCGGCGGCTGGCTCCATCCCCGGGGTTCGGGTGCGCTGGACTCCGGCCGGGGCGGAACCCTGGGCTTGCGAAACTCCTGGGTGATGCTTCCGGAGTCCGGATCGACGAGATCCCGGTCATCCCCTCCCCGGCTTGGAGGCCTTCGCATCTCCCCGCCCTCCCACATCTTCCCGACCTCGGGCGAGGGCGATCTGGGCTCTGGTTTCGGGGCGAACCCGTATCCGGGCGTTCGGGAGTCCCGGCGCCCCGGGTCGGGGGGCGGCGTGCGCTCCGGCTCCGAGGGAACCCCGAAGGATCCGAACTCCCTGGTGTAATCGGGGCCCTTGGGCTGGGAACGGCTGGAATCCTCCGGCGGAGGGCGACGAGGGCTGGAGGTTGGCGGCGGAGGAGCGGCCGCTCCCGGCGGCGGTGTGGGGCCCGGGAGTGGCGCACCGGTCGGCCTGGATGGGCTCGCCTTGGGCGGCGGCGGGGCGGCTTGGATGGGCGGAGGCTCTTGCGGCGTGGGAGGGCGCAACGGCTCACTCGGCGTGTCGCCTAGCGCAGGCATTCCGAAGAACGCCGTATAATCCGATCCGCCGGACGGGGGGCCCGCCGGCGGCTGCTCCTGAGCAGGAGGAGTCTCCTCAACGGGGGGTGGCGGCGGCGGGTCAGGGGGCTGCCCCTCCTCCACCACCGGGACACGGAAGTAGGCGGAGTAGTCCGACCCTGGATCCACCTCGCTCTTCTCCCCGGGCTCCGGCAAGGCGGGCGGAGGGCCGAAGGAAGCATCGAGCCACTCCCCCAAGCCGACGCCGTCCGGGAGGGCCCTGGTGACCACGGCCGTCTCCCCCTCCAGCTCCACCAGCTCCACGAGCTCTTCCGGTCCAATTTCCTTGGCTCGGTCAAGGAGCCCCAGGAGATGCGGAGTGCCCGGCTCCCCTTCCTGGAGTATGTGGACCTGGAGCAGCCGGTCGTCGGGGCCCCTGGCCCAGCAGCTGGGAACGGGACCTCCCGTAACCGGCCCGAGGGGAGGAAACCTCCTGAACAGCTCGTCTCTTTGCACGGCGAAACTACCCCAATCCCCCCCGGTCCCGTCCGGCCGGGACGATGTTCGGTTCGGGAGAAGGTTGATGCGGCGGAACTGCGTCCCCTATAATCTACCTGGGGCTTCTCGCTCGGGTAAAGGCTGGACGTCCCGGGGCCGATGGCTCGGCGGCCCCGAGACCTGAGAAGCCGCGGACTCCGGTCCCCTGTGATTCGTTGCTGGGGCACCGGGCCCCCTTCACCGGACCCGTTCGACGCGGGTCTTCGAGCAGACTGGCCCGGAGATTCCATGACACGGATCGCAAGGGTGGTGTGGAGCGAGGGGATGCATCTCGCCCAGCACCACTTCCAGACCCAGGACCGCTTCTTCGAGGAGTCGATCCGTTTCCAGCTTTCCCAGCTCTACTCCCAGCCCTACGGGCTCTCGGGTTCGGTGTTCGACGCCGAGGCCCTGGTGAACGGTGTGGTATCCATGACCCACGGCCGGGGAATCCTCCCTGACGGCACGCCCTTCAGCTTCCCCGACGGCGACGACGGGCCCCCCTCCATCGATATCCGCTCGATCTTCTCCCCCACGGAGCACGAGCAGAGGGTGTTCCTGGGGCTGCCCCCCTTCCGACCGGGGGCCGCGAACTGCTCCCAGGAGGGCACCTCCGAACAACGGTTCCTCGCGGTGAGCCAGACCCTGCCCGATGAGACCACGGGACTCGACGAGAAGCCCGTGATGGTTGGGAGGAAGAACTTCCGGCTCCTTCTCGAGTCAGAGGATCCCCAGGATCTGGTGGCCCTTCCCGTGGCCAGGGTCAAGCGGGACAGCGCGGGCCGTTTCGTCTACGATTCCACGTTCGTGGGCCCCTGCCTGCAGATCGGCGCAAGCCACCGCCTCATGGATCTTCTTGGCCAGCTGATCCAGACGCTGGAACGCAAGGCCGAGACGCTCCTTCGGGAACGCTCGGCTGCCGGAGATTCCCTGGCCCACTACGGTGGCAGGGAGTTGGCCGCCTTCTGGCTGTCCCATGCCATCCACTCCAGCCTGGCCCCCCTCAGGCACCATTGGGAAGCCCGCCGGTCACACCCGGAAGAGCTGTACGTGGAGATGGCCCGCCTGGCCGGGGCTCTCTGTACGTTCTCCCTTCGCTCCGATCCGGGGACCGTCCCTCCGTATGATCACGAGCGCCTCCAGGAGTGCTTCGAGGCACTCAACCGGCACATCCGCCAGCACCTGGAGGTCACGCTTCCCACCACCTGCGTCACGGTGCCGCTGCAGCAGAGGAGCCTACCCTCCATCCGCACCGGATCGGTGCGGGACGAGATGTGCTCGGAGGACGCGCAGTGGATCCTGGGCGTACGCTCGGAGGAGAAAGCGTCCCGGGTCGTAGCGGCGGTGGTGGGAAAGCTCAAGCTCGCCTCCAAGGCCGACCTGCCGGGGTTGGTGCGCACCAGCGGGATGGCGGGGCTCCAGCTCGAGCACATGGCCCGCCCACCCCGTGAGCTCTCGCCGCGTGCGGGCTGGGAGTACTTCCTCGTCAAGCGCGCAGGTCCCCTCTGGAAGGGAATTCACGATTCCAAGGAGATCGGGATCTGGGTACCGGACGAGATCGTCAAGGCGGAGCTGGAGTTGACGGTGGTCTCCCGGGTTTCGGAATGACGCGGCGGAGCGGGGCGCACCGCGCCCCTTCCCCGCGTTCCAGACGTCTGGTCCAGCTCACCCTGTAACCTTGCGGGAGTGGTGCACCGATGACTTCCATGGAAAGCCCAGCTTACCGAGGGAATCCCCCCACCCTTGCCTCGGCTCCCTCCCGCCGGGGCAGCCTGGCCCTCTCCCTGGAGGAGGTCCTCACCGTGATCTGCCGGCTCAGGGCTGACAAGCCGGTAGGTAGCGACCCACAGGTCTTCCGTGAACGGGTCAAGAAGTGGCTGTCGAAGGCGGCAAGGGACGCGGCTCAGGCCGGTTATCCCGAGGAATCCATCGGCCTGGCCGGCTATGCCGTGATCGCGTTCCTGGACGAGTCGGTCCTGAACTCTCCCCAGCCCATGTTCGCGGAGTGGCCCCGAAAGCCCCTCCAGGAGGAGATCTTCGGTGAGTTCCTGGGAGGAGAGGCCTTTTTCGGGAACCTCCAGAACCTCCTGGGGCAATCCGACTCGGAGGAGCTGGCCGATGTGCTGGAGGTCTACCTGCTCTGCCTTGTGCTCGGGTTCCAGGGACGGTATGCCGCCGGCGGACGAGCCGAGCTGGACGGTTTCAGAAGGAGGGCCCGGGACAAGATCGTGCGGATCCGGGGCGCGTGGGGTGATCTGTCACCGTCGTGGAGTCCTCCGCCCGGCGGGGAGCTGGTTTCGGACCCGGACCGGGTGACACGGTGGCTCGGAGGGACGGCCGCGGTGGTCTCCGCGTTCTTCGGGCTCCTGTGGCTCTCCTTCTTCATCATCCTTCGATGGGCCTGAGCATGAAACCGAAGCTGAAGACCGGACTCATCGCGGCGGTGCCCGTCGCCCTCTTCATGGCTCTGGGGGGTGCTCTGGCGTCCGCGCTCGGGTTGCAGGGCTGGGGATTCCGCCTCTTCTGGATGGGGTTCGCTTTCCTAGGACTCATGGTGGGAGGAGCCGTCTTCTGGTTCATGAGCCGGCTGCGCTCCGGGCGCGCGCTTCCCCAGGAGTCGCCCCGCTCCGAGGACCTGAATGCACGCCTGGGAAGCCTCCGCAAGCGCTTGGCCGCCGCCCGCCGGCCCGCCATGGACAAGCTTCCGCTGATCCTCTTCCTCGGACCGTCGGGGAGCGGGAAGTCCTCCTCGGTGGTTGGCTCGGACCTCTCGGCCGAGCAGCTGACCGGGGATTCTCCCCGGGACGGCCGCTTCCCCCCCACGGAAAGCGTCAACGCCTGGTACGCGGACGGAACCGTCCTGCTGGAAGCCGGAGCGGACCTCACGCAGGACCCTTCCCTATGGCCCCACCTCCTTCGCAGGGTGGTTCCCAGGAGGCTCCTGACCGCCATTCTCACGGGAAGGGCCCAGGCCCCCCGTGCCGTCTCGGTTTGCTTCAGCTGTGACGGCCTGTTGGGAGGCGATGCGGCTCCCGATGTGGCGTTGTCCTGGGCGAGAGCGCTGCGCGCCAGGCTCCTGGAGATGTCGGAGAAGCTCGGGGTCCGGGTGCCGGTGTATGTCCTCTTCACCAAGGCCGACTTGATCCCCTCGTTCGAGGACTACTTCTGGAGCCTGACGGAGGAGGAGTCGGGGCGAGTGCTCGGCTGCACGCTCCCCCTGTCCTCCACCGAGGAGGCGGCCACCTACGCGGACAGCCAGTCCCGGGCCCTTGCCAGGGCCTTCGACGACCTCTTCCGTTCCCTGGCCCTCAAGCGTCCGAAGTACCTGGACCAGGAGGTCGGAACGGTCAGGGCGGCCCGGGCATACGAGTTCCCCCGGGAATTCCGCAAGCTGACGGGAGCCGCCTCCCAGTTCCTCATCGAGTTGTGCAAGCCGAGCCAACTCCAGGTCAGCCCGGTGTTGAGGGGTTTCTACTTCGTCGGACGCCGCGAGCTTCCGGCCGAGGGGCCGGCGCCGAGGCGAGTGGAGGAGGCCCCGACCTTCGCCGGCGCCGGCGGCGCTACGGCCATCTTCGATCCCAGGGCGCTGCAGGTGCCCACAAGGATCCCCTCCGTCGCCCCTCCCGGAGCGCCGGGGAGAAGGCACCGGTGGGTCTTCCTTTCCCGGGTCCTCCGTGACGTGGTCTTCCGTGACGACATCGCCATCGGGATGATGCGGGGGGGCACGCGGGTGAGCCTGGGCAGGCGTCTCCTCCTGGGAACCGTGACGTTCCTCGTCCTCTTCATTCTCACCCCCTTCCTGCTCGCATCCTTCATCCACAACAGAGGGCTCCAGTCCCGCATGGAAGAGTCTTTGGCCGCGGTCGAGGACATCGGGGACTGGTCTGGCTCGGGAGCCGAGACCGGGGAAGCCCTGCGACGGCTCGAAGTCTTGCGGCAGAGGACGGACACGCTCTGGACCTACGAGACGGATGGACCTCCCCTCAAGTTCGGGGGATGGCTCGGTCTCTACACGGGTGCCAGGCTGTTTCCCGTGGCCGCCGATCAGTATTCGGACCGGTTCACCACCCTGGTCCTCTCTCCGGCCCTGGATTCCTTGAGGGAGGAGCTGGGGAACCTCCCGAGCGTGCCTGGACCCGGAAGTGATTACCAGGCCACCTATGATGCTCTTCGTGCCTACCTCATGGTGACGCGATACCCGGAGCGCACCGAGACCGACTTCCTGTCGCCCGTCCTCGCCAGCCGATGGGGACTGCTGCAGGACGAGGAGAGCCGGACGCTGGTCGAGCGACAGTTCGAGTTCTTCGGGAGGAGGCTCATCCGGAGCGACCGATTCCCCAGGATGGCCGCCGACGAGGGACTTGTGGTCCGGACCCGGGAGTTCCTGGCCAGAATGGGCCAGGCTCAGGCGTTCTATGCCTCGCTCATCAGCAAGGCCAACCAGCGTCATGGCTCCCTCAGGTTCGACGAATGGGCGCCGGGGTCCACCTCCAGCGCCCTTTCCGTGGGACGGGAGATCCCGGGGGCGTTTTCGGCCGACGGACACCGGTTCGTCCAGGACCAGCTCAGTCGCCCGGACAGCCTGCTGCAGGCCGAGGAGTGGGTCCTGGGCGAGGTGTCGGGCCTGCCCAACGCCGAGCTCGTGGCGAGCCAGATCGATTCCCTCTACGCCTGGGAATACCCGCGCCGATGGGAGGAGCTTATGGCTCGCACCTCCGTGGCCACGTTCCGGGACGTGGAAGATGCCACCCGCAAGCTGAGCCAGCTCGCGGGCGACGACTCTCCCCTCACTCGCCTGCTCAGTGTGGTGTCCGACAACGTGTTCGAGGGGCCCGGTACCGCGTCGGCCCGGTTCTGGCCACTGAACGCCTTCCTGCCCCGTGATTCCGCGGGGCACATCACCTTCAGCCAGGCCGCCCTGGGCTATTTCGACGCTCTCGATGCTCTGAAGTCGGCCATGGAGGAGATGGACCAGGTCCAGGGAGACGCGAGGCTGGGCATGGTGGAGGGAATCGTGTCCCGGGAGATTCCGGACGCGCAGGGAGTGGTGCGGCAGCTCCGGCGGGACATGGGAACGGATCCCCAGGCCCGGGAGGTGGCGAACTCTCTCGTGGCGCTCTTCACCCAGCCCATCGAGAGGGCGGAAGGGCTGATCCGGGGCGCCGAGCCGGCCGAGCTCAACCGGAGGGGCATGGAGTTCTGCACGGAGTACAACCGACGGATCGGGTCCAGGTATCCGTTCCAGGCCTCCTCCACGGAGGAGCCAAGCCTGGACGACCTGGCCGCCGTCTTCCAACGGGGTGTGAGCCTCGTCTGGAACCTTGCCACACCCCTGGACGCGTACATGGAGCGGAGCGGGCCCTCCTACCAGCAGCGGTCCGGGGCTTCGGTTCCCCTCAATCCGGCCTTTCTGGAGTTCTACGCGAACGCACGGAGGTTCTCCGAGGCCATCTATGCGGAAGGGGCGGAGACGCCCCAGGTGGAGTTCTCCATCCGCCCGTCCCTCGCCGAGAGCTCGGATGGGGTGGAGTCCGTCTCCCTCAGGATCGATGGAAGGGAGACCGTCTGCACGCAACTGGACTGCCGGACGCTGATCCTGAGGTGGGAGGCCTCTCCCACCTCCGAGGTCGAGCTCTCGGCCCGCGTGGACGGACAGAACGTTCGTATCTTCGGCCCCTACCGCGGCACCTGGGCGGTGTTTCGCCTCTTCGCCGAAGCGGCCGGATGGAGGAGCCCGGGGCAGCCTCATACCGTCCGCTGGCCGGTGGGGAGCACGCAGAAGACGGTGGCCGCCGTTCTGGACCTCGGCCGGTTGCCGGCAGTGTTCAGCGCCACCATGATGAGGGAGTTGCGCTGCGTTCCCCAGATCGCCGGGCGCCAGTAGGCAGGGGAGAGCGGATTCCATTCTTCCAGCGAGAAAAGCTGAGCCATGGCCAGAAGAGCTTTGACCTCCATCCTCCTGGGCACGACCCTGATTCTGCAGGTCTCCTGCGGTAGGGGTGTTCCCGCACCCATCACGATCCTGCCTCCGGACCAGGTCTACTACAGTGACGAGTCCCGCTTGACCGAAGCCGCCGAGATGGTCGTCCGGAGCCAGACGGAGTGGCGGGACACCTGGGTACAGATCACCGGTCCCGGCTCGGAGCCTCCGGCCGAGAGCTTCCGATCCAGCATGCTTCTGGTGGTGAACGGAGGCCGCATGAACCCGGGTGACCGGATCCAGATCGACCGGCTGGAGCGCCGGGGGGAGGAGCTCGTGGTCCTCTACCGGATCATCGAGGACTGCGGCACCCTCCGGTCGGACGTCTTCCCCGTCCAGGTCGTGAGGGCCGAGCGGCAGAACAGGCCGGTGAGGTTCGAGGTCCAGCGGGTCAAGGCACCCCATTGCCGTTGATAGGGGGGCGATCCATGGGAGGGGAAGCCACCGTGGGGACCCTCCTCCACCCGTTCGCATCTCGAGAGGCTGCACTTTGAACGCCTGCCCCTTCTGTGCCCGGCCGTGGGATCTCCATGCCAACCGCTGCGAACGGGGAGTGCCGGGCGTCGATCTGAACGACGAACGAGGCCTCGCCGGAAAGGTGATCAGCGGATACCGCATCCTGGGGGGGATCGGGAAGGGAGGGATGGGCACCGTCTACCTGGCCATCGACAACTTGAACGAAGGCCAGCTGGACGCCGTCAAGGTCCTGAACCGCGACTGGCTCGTGGACCGGGAGCGGCTGCGCCGGGAGGCGGTGACGGCCAACAGGGTAGACCACCCCAACGTCTGCAGGATCTACAACTACGTCGAAGCCTACGATACCGAATCCGCCGTGGCCCTCACGCTGGTGGCCATGGAGCTGGTTCGGGGCCCCACCCTCAGGGAGGTCCAGGAGGAGCGGGGCGGAGCCCTGGAGCTGAGCCGGGCCGCCCGGGTCGTGAAGGAGGTGGCGGAGGCTCTGCAGGCCATTCACTCCCAGGACATCATCCACCGGGACATCAAGCCCACCAACATCATTGTCACCACGGATCCGGACGGCAGCGAGCGCGTCAAGATCGTGGATTTCGGGATCGCCAAGAAGGTGGGGGGGGGAGAGGGGCAGGACCTTACCGAGCCCGGCCTGGTGGCTGCCACGGTGCATTATGCCAGCCCGGAGCAGCTGCGCGGGAAGCCCGAGAAGCGCAGCGACATCTACGCCCTGGGGGTGGTTCTCTACGAGATCCTCACCGGGCGGCGTCCCTACGAGGCGTCGAACCAGGCCGAGCTCTTCTCCATGATCCTGGATCCCGGCGTGAAGCTCCCCCGGCTGGATCAGGTCCGGCCGGATCTGCGGTTTCCACGCTCCCTCCAGGCCGTGCTGGACCGTGCCCTGGATCGGGACCCGGCGAAGCGATTCACCACCGCAGCGGAGTTCTCCGACGCCCTCACGGGGCTCGTGCCAGCGCTGGCGGAAACGGTCCGGGTCTCCATGGCGGACCTTCCTCCCCCCACCGTGGGTCCGGATGTCCTGCTTCCCCGGGAGAGCACCTGGGAACGAATCCGGAGGATCGTGCTTCCCTCCCGCGCCGTGAAGGTGGGTGCGCCCGTGGCTGCGGGGGCACTGGCGATAACCCTCTTCCTGGGGCTCGGTGGGCTGGACCTCTTCCGAGGCCAAGGGGGAGACCTCACGCTGGACCTGTCTCCGTCCTCGGTCTCGCTGCGATCAGGAGAGACACTGAGCCTGGCGGCATCTGCGCGGGACGATAAGGACCGGGTCGTGGACGACGCGGAGGTCCGCTGGGCCAGCCAGGACCCGGACGTAGCCCGGGTCACCTCGTCGGGGATCGTGACGGGGGGACGGGTGGGAAGGACGGTCATCCTGGCCGTGGCGGGCCTGGACACGGCACGATCCGACATCGAAGTGCTGCCGGGCTCGCCGTCCCGTGTGGATCTCGACCCGCCGTCCCTCGCCCTGCGGCAGGGCGCCAGCGAGCGGCTCATGGCCCGCGTCACCGACGCCCACGACAACTGGATCCCGGAGGCAGAGGTGGCATGGAGCTCCAGCCTCCCCCAGGTGGCGGAGGTGGACTCGGAAGGCACCGTGAGAGGAAGGTCGGCGGGCACCGCCATGGTGGTGGCGGAGGTCGGATCCGCACGGACCCAGGCGGAGGTGACCGTCTCGGGGGCCGGCTCCAGCGCGGGAGGCGCCGCAGCGGCGAACCTGGCGGCGTGCCCCGATCCGGTCATGACCGTCCTGGACGGGCTGGAGGTGGCCATGGACGATCCGTCCGCCCCACAGCGTCGCCTGAGGGACACGGCCAGGGCCTGCTGGAACCGTGGAACGGCCCTCAGCGCCCAGGAACGGGCTTATGCCGCATGGCTCATCGGGCTCACGACCGTGAACCTCGAAGGTTGCAGCGCTGAAGCGGTGCAGTGGCTCGATAGGGCGGTGAATCTCGAGCCAGGGAGTGAAGCCTACCGGGTGGCCCTGGCCGCCTGCAGGGGTTCATCATGATGAACCTCTTCGGCTTCCGAAACCGGGCTGTCCGCCTCTCCCTGTACGCCAGGACCGACGTGGGCCGGACCCGGGACCACAACGAAGACAACTACCTGGTGGCGGACCTCACCGGCAGGCGACCGATCCTCACACCGGAGGTGCGGGAGCACGCCGTGGGGGGAAAGGGATCCCTCCTGGTGGTGGCGGACGGGATGGGGGGAGCAGCGGCCGGAGAGTTGGCGAGCGCCATGGCCACCAGGATCATCTACGACCAGATGGTGGCCACGTGGATCGAGGGCCGGCGGTCGGATTTCAGGTCCTTCCTCTCCTTTCTCGAGCAGGCCATCGGGGTGGCGAATCACGACATCCACCGGCGGTCCGTGGAGGAGGCGGGCCTGGCGGGAATGGGGACCACCCTCACGGCCGTCGGGATCCTCGGGGACAGGATCGGCTTCGCCCAGATCGGGGATTCCAGGGCCTACCTGGTTCGGGGCGGGCAGGTGGAGCAGGTCACCCAGGACCAATCCCTGACCCGCCGCCTGGTGGAGGAGGGCCGCATCACCGAGGCCGAGGCCGAGGCGAGTCCGGGCAGGAACATCATCCTCCAGGCGCTGGGCCCGCGACCCTCCGTGGAGGTGGCCCTGTCCCAGCGAACGGCCCGCCGCGGGGACGCACTCGTCCTCTGTTCTGATGGCCTGTCCGGGTTGGTCTCCTCGCAGGAGATCCTGGAGGTCGTGAGCCGGGACATGGACCCCGCCGTGTCCTGTGAAGGCCTTGTGGAGCTGGCCAACTCCCGTGGGGGACCGGATAACATCACGGTCATCGTAGCCCGGTTGGACGGACCGGGCCTCAGGGAGCCCTCGTGAACGCAGAGCTGACGGTCCTGACGGGGTCCATCGCCGGGCGACGGATGACCCTGACGGGAGGTGAGGTCTCGGTGGGCCGAAACCCCGGTACCGATCTCCAGTTCGACCCCATGCAGGACCTCAGGGTGTCCGGGCGCCACGCCGCGCTCTTCCCCCACGGCGACGGATGGGCCGTTCGGGACCTGGGAAGCCGGAACGGGACCCTCGTCAACGGCGAGAGGATCTCGAGCCCCTACCTTCTCAGGGACGGGGACCGGATTCAGTTCGGGGAGGACGGCCCAGTGGTGGAGGTCCGCCTGCCGCACCCCGAGGTGGCGCCGTACGTGGG
>Ga0068714_10007173_pt1 | contig 10961 bp, 6 predicted proteins | sample MTBNYHSulfiMetaG_FD_62988 | JGI IMG/M metagenome (GOLD analysis project Ga0068714, IMG submission 62988) | Enrichment culture microbial communities from rom New York Harbor, USA that are MTBE-degrading - MTBE-NYH (New York Harbor Sulfidogenic)... | ecosystem: Environmental > Aquatic > Marine >... | reverse complement strand
ATTCTCATGCCTCTCGTAAAAACGTTTGAACGCTTCGGACCAGCCCGGTTCAATGGTAAGCTCTTCCGTTATAAACTCGACCATCACGCGAATACGGTGAATGGTTTCAGCGCTGACGGCATGCTCGATTTTGCAGGCATCGACGGAGGCCGTCTCCGCATCAAGACCCAGTATGGCCTGAAGAAAGGACGCCAGCACCCGGTGCCGTTCGACCACGCTCCATGCGACTTCCTTCCCTTTGTCGGTAAGATGTACAACGCCGTAGGGTTCCTGCTGAACCAGACGGAGGCGCTTGAGGTTCTTCAGCGCACCCACGACACTGGGAGTGGATACGTCGAGAAGTTTTGCGATCGTGTTGACCCGGGCTGCCCCGTGTTCCGAACACAGATGAAAAATCGTCTCCAGGTAATCTTCCATCTGCGCGCTCAAAGACGTTTCATGGTCCATCATTTTGATCCCGTCATAATTTTAAACGAGCCTAACTTTATGCACACCTTTGGACGGTGTCAAGCCCGCGCGAAAGCTTTTCTCCAAAAACTTCAAGGAAACCGACCCGTCCTTTCAAGCCTACTTACCGGTAGGTAGATTTTTCTTGATCTCGATTTGCATCCCGTGGTATACGCTGCATCTTTGGAGGAGAAAACCGTGACACAATTGAAAGAACAAACCATCGCTCCACAGGCCGGAAACGACGTACGTGAAAGGTTAATCAACGCCGGGACGACCTTATTCGCCAGCAAGGGGTATGCCACCACCTCCGTGCGCGAAATCGTCGCCCGGGCGGGAATAACGAAGCCCGTGCTTTACTATCATTTCAAGAACAAAGAGGGGCTCTTCAGGGCCATCATGGATGGGGCGGCATGTTTACAAGACAAAATCATCGCGGAATCCGTGGATGCCGAAGGGTCCACCCTTTCAAGGATAACCTGCCTGTTCCAGCGATTTATTAGAGGGATTGCCGAACACCGCGATATTACGAGGATGATTCACAATCTGCTGTTCGGTCCACCGCAGGGAGCTCCCGGTTACGACGTAGACCGCTTCCACCGTGCTCTGGTGGAGGCTGTCGAAACCATTTACAAAGAAGGGCTCAAGGTGGGGGATGTCCGGGACGGCGACCCGGTTGAAGCAGCCTATCTTATACTCGGAACGCTGGATTTCTGCGTCCACCTCGATTTGCTTCACCCCGAAGCCTACGATCCTGATCGGCCGGGACGGCTTCTCGAACTTGCGTTCCACGGGCTGGCTCCAGACGGCCCCGCCTGGAGCCTCTGAAGTGAAGGAAACGCCAACCATGAAACCGAGCCTTTCAAACCTTATTCGACGAATTCTACCATGGTTGATCGTGGCGGTTCTCGCTTTGTTCGCAGTGCATATCGGGGATCGGATAACCGCTGAAAACAAGCGCCTCGAAGAAGAAAAACAGAAGGCTGTCAAGAAGGAAACACCGCCTGTCAACGTGATAACGCTTCTGATCCAGCCCGGCCCCCTTGCGGATTCCATAACCCTCCCGGCGGAAATAACACCGCAACAGGAATTGTGGGTCAAAGCCGAAGTCTCCGGTCGCATCGTCGAAACCCTGGCCGACGAAGGGGCGACGTTAACGAAAGGGGAGCCGATCGTGAAACTCGACGACCGAGATTACCGCAGCCGGCTGAAACGCATAGATGCCGCTTACTCGCTCGCCCGAACGGAATACAAGCGCAGCCTGGCGCTTGCCAGGACCAATGCCACCGCGCAAGCCGCCCTGGACGATATCGAGGCCAGGCTTAAAGAGCTTGAAGCCCAGAAAAACGAGGCGGCATTAGCGCTCGAACGCACGGAAATACGCGCTCCCATTTCCTGTCTATTGAATGAACTTAAAGCCCGCAAAGGAGATTTCGTAGCCATTGGGGATCCGGTTGCCCAGGTGCTGGACATCGATCCGGTGAAGGTTGTCGTAGGCGTGCCGGAAAGCGATGTAGCCGAGGTGTTCGATATCAAAGAAGCGGAGGTGACCATACCGGCGCTGGACGGCCGAAAGGTGATCGCAGAAAAAATTTTTCTATCCCGCAAACCGAGAACCCTGGCCAGGCTTTACGACCTCGAACTGGAAATCGCCAACCCGGCAGGCGGCATTCTTCCGGGGATGTTCGCCCGCGTGGAACTTGTTAAAAAAACGTTCGATCAGGCGGTTACGGTGCCCCTCTATGCCGTTCTCACCGAAGGGGACGAACGTTATGTATTCATCGAAACGGACGGAAAAGCCGAGAAGCGACCGGTCGCTACAGGTCTGATAACCGGGTGGCGGATTCACATCACAGAGGGTCTTCATGCGGGTGATCGCGTCGTGATCGTCGGCCATCGCTCGATCGAGCATGGGCAAGCCCTGAACGTGGTCGAAAATTTGACCGATGCCGCGGAGCTTGTCGAACCATGACAATATCCAGCATCGCCGTACGCAAACGAACCGCCGTATTGGTCCTGGCCGCGGTCGTCCTGGTCTTCGGAATCGCCTCCTATATGATGCTCCCCAGAGAGGCGGCCCCGGATATTACCATTCCCTATGTTTTCATCAGCACCCCTTACCCTGGAGTCGCCCCGGAAGACATTGAAAAATCCGTCACGATCCCAATTGAAAAAAAACTTAAGGGCCTGGAAGCGGTCAAAAAGATCACGTCTTCCAGCACCGAAGGCATGAGTTCCATTGTGATAGAATTCGTGGCCGGCACAGATATAGACAACGTCCTGTCCAAGACCAAAGACAAAGTCGATCTGGCAAAGCCGGACCTTCCCGCGGACCTGGAAGATGAACCTGAAGTGACGGAAACCAACTTCGCCGAACTCCCGATCCTGGTTTTATCCCTTTCCGGCCCGACCGGACTTGAGCGGCTCAAGGAGATAGCCGACCGGCTCGAAGAGGAGATAGAGTCCATACCTGGCGTGCTGGAGGCGACGGTCACAGGCGGGCTTGAACGGGAGATCAGGGTCGAACCCGACCCCGCCAGACTGGCCTATTACGGGCTCTCGATTCTTAGCCTCCAGCATGTGATATCGGCTGAAAACCGGAACATCTCCGGCGGCTCGATACGCATGGGGGATGGCAGGTTCCAGCTCCGGGTACCCGGGGAGTTCAAGACACCCGAAGAAATTTACGGACTCGTCGTCGGTCTTCACTCGGGCCGACCGGTTTACCTTAAAGATGTCGCTCGTGTCGTGGACGGCTTCAAGGACGAGGAAGGCCGCTCACGCCTCGACGGACAGAAAGCCGTCAACATTCAGGTTAAAAAACGGGCCGGCGAAAATGTCATTTTTATTTCAGAAAAAATCGATCGATTGGTGGAAACCCTTTCTCCCACCTGGCCTCGAGGCACGAAAGTGACAAAGCTCATGGACCATGCAAGCGACATACGCATCATGGTCGAAGACCTGGAAAACAACATCATCACAGGTCTCATCCTGGTGATCATCGTGCTTTTTTTCGTGATGGGCGCGAGAAACGCGGTTCTCGTAAGCCTTGCCATCCCGTTTTCCATGCTCCTATCCTTCACGGTTCTTAACCTGGCGGGGATAACTCTCAACATGGTCGTACTTTTCTCCCTGACGCTGTCATTAGGGATGCTGGTGGACAATGCGATCGTAATCGTAGAAAACATTTACCGCTACATGGAACAGGGAGTCCCCAGACTCCGGGCGGCAATTCAAGCAACCGCCGAGGTGGCGCAGCCGGTCGCCGCCTCCACATTGACCACCGTGGCCGCGTTTTTCCCGATGATTTTCTGGCCCGGAATCATGGGCGAGTTCATGTCCTATCTGCCCAAAACCGTGATTATCACCCTTTCTTCCTCCCTTTTCGTGGCCCTGGTCATCAATCCCGCTCTTGCATCCATTTTCCTCAGGCTTCCATCCCGGCATGCAGGCGCTGAAAAGAATGACGGAGAAGCCCCTCCTGACCCCGATCTGGCCGGGGAGGCTCCAATACAGGTTCGCGGACCGATCCTGAAAGGCTATCGAAGTTTTCTTGAAAGCGCCCTGAACAACCGCATCCCGTCCCTCCTCATATCGGCGTTGGTGATGGGGATCGCGGTTGGATTCTGGTTCCTCAGGGTCGGTATTGAAAAGCCCATCGAATTTTTCCCCGACATTGACCCCCATAATGTCTACATCAATATGGACATGCCGGAGGGGGCGGATCTGGAGCTTTCGGACAGGGTCGCCCGCATGCTTGAAGTGGCCGTTTGCAGGGGGGACGGCCGGCTTCCTGGTGCGGATGCAGACCCGGCCGAATGTTACAGCAGGAACAAGGCCGAAAATGTCCATACATTGGCCGGCGGGCGGCAATTCAAAGGTCCGACCGACCTGGCCAATATCAAGCACATCTATTCCCGCACCGTCGCCGTCAAAGGAGGGATTTCCCTCTTCGAAACCAATTCCCCGGATCATATCGGCATCCAGTTTCATGACCTGGAAGAGCGGGTGGAATCATCGGTTGAAACGATGGAGGAAATACGAAGACGAATCTCACACATCCCGGGGGCGGAGATAACGGTTGCGAAGCAGGAGGAAGGCCCGCCGACAGGCGCGCCCATCAATATAGAAATCGTCGGAGAACGATTCGAAGTGCTTGGGCGGATGGCGCGCCGGATAACCGCGGTTCTTGAAGGAATGCCATTCGTCCGGGATATCCGCGATGACTACAATGCAGGGGCACCTACCTTAAAAGTCGACATCGACCGCCAGCGCGCGGCGATGCTGGGGCTTTCAACCGAAACGGTGGGCTTCGCGCTCAAGGTGGCCTTCAACGGGTTGGAGGTCTCCACCTACAGAGAAGAAGACGAAGACTACGACATCACCGTTCAATTGTCGGCCGAAGACCGAAAGCGCACGGACATCCTGGATGAACTCCTTATACCGGCCGGGGGAGAACTTATCCCCTTAAGCACCATCGCTTCCTTCGAAATCACCGGCGGCCTGGGACAGATCAACCGGATCAATCACGAACGGGTTGTCACCGTGAAAGCCGACGTCGACGAAAAGCATGTTCCGGGCCCAGTTGTGCGGGCTGAAGCGGAAAAATTGCTTCAGGATCTGAGCGTCCCCCCCGGCTACAAGATCCGCTTCACCGGCGAGTTCGAGGAGCAGCAGAATGCCGAGGACTTTCTCGGCAAAGCGTTCATCGCTGCGCTTTTTCTTATCATGTTGATTCTGGTCGCACAGTTCAACTCGGTTGCACAGCCGCTTATCATCATGGTTTCCGTGGTGCTTTCCCTCGGCGGGGTGTTTCTCGGGCTCTCCATCATGGAACTTCCGTTCGGCATCATTATGACGGGTGTCGGCGTCATTTCGCTCGCCGGAGTCGTCGTCAACAACGCCATTGTATTGATCGACTATACCAATCGTCTTCATTCAAAGGCCATGCACTTCCGGGAGGCCATTGTCGCGGCCGGCTGCACGCGGCTCCGGCCCGTTCTGTTGACCGCGCTCACCACGATCCTGGGCCTGTTACCGATGGTTACAGGGATTTCCTTCAATTTTCACACGATGGAAATCGCATGGGTCAGTGAATCGACTCAATGGTGGAAAACCATGGCCGCCGCAGTGATCTTCGGCCTGGCCTTCGCCACTGTCCTCACCTTGATTGTGGTGCCCGTTCTATACTCGCTGGTCTATACGACAACACGCTCACTTGGATGTTTCACCGCAAAAATTCAGGGGGGGTTCCGGAAGCAAATTTCATACCGAGACGGACAAAGTCCACGGAGAATCCCCCCGCGGCACCGGGCCTGATTAAAGAATGTCCCGCGGTATCCCTGATCCACCTTTGGCATTTCTCATGTGAAATTCAATGGTGGCTTCAGGATCAGGCGCCAGGGCGATTGACAGCGCCGACCGATTACCCTATCCTGATCTTTTGTGTGGAACAATCCTACGCTATTATGAGAACGGAACGATAACATGAGTGATTTTAATAGAAAAAAGGCCCTGGCAAGGGTTACCCGCACCGTCGTCAAGGTTGGGAGCGGGGTCCTCACCCGAAGAAACGGACTCAATTTGAATGTTATTGAAGATTTGGCCACGGATATCTGCTCGCTCCGTAAGCGGGGCATTGAAGTTCTCCTGGTTTCGAGCGGGTCGATAGCCGCCGGTCTTCGAAAATATGGGCTTACCAAAAAACCTGAATCTCTCTCCCATAAGCAGGCCCTGGCCGCCATCGGACAGAGCGACCTGATCCGCGCCTACGAAGAAGCCATGGACAGGCGGGGTGCGAAGGCCGCCCAGATACTCTTGACCCGCGATGACCTGATCCACAGGCGCCGCTATCTCAATGCCAGGAATACCCTCCTGACGCTGCTTTCGTGGAAAATCATTCCGATCATCAACGAAAACGACACCGTGGCCGCTGAAGAGATCAAGTTCGGGGACAACGATAACCTCAGCGCCATGGTGGCGAATCTCACGGATTCCCATCTCCTGGTGACCCTGACCGACATCGACGGGCTTTATGACAAGGATCCCAAGCAGCATGCCGACGCCGAACTTATACGTGTCGTGGACCGCATCGACCGCCGCATCACAAAGGCTGCGAGCAATATCAGCGGCTTTGTAGGCACGGGGGGCATGGCAAGTAAAATCGCCGCGGCAAAAAAAGCCGCCATGGCCGGAATCCCCACGATTATAAGCAATGGTCTGAAACCAGGCGTTCTACGAGACATTTTCGCCGGCAAGGAAATCGGCTCCTTCATCCTCGCGGGTGCGGCGCCGCTTTGCAGCCGGAAACACTGGATCGCCTTCACCAAATCCCCTAAAGGCGCCATCGTGGTGGACAGGGGGGCCGAAAAAGCGCTGCTTGAAAATGGTAAAAGCCTTCTTCCTTCCGGAATCGTTTCGGTGATCGGTCGTTTCACCATGGGGAACTCTGTGGTGCTCAAAACCGAAGAGGGGGCAGAGATCGCTGTCGGAATGGTCAATTATGACTCCGTGGAACTGGAAAAAATCAAGGGGCTCAAAACTTCGGAGATAGAAGCCATCCTGGGCTACAGCCACGGCGAGGAAGTCATTCACAGAAACAATCTCATTCTTACATCCAGAATGCAGGAGTTGGAAGAGCAATGTCAATCCACAGCCTGATGAAAAGAATGGCAGGGGATGCACGTGTCGCCGCGAGGGCGCTGCGAAATGCCCCGTCGGATGTCAAAAACCATGCCCTCCTGGCGATGGCGGATCGAATCGTTGAACGCAGCGGGGAAATCATTGAAGCCAACCGGGAGGATCTCGAAAAAGCCGGCGACGCGGGGCTCACGGGCGCGATGCTTGAGCGCCTGAAGCTTTCGGAGGAAACCATGGATTCGATTGCCGGCGGGATCCGGGAGGTGGCTGCACTTCCTGATCCGGTGGGCGCCGTCACGGGAATGTGGAAGAGGCCCAACGGACTTACCGTCGGCAAGGTGCGCATCCCGCTCGGCGTGATCGGTTTTATCTATGAATCCAGGCCCAATGTCACGGCCGACGCGGCCGCCCTGTGCCTCAAATCCGGAAACGCGGTGATTCTCAAAGGAGGCTCGGAGGCGTTGCAGTCAAATTTGATGATCGAGGCTGTTTTGACCGAGGCACTTGCCGAAGCGGGTCTCCCTGCAGGAGCCGTACAGCTTGTCCCGGTCGCCGACCGGGAGGCGGTAAAGGTTCTTCTCACACTCGAAAACGACATCGACCTCGTTATCCCGAGGGGAGGCGAAGGGCTTATCCGGTTCGTAGCCTCCACCTCGCGCATTCCCGTACTCAAACACTACAAAGGCGTTTGCCATGTATACGTCGATGAATCCGCCGACCCGGCAATGGCTTCTGAAATATGTTTCAATGCGAAAGTGCAGCGCCCCGGGGTCTGCAATGCCATGGAAACGATGCTTGTCCATGAAAAAGCCGCCGCCGGTTTTCTCCCCTCGATGTTGGAGCGGTTCAAAGCCGCAGACGTTGAAATACGCGGCTGCCCGCTTACATGTGACACGGCGCCATACGTCCGGCCCGCCACCGAAAGCGATTGGGGGGAAGAATTCCTTTCGCTCACGCTGGCCGTAAAAGTCGTGGCAGGCATGGAGGAAGCTCTGGATCATATCGAACGCTACGGTTCGAATCACACCGAGGCGATTGTCACATCGGACTATGCCAGGGCTCGAAGATTCGTCGAGGAAGTGGACGCATCCGTGGTGCTGGTCAACGCATCGACCCGCTTCAACGACGGCAATCAGCTCGGCCTCGGTGCTGAAATCGGCATCAGCACCTCAAAACTTCATGCCTATGGCCCCATGGGCCTTGAGGAGCTCACGACGACCAAGTTCACGGTATTCGGTGACGGTCAGATACGCAGCTGAGGAGGCCAGAATGGGAAAATGTCTCAACCATCCGGAAAAAGATGCCCTTTATGTCTGTCTCAAGGACGATGTGTACCTGTGCGAAGAATGCCTCAATTGCCGGAAGCCTGACGTTTACTGCAAGTTCCGCCCTTCATGCCCGATATGGTTTCTTGAACAAAAAGGGCTGGAGGATGAAGAGGCTGAGGTCTCTGCCGCCGGCATGCACCGCGTCACCTTCCAAAATGAAGAGGTTTCCATCGACGTCCCCGAAGGCTCCACCCTGCTTGACGCAGCCCGAGAAGCTGATGTGTATGTAAATGCATCCTGTAACGGCAAGGGCTCCTGCGGAAAATGCAAACTCGTTGTCCTCGAGGGTTCTGCCGACGCAGGGCATACCCCGCTGCTGACGGAAGAGGAAAAGGCCGCAGGTTATATTCTTGCCTGCCAGAGCAGAGTAACCGGCGATGTCACCCTTAAAATTCCGGAAGAGACCATTGAAAAGAAGCTCAAGGTGGCCGGCATGGGCAAAGCCGTCACGGACAAGCTCAAGGGGCTTGTCGAAGACATGACCCCCATGCAGAAAGACGTTGCGCTGGAAATGACGCCACCCACCCTCGATGACTCCATCAGCGATCTGGACCGGCTGAAACGGGCGTTGAAAAAGTCCGGCTTCGACCTCACTGAAATGAACATAAGCCTCAAGGTTCTGCGGGAACTGGCTGCTCAAGTCCGTGCAGAAAACTGGAAGGTGACCGCCTCCATAATAAAGCGCCAATGTTCCAATGAAATCGTCGCGGTTGTTCCGGGGAACGATCGGCCTGCGCCTCTCGGCCTGGCCGTGGATGTAGGCACAACCAGCGTCGTCGTCTATCTGGTTGATCTGTCAGACGGTGCGGTGCTCGCAGCCACATCCGGACACAACCGGCAGTCCTCCTGTGGAGACGATGTGATCAACCGAATTATATGTGCTGAAAAAGACGGCGTAAAAAAATTGAGTAAGTTGGTCATCAATACCATAAACACCCTTGTTAAGGAGGCCATCACCGCTGCAGGCGCCGACAGGAGCAGGGTTACAAACGCGGCGATCACCGGCAACACGGTTATGACCCACCTTCTGCTCGGCATAGAGCCGCGTCATATTCGGCGGGAGCCTTATATACCGGTCGTCAGCGAATTTCCTCTTCTGCGTGCCGCCGAACTCGGCCTCAAAATCAACCCCACGGCAGCGGTGTACCTCCTGCCGGGCCCGGCCGGTTATGTCGGAGGCGATATCGTATCGGGGATGCTGTTCTCGGGACTCCACAGGGAGGAGCCTCTCACCCTGTTCATCGATGTGGGGACGAACGGGGAGATCGTTCTCGGCAACAAAGATTGGCTCCTTACCGCATCCTGTTCGGCCGGCCCCGCGTTTGAGGGCGGTGGCGTCCGATGGGGGATGAGAGCGGAGGAAGGTGCCATCGAACAGATAGAAATCGACGAGGAGACTTTTTCATGCTCCTGGAAAACCGTGGAGGACGCCCCTCCCCGAGGCATCTGCGGTTCCGGTATGATCGACCTCATCTCTGAAATGCTTCTCAAAGGCATCATTGATCAGAGGGGAAAATTTGTGCTGGATCCCTCTCACCCCCGGATGATAGACGATCAGGGAGATCGATCCTGGATCGTGGTGCCGGCCGAGGAGACCGGTGTTGAGCGGGATATCGTGTTTTCGGAAGCAGACATCCAGACATTGCTGCTGAGCAAGGGGGCGGTATATGCGGGTTTTACCGTACTGCTTGAAACAGCCGGCCTGGATTTTTCCGCGGTAGAGCGGTTCCTGATCAGCGGTGGATTCGGACAACATCTCAATATCGACCGGGCCGTGGCCATCGGACTCCTGCCGGACGTGGCCAGGGATAAATTCACGTATCTGGGGAACAGCGCCGTCGCCGGTGCCTATATGGCCCTGCTTTCGGAAAAACACCGCACGGACGCTTCCAAAATCTGCCGGGCCATGACGTATGTGGATTTTTCCAGCAACACCAAATTCATGGACGAATTCACCTCCGCCCTGTTTTTACCTCATACCGACATAAAGCAGTTTCCAAGTGTTCAACTGCCGCCGCCCCGGGCTGCCGGGTAAAAGAAACAAAAGGAGGCCACGAATGAAATTTTTGATCATAGGCGGGGATGCGGCCGGCATGAGTGCTGCGAGCCGGGCCAAACGAACTATGCCGGAGCTCGATGTAACGGTCCTGGAAATGACACAGGATGTATCCTACAGCGCCTGCGGCATGCCTTACAACATCGCCGATCCATCCCGCGAAATGGAAGACCTCGTCGTACGCAGGGCACAGGTCTTCAGGGATAAACAGGGGATCGATTTGAGGACAGGTCACAGGGCCACGAAAATCAATCGCAGCGCCCGAACCGTGGAAGGAACCCGTCCGGAGGGCGGCCCCTTTTCGCTGCCTTATGATTCTCTTCTGATTGCAACCGGGGCTTCCCCCGTGTTACCCGGCATTCCGGGAATCGATCTGCCCGGCGTGATGGCCTTGAAGAGCCTTGACGACGGCAGGCGCATCAAAACCTTCCTTGGCCAGGGGGTGCGAAATGTCGTGATCATCGGCATGGGGTACATCGCGCTGGAGATGT
>Ga0068714_10007172_pt1 | contig 10962 bp, 9 predicted proteins | sample MTBNYHSulfiMetaG_FD_62988 | JGI IMG/M metagenome (GOLD analysis project Ga0068714, IMG submission 62988) | Enrichment culture microbial communities from rom New York Harbor, USA that are MTBE-degrading - MTBE-NYH (New York Harbor Sulfidogenic)... | ecosystem: Environmental > Aquatic > Marine >... | reverse complement strand
ACGCGGGCCACGTCCTCGACCTTCTCGATGCGCATGCTGTCGAGCTGGGAGATGTGCACCAGGCCGTCCTGGCCGGGCAGGATCTCGACGAAGGCGCCGAAATCGGTGGTGCGCACTACCTTGCCGGTGTAGATGCGCCCCAGTTCGGCGGTCTCGGTCAGCAGTTCGATGCGCTCGCGGGCGGCGCGTTCGCTCTCGCCGTCGGTGGTGGCGATGTAAACCGTGCCGTCCTCGTCGATATCGATCTTGGCGCCGGTTTCCTCCTGGATGCTGCGCACTGTCTTGCCGCCAGGCCCGATCACCAAGCCGATCTTCTCAACCGGCACGTGCACGGTGGTGATATGGGGGGCATGGTCTTTCAACTGTGGGCGCGGCTCGGCGATCGTTTCCAGCATCTTGCCGAGGATATGGGCGCGCCCTTCGTTGGCCTGCGCCAGCGCCTCGGTCATCATGGCTGGGGTCAGTCCGGCGATCTTGATGTCCATTTGCAGGGCGGTGATGCCCTCTGTCGTGCCGGCGACCTTGAAATCCATATCGCCGACGTGATCTTCCATGCCCTGGATGTCACTGAGGATGACGTACTTGCCATTGCCAGTGATCAGCCCCATAGCGATGCCGGATACGGGCGACTTGATCGGCACGCCGGTATCCATCAAGGCCAGCGTTGAGCCGCACACCGAGGCCATGGAGGTCGAGCCGTTGGAAGACAGGCATTCCGAGACCAGGCGCAGGGTGTAGGGGAAATCCTCCTCTTCGGGGATCACGGGCAGCAAGGCCCGTTCGGCTAGTGCACCGTGCCCGATCTCGCGCCGGGAGGCGCCGCGCAACGGGCGGGTCTCGCCGACCGAGAAAGGCGGGAAGTTGTAGTGGTGCATGTAGCGTTTGTTCTCTTCGGGGGTGAGGTTGTCGAGCCGCTGGGCCTCGCGCGGGGTGCCCAGGGTTGCCAGGGTAAGCACCTGGGTCTCGCCGCGGGTGAATAGGCCCGAACCGTGGGCGCGGGGGCTGAAATCCACCTCGCACCAGATCGGCCGGATATCCTTGGGGCTGCGTCCATCGGGGCGCAAGCCCTTCTCCAGGATGCGTTGGCGTACGAGCTGGCCGTAAACATCCTCGAAAGCCGTGACTATTTCCTTTGCCAGTTCCTCGTCCTCACCGGCCAGATCAGCGACCACCTGATCGCGCACCTGGTCTAAGCTCTCTCGCCGTTCCTGCTTGAGCAGGCCTTTCTCCAGGATGGCCTCTACCTCTCCGGCGATGCGTTCTTGCACTTTCGCCTTCAGGTCTTCTGGTGTGGCGAAAGAAGGGTACTCGCGCTTGGGTTTGCCGACCTGCTCGGCCATTTGCAGCATGACGTCGATCAGGGGCTGCATCTCCTTGTGGGCCAACTCGAGGGCTTGGCTAACGACGTTCTCCGGTACCTCATTGGCACCACATTCGACCATCAGCAAGGCCTCGCGGGTGCCGGCCACGCGCAGGTCCAGGTCGGACTCATCGAGTTGTTCGTAGGTCGGATTGACGATGAACTCGCCGTTGATATGCCCGACGCGCACTGCTGCCACCGGCCCTTCCCAGATGATGTCGGAGATCATCAGCGCGGCAGAAGCCGAGTTGATGGCCTGCACGTCGATGATCTCGACCTCGTCGGCCGAGAAGGAGTAGATGATCACTTGCACATCGTTGCGCATGTCCTTGGGGAACAGCGGGCGCAAGGGGCGGTCGGTGAGGCGAGCGGTGAGGATGGCGTTCTCGGTGGGGCGGCCTTCGCGGCGGAAGAACGAGCCGGGGATGCGACCGCCGGCGTACAAACGCTCTTCGTAGTCCACGGTCAGGGGGAAGAAATCGATGCCCTTACGGGGCTCATCGCTCATAGTTGCCGAGCAGAACAGCAACGTGTCGCCCAGACGGAGCGTGACCGCTCCTCCGGCCTGCCCGGCCAGTTTCCCGGTCTCAAAAGTAATCGACCGGCCGCCTACCGTGGCGGTGAACTTATTGGATTGGGGGTTCATGCTTAGTCTCCTGTTTGCCCCCCGGGTCAGGGACTGGAGGCTGTGGACAACGGGTGCTGTCTGGGTGCGGTCTCGCCGTTGTCACCAACATCCAATACCCAACCGAGGGGTAGATGGGTGAATATTAGGATGGATTGCGGTTTGTCATTCTGCCTTCATTAGCTGCACCTGGTGCGTCCCCCAGGTTTGCTGTGGTGTATCTGCTGTCCTTTTCCCGCTTCAAGAGGCATTTCACCCGCAAAGCAAAAGTAGATGGCGGTGATGGGTATGCCATCTACTTGCGGGGAGTTCATTTTCGGCGGATGTTCAGCTTATCTGTCAGGGCGAGGTAGCTCTGGTAGTCCTTTTTGCGCAGATAGGCTAACAAGCGGCGACGCTGGCCCACCATCTTGAGCAACCCTCGCCGGGAGGATTCGTCGTGTTTGTGGGTACGCAAGTGCTCGGTCAGTTGGTTGATGCGGTTAGAGAGAAGGGCGATCTGCACTTCTGGCGAACCGGTATCGGCCTTGTGACGGTGAAACTCCTGGATAACCTTATCTTTGGTTTCTTTCGCTAATGGCATGACCTCTGCTTGCTCCTTTCTATTTCAGCAGGTCTCCAAACCGGCAGCGATCGGATTGCCGCCGATCGGTCGAGTCATCGGGGTGGCATTATACCAGATGGGTGTATGGGCTGCAAGAGAGGGGGAATTGGGCGGCGGCCTGGAATTCAGTCTTCCAACGCCTTTCTAAGGCGCGCTTGCGTTTCGGGTGCGAAGCGCTTGAGGCTGCGCCGCGCCAGCCATTTGCTGGTGGGATCGGGGCGCTTTTCCAGGCGTTGGAGCAGAAAGTAGGCGGTCTCTGGCGGGGAACGCTTGATCAGCGGTTGGAGCGTGTCGTGCAGGTAAACGCGCAGATCGGGGGTGGCCTTTTCGAGCGAGGCGGCCAGCAGGCGATAGGCCTCCGGCAAGTTGTCGAAGGTTTCATCCTCCACCAATGCGCCCAGCGTGCGTACACCCAGTTTTTGCCGGTCGAGGTCGGCGCTGGTCAGCCAGCCTTCGAGCGCCTCCATAAAGCGCTGGGGGGCTTCCGCTCGCAAACCTGCCGTGCCGCACTCGGCCATCTGCTTCAACAGAGTGTCCTCTGCGTTCTCCCGGTTCCAGGCTTCCAATCGCCGGATGATCTCTTGAGGCTGGTCTGGGGGAATTTGCCCCAGCGCTTGCACGGCCAGCGAGCGGTGCTCCAATGATGGCCGCGCCCACAGTGCATCGACCAGGGCAAGCGCCGCTTGCGGGTCTTGCTGGGAGGGAGTTTGCAGTTCGAAAAGCACGCGTTGCAACACCGGCTTGGGTGCGTCGTAGCTGGGGACGACCGGCCTGGGCGTTCCCAGGGGGTTGGGGCGCTGTGTGCGGTCGGCGTAAAACTCAAGCAGGTCGGTGAAATGGTGCACGAAAGCCTTGGGCTGGTGGAAATGTTCGGCCAAGTGGGCGGCTTGGGCTTTGAGCTTGCCTAGCTGGATGGCTGGCATGGCGTATCCGAGGGAAACTTAGGATTTGGCGGAAAGGATAGGGCGCAAGTGTATCATCGCCTGGTCGACGTCCGCGGCGTAGCTGAGCAGCGCCTGGTGGGCGGGTGGAATGTATTCACCCATTTCCTCGATTAATCGGGCGAAGACCTGCTTCCAGGCATCGCCGATCAAGATCAGCGGGCGTGCTGGTAGCGCGCCGGTCTGCATCTGGCTCCACATCACGGCGACCTCTGCCAGCGTGCCGATCCCGCCGGGGAGGGCCAGCGCGGCATCGCAATTCTCCATCAGGGCGTAGAGCCGCTGGCGCAGCTTTGGGAAGCGCATTTCCTCCTGCACCCATTGATTGGGTTGCACCGGCCGCCAGGCTTCGATCTCGTCGCAGGTCACGCCGATCACGTGCCCTCCGGCCTCAGCCGCCCCGCGTGAGACCGCTTCCATTGTGCCGATGTATCCGCCGGTGAGCACGGTACAGCCGGCCTGGCCGAGCAGCTCCCCCAGGCGCTGGGCCTCTTGATAGGCGGGTTGCCCGGGTTGGGGCTGTGATCCGCCGAAAACGGTGATGTGGGGCGGCTTTGTCATCGTGCTGAACCTCGAATTCGTGGGGGAATTATCGCGGCGACCGGGTCAGCCGCCATCGCGCCAGGCCTGGATGCGCCCCTGCGCCAGTTCGACGTATTCAGCGGCGGTCTCGTAGCCCACGTAATGCCGTCCGGCTTTCAGGGCGGCGAGCGCTGTCTGGCCGCTGCCCATGAAGGGATCCAGCACGATCTCATCTGCGAAGGTGTAAAGCTGGATCAGGCGGGTGGGCAGCTCTTCGGGGAAAGGGGCCGGGTGCCCGATGGCCTTGGCGGACACCGAGGGGAAGGTCCAGATGCTCTTGGTGGCCTCCAAGAATTGATCTCGGTCGATCTTGTTGGCGCGCCCCTTGGGGGGCTTTCTCCGGAAGCTATCCTTGGAGAACACCAGGATGTATTCGTGCACATCGCGCAGGGTGGGGTTGCTGGCCGAGCGCCAGCTTCCCCAGGCGGTCGAGCTGCCGGCACTGGCGGCCTTATCCCAGATGACCTCGCCGCGCATCAGGAAGCCCAGGCTGAGCATGTCTTCGACCACGTAGGCGTGCAGGGGGATGTAGGGCTTGCGGCCCAGGTTGGCGAGATTGATGCAGGCACGGCCGCCTGGCACGAGCACCCGTTTGACCTCAGCCCACACCTCGAGCAGGAAGGCACGGTACTCTTTCAGGCTCAGATCTTGGTCGTACTCCTTGCCCACGTTGTAGGGAGGGGAAGTGACCATCAGGTGCACGCTGTTATCGGGGAGTTCGGGCATCTGCTCGCTGCTGTGGTGGTAAATGCGGTCCAGCGCTTGGGCGGCCAGCGCGTTCTCGATGTACTCGACCTCACCCTGCGGGTGCAGCCCTTCGTACAGCCGCCCCTCATAAAAGCGGGAGGCGTCGTGGTTGATGCGCCCGTTGGTGCCGAACGCGCTGGTCGAAGTCCCCTTATTGCTCTGGGTGCTCATGAAACCACTCTAACTTAAAACCCCCCTTACCGCAACCGCGTGCCCTGGCGAAATTCGCTCTTACTCGCAGCCTGGGCGGGTGAGTGGGATGACTTCAAGCTCGTATGGATCGTCGACGGTCGAAAAGTAGCTGATGTCGTCCAGAAGTTCGTAGTTTCCCCCGAAATAGGTGTTGAAGATCACTCGAAAGGTGTTGACCGGCGAAATGCTCTCGTACAGCAGTTCTCCATCGTCGGGCAAAAGATAGGCGTTCAGGATGTGCACCCGCCTGGTCTTGTTGCCCACGCCGCCGTGATCGCCCTGCAGGATGATGATTGGCGGTCTTTCGGAGGCCTCCAGTATCTTGGGGATCAGTTCCTCCAGGCGCTGGTTCAGGTAGCTGACCTGGGCGTGATAGGCCTGGGGGTAGTCATCAGGTTCGTCGATGAACTCGCCATTGGGGCCAAATACGAAGGGGCGGTGGGGGGAAACGATGTGGGCGAAGACGAACTTCGGCCCTTCGATCGCTGGCAAGGTTTCGAGCTGCTGCAGGTCGAAGAGCACCCGTTGGCGGTGGATCTCTCGCGGGTTCTCGTCAACGTTGGGCCGGAATTGCTCCGGCAGGATTTCGCGCAGGTCGATAAGTATGCGGGTGGCGGTGGTCTTGAGCAGCAGGGCCTCGAAATCGTTCAGGCCGCCGAGAAGCGCCATGAGGATGGAGTTGCCCTCCTGGGGCTTGAGGAAAATATCGGCGTCACGCCACTCCGTCCAGGAGAAGCCAGTTTCGAAGGCCACGACTTGATAGCCCAACGATTGGAATATCTCCCGTACCTGGTTATCGCGCAGGTAGTGATTGACGACGGTGAAGTCGCGGCTGTCGGGGTCTGCCTCCGGGTAGAAGGCATCCAGGTAGTTCATGTTGAGCGAGGAGGCTAGGGAAAGACGTGTTTGGGCGTAGTTGCTCTGGCTGCAGCGGGCGACGTAAAAACCCATTTCCTCGAGGGAGCTGAGAAAAGGCGTGTTATCCAGATGATAGATCGCTTCCATTGAGTCGTCGCGGGTGTAGGCGTCCAGGATGATGTAGTAGACATCTGGTGCTCCATCGGCGGGGAGCTGCAAGTCCTGCGCCTCAGGTGGAAGCTCAACGCTTTCGGAGCGCCCCCACAGCTCGCCGGTCTGAAAGATGAGGATCTGCAGAATGGGGAAAAGCAGGATCACCAGCGTGAAGAGGTTCAGCGTGCCGGTCAGGTCCTGAGCATCTTCTCGCCGACGAATGATCAAGAAAAACCCAACTGCGAGCAAAACGGCCCAGAGAGGGGCCAGGAAGCGGTGTCGCCCTAAGGCGAAACCGAAAAGCTCGATGTCTTTGGATAGGTTGTAGATGTGCCCGTAGGTGAAGAATAGCAGCAAAAGGAAGGAGCACAGCAGGGCGGCTCGCTTCCAATCCTCGAACAGAAAGCGGAGAAAGAGCAGCAGCAAGCCGGTGCCCGCCAGCCCGACCAGCAAGGCGCGTATGCCCGCCGTCAGCCTGATCTCGGGTTGGTTATAGGCCAACAGCGCCAGGATGGCGTAGGCTGAAATGAGGAAAGGATGTAGCGGCGCCTGCTTCAAGCGTGCCACTTACAGCCTTTCCATCAAATACAGTTTTCGCTCAGAGTCCTCGATTTGCTCGGCGGCCAGGATCTTAAAGCGTTCCCCAAAGATGGCTTCGAAAGGCTCGAAGGCGTAATCGGGGAAGATATCCTCCCTGGTAGCCAGCAGGCGCTTGACTTGCGAGTCGCTCTTGGGGACGAACTCGACGATCAGATAGCGTCCCAGGCGGCTGAAGTATTCCGCCAGCATGGGCAGGGGCACGTTGTTGGCGATGGCGAGGTGATGAACCAGGGCCAGGGCCATCACCGCCTCCGGAGTGCCGCGCCCTACCAGCGAGAGGCGCTCGCGGTTATCCCAGCCCAGATCGGGGCTGGGGTTAGTCAGGTCGAGCACCAGGGGCAGCAGGTTGCTTTCTTTCTCCTCTTTCACCTGTAAGTAATTCTGCTCCACGGCGCCGGGGTCGATGTCGAAGGCGATGGTGGGGATGCCGCGCTGGCTGGCCAACCGGCTGTACAGCCCCAGGTTGGCGCCCAAATCCCACAGGCTTTTAGGCTGAATACGCTCGATGAAAGCACCCACCAGGCTGAGCTTGTGCTGGCGGGCCTGTTCGCTGTAATTGGTATCTTGATAATAGTCCGCCCAATCGGTGCCGACCGGCTTCCAGGTGAGCTTACGCACCGTGCTTTTGAGGCTTTCGATCAGACCCAGCAAGGCGGTCTTGCTCACAGTGCGCTTGATTTGCTCCTTGCTGATCTCTCTGCCGGCGTAGCGCTTCTGGGCGGCGGCGTGCGTGTGGATATGAGTTAGTAGGCCGAGATTGAGGCGCGTGCGGCCCGGCAGCAGCCCTGCAGCCAGGTCGAGCGGTACGCCGTCGATGTAGACGCGCAGCAGCTGGCTCAAGCGCACGTCGGTGTAAGCCATGAGCGCCAGCGGGGCGAGGAAGTGCTGGCAGAACTGGCGGTAGGCCACCCAGGGCTGTCCCTGAGGATAGACCTCGAAGGAGAGCGTGTCGATCAGCACCGGCTTGCCATCCCTGAATTGGATGTTGTAGGCGCTGCTGTCCTTGAGCGACATACCGGCCTCGAGCGCCAGCTTCTGGATCCTCAGCGTGAGCAGGGCGGCGTCCTTGAGCTGGCTGAAGCACCACTCATAGGGATAGGAAATGAAATCCAACCGCTCGGGTTGGATGACTTTATAGGCTGTATCGGGTTGGGCGGGGGGCTGATTGACTTCGCTGTGGGGTACCAGCAGGCCCTTTTTGACCAATTTCTCGTAGAGCCCCGATTCCATCAGGCAGTCGTAGTTAGCCTGATAGCTTTGATTGATCTGCCGGTAGAGCACTCCCTGGTGGGTGAAAAGGAAACCGCTTGGATCGCGGAAAGAGGCCGCGATGGGCTGGTTACTCGTCATTATCGATTGGCTCTTGGTCTTCGTTTTCGGGCTTAGACTTGCGGAGGAAGGAAAACAGGCGGGCGATGTAGCCGCGAAAGATCACTAGGCCGCCGACGACGCTGGCGACGATCAATTGCAAAATGAAACTGCCCGATCCTGGGTCTAGGTAGAGGGCTTCCTTGATTGGTGGTGCTTGCAAGCCGCCTAGGGCGGCGATGATCGCTATTGAAAATATCTGCATCTCTCTCTCCTTCGATACGGTTAACTGCACCTCGTCAAATTAACAGTGTGGAATTATATACCAAATCGGGGACCTTATACCGGAGGTGAGGCGAAGTTTACTCAGGCCAGATTCCACCGGCGCGCACGATCCCCCCACTCGGCACATCGGCTTTCACCGTGGCGCCGTTGCCGATGCGCGCCCCGGCGCCGATCTCCACACCCAGGTTCACGGTCACGCCCATGCCGATCAGGGTGCGCTCACCCACTTTCACTGCTCCTGCCAGGATGGTCCCTGGCGCTAGATTAACGTAATCCTCCAACACGCAATCGTGGGAGACGATCACGCCAGTGTTGACGATCGCCCCAAAACCCACCTGCGCCTCCGAGCCTACGTAGGCGTGGGGGAAGACTTGAACGCCGGAGGCGAGCGTGGCGCTCGGTTCGATGAAGGCTGTGGGGTGCACGAGCGTGGGATTTTCGAAGCCAGCCCTCGTCAGGCACTCGAACACCTTGACCCGACTGGAGATGTCGCCGATCCCCCCCACGGCATTGACCGCTAAATAAATCCCGTATTCGTACAGCTCGGGCAGGGCCTCGTCGCCATTTCCTAGAAGGGGGACGCCCATCACGCTCTCGTCCTTTGGCAGGCTGTCATCTATCACGCCGACGATGCGATGTTCCCCGATGGCGCGCAGCAGATCGATGACCGCCTTGCCGTGCCCGCCGCCGCCGTAGACGGCGATGGCCGTCGGGTCAAGGGCTGCTCGCGGCCCTTTGGGCTCCTCAGGCTTTTTCTGTGTAGTCAGAGCCTCCTGCACCATCTCTTTGGTGACCAGCGGGCCGATGGGCAGGCTGGTCGAGTCTAGCTGCTCGCGCTGTGCCAGGGCCAGCGCTGGTTGGGTGATGCGCAGGCCGGAGGGGAGATCAGCGCCCGCCTGGCTGGTGGGGGCTGGGGCTTGCGGAGGAATCCAATCGGGGCTGGGCGCCAGATAGCATAGCAATTCTCCGGCTTTGGCGATCTCGCCTTGCTGGAAACGCAGACCGGCGACGTAGCCGTTCTTTTCAGCAGGCAGGTCGGCCGCCGATTTAGTGGTCTCCAGCACGCACAGCAGGTTGCCTGTCTTGACCTGCTGCCCGTCTTGGATGGGCAGATTGACGATGCGAGCCTCGGCCTCGTTGGGATTGAGCAAAGGGATCAGAACGGGGAATGCCTCAGCCATGTCCTGATTCTATCCTATCTCCCGGGCGGCTGCGATGATGGTCTCCACGTCGGGAAGCATAGCGTTCTCCAGCGCTGGGGAGGCGGGGACGGGCTGATCGGGTGCAGCGACTCGCTGTGCGTGGCGTAACTTGCTGCCTAACGCCTGAGCGGCACGCGCTAAGACCTCAGCGCCCCAGCCCAACATGAGCGTGCCTTCTTCGGCGACCAGCAGTCGCCCTGTGCGTCCCAGCGATTCCATCAATGGGGAGGGCAAATCTCCATTATCACCCAGCGGCGCCAATTGGGTGGGGACGATCAATTCGGCGAAAACCTCGTGCTCGTAGGCCAGGCGCGAAACGGCCTGGCGGGCCAGTTCGGCCATGTAGCCGTAAGCGACGATGGTCAGGCTGGGGGATGGCGCATCTCGCAATCTCAACTGGTAAGTGGGCGTCCACGCCTTTTTTGGCGCGTGGGTGATGAGGTCGAAGTCGGCCAATTGCTCGCTTACGCCGACTTCCTGCAAATAGAGCAGCTTGTGCTCCACGAACAGCACTGGCGTCTTGCTCTGGGTGATGGCCGCAGCCAGCAGTTCGCCCGGGTCCCCCAGATTGCAGGGTGCCAGTACTTGCAGACCAGGCGTCCCCAGATACAGCTTCTCTAGGGTCTGGCTGTGGGTGGGGCCGTAGCCGCGCCGCCCGCCCATGGGCGTGCGGATCACCACCGGCACGCTGACCTGCTGGTTGTACATCCAATGGAATTTGGTCAGGCTGTTGATTAACTGGTCGGCGATCAAGGTGGTGAAATCCCCGAACATGATCTCGACCACCGGTCGCAGGCCGCGCAAGGCCATGCCTCCGGCCAGGCCCACAATGCCGGCCTCCGAGACCGGGGTGGTGAGCACGCGCTGCGGGTACTTGGTCGAAAGCCCGCGGGTGACCTTGAAGGCCCCGCCGTAGGGGTCGAGCAGGTCTTCGCCGAGCAGGTAGACCCGCTCGTCCTCACCCATCACTCGGTGCAGGGCGGCATTGAGCGATTCGAGCACGGTGGTCATCGGGATGCCTCCACCGGCTCGTATACCGGATCGTTGGAGGCAAGTTCGAAGGCCTGGGCGACCTCGGCTTCGACTTCGCGCTCGATGACGTCGCGTTCCTCTTTTTTGAGGCGTGCTGCTTGTATGCTGACCGGGTCGCGTTCCTGGCGCAATCGCTGCACCTGCTCTTCGGGGCGGGTGTCGTCGCCCTTGGAGTGCGGCCCGAAGCGGCAGGTGTGCAGCACAAGGGCGCGCGGGGCTGCCTTGCTGCGCACCTGTTCGAGTAGCTCTCCGGCCACTGGCAGGATTTCGGCCACGTCGCTGCTGTCCAGTTCTTGCGTGGGAATGCCGAAGGCCTCGAAGCGCGCGGCGATTTTTCCGGCCAGTGCCAATTCGAGCGGGGTGGTCTGGGCGATGTGGTTGTTCTCCAGCACGTAAAGGATGGGAGTAGACCATAGGGCCGACATATTGAAGGCTTCGTAGATCACGCCTTCCCCCAAGGCGCCGTCGCCCAT
>Ga0068714_10007171_pt1 | contig 10964 bp, 9 predicted proteins | sample MTBNYHSulfiMetaG_FD_62988 | JGI IMG/M metagenome (GOLD analysis project Ga0068714, IMG submission 62988) | Enrichment culture microbial communities from rom New York Harbor, USA that are MTBE-degrading - MTBE-NYH (New York Harbor Sulfidogenic)... | ecosystem: Environmental > Aquatic > Marine >... | reverse complement strand
CCGGCGCGGGACACAATGGCTGCCGCAGTGGCCTGGTATGAAGAAGCGGCCGGGGCCGCGCAACGGGCTTTGGCTGGTCAGCCCCAGGTGCTGGCCAGGCTTGGCCTGGCCGTGACGGGCTTCGAATAGGGGCTCGGCTGCGTCCATGCCGTCTGCTCATCGGTGTGGGCGGGCAACGTCAGATTCCTGGGAGAATCTGGTCGAAAAACCTCATCCAGGGTGTGATATCATTCAAGGTGTGCGGCCCGCGTGGGTATCGCTTGCAGGAGTAGAAACATGAGAAGTCGAACGATCAAGCCCGATGGCAAGTACCTTCTCAGGATGCGTCTGATCGCTGCTGCGGTGGCGCTGGCGGTTGCAGCCGGCGCGATTGTGGTGGGTACGCTCCTGGGCATAACGAAGGAGATCAGGCCCAGCGGGATGATGATCTTCCTTTTTGTTTTCCCTGCTCTCAGCGGTCTCGGCTGCTTCATCGTCCAGCTCCTGATTGGCCCGTACTATCGCAGCCTGCGCTACGAGATCCAGGACGATGAAGTAGTGGTCAATGCCGGCATCTGGACCAAGTCGGTCAAGCATGTGCCCTACCGAACTGTGACCAACATGCAGGTCAAGCGCGATGTCGTTGACCGCTTGCTGGGCCTTGGCACACTGAACATACAGACCGCGGGCATGAGCGGCCAAACCGGCGCGGAGGAGCAACTGGTTGGCCTGTCCAACGTTCAGGAGGTATACGAGTCAGTAGCCAACGAGTTACGGCGGTTCCGGGGCGGCATGGCGCCGACGCAGGCCGATGTCGAGGTGGAACCGGCTGTCCTCCAGCCGGCCGGTCTGGGCGAGATCTTGATAGAGCTCAGAGCCATCCGCAAATCGCTGGAGCAATGAAGGTGGCCAGTAGGCAGGCTGCTGCGTATGGGAAGCGGTAGCCTGCCGCCCTGGCAAGGGGCTGTTAGCACTGTGAGGAGAATGCGCATGAGTACCGTAGTTGGCACCAACCTGGCGAAACGATTCGGCGAGACCAGGGCGGTGGTCGACGTTTCCTTTGCCGTGGAGCCTGGCGAGATCTTTGGCCTGCTGGGTCCCAATGGCGCCGGCAAGACGACGACCATTCGCATGATGCTCGACATTTTCCGGCCAGATGCGGGGACCGTCTCCGTCTTTGGGGGCGCGCTGGACATGGCCAAGAAGCGTCGCATCGGCTACATGCCGGAGGATCGGGGCCTGTACAAGGACCTGAAGCTGGAGCCCACGCTGGTCTATCTGGCCTCGCTGAAGGGGTTGGACGAAAAGGTGGCCCGTAGCCGCTTGCAGGGGTGGCTGGAACGCTTTGACCTGGCCGAGCATCGCGACAAGAAGGTGCAGGAGTTGAGCCGGGGCATGCAACAAAAGGCTCAGATCATTGCCACCATGCTGCACGATCCCGATCTGATCATCGTCGACGAGCCGTTCTCCGGGCTGGACCCGGTGAGCACGCGCCTGGTCAAGCAGATCTTTGAGGAACAGCGCCGAGCGGGCAAATCGATCCTGATGTCGACGCACCAGATGTACCAGGTGGAGGCGCTGTGCGATCGCATCGTCCTGATCGACGAGGGACGCACGGTGCTGTACGGTTCCGTGCACGAGGTCAAGCGCAACTTTGCCGGTAATGCGGTTGTCATCGAGGGGCAGGGTAACTTTGGCCAGCTCCCGGGCGTGCTGGAGACGCGGCAGCAAAACGGCACCTGGCATCTGGCCCTGAACGTGGGCACCGACCCACAGGCCATTTTCCGTGCGCTGGCCGCCCGCGGCGATGTCCGCATCGAGCGATTTGAGCTGGCAGAACCGTCGCTGGACGACATCTTTGTCCAGGTCGTCGGCAGCCGGGGTTCGCGGCCGGGAGCTGTGACACGGGAGGCGAGCGATGCGTAGCTTCTGGTTAATCGCCAAGCACGAATATCGCAATACCGTCATCCGGCGTGGCTTTGTGCTCATGACGGTGGCCATCCCGCTGGGCATGGCTGCCTTGATCGGCCTGGTCATCCTGGTCGAAGGCCTGGGTGCTGACGATCGCCCGATCGGATATGTGGATTATTCCGGCGTCCTGGATCCTTCGCTGCAGTCCAGCCTGCCCGACGCCGGCGACCGCGTCCCGATCCAGGCCTTTCCCGACGAAGATCTGGCCCGTGCCGCCCTGGAGAGGGAGCAAATCCAGGCATACTTTGTCCTTCCGGCCGGGTATCCGCAGACATTGGACACAGAGTTGTATTACCTTCAAGATCCGCCGGATGGGAAGGCATGGGAGGACTTTGCCGACTGGCTGCGCCTCAATCTCCTGTCCGCTATGCCGCAAGAGATGCAGGAGCTTCTTTTCAAAGACCCTGACATCACCGTCTACGATCTGGCGAGCAATCGCGAGTTCAGCGAGGAAAGTATTGCCAATATCGTCCTGCCCTTTGTCGCGACCTTTTTCTTTGTCTTTGCCACCATGTCTGGAGCCGGCTACATGCTCGGTGTTGTGGCCGGAGAAAAGGAAAATCGCACGATCGAGGTCATGGTCACCTCGGTCACGCCGGGACAACTCATCGGCGGAAAAGCGGTGGGGCTGCTGGCGGCATCGCTAACCCAGCTTGCCATCTATGTCGTGGTTGCCGTGATCGGTGTGATTGTGGCCGCGCAGTATGTGCCAGAGCTGCAACGAGTGGAGGTTCCCTGGCTCTACCTGGGCATCATGGTCCTCTTCTTCCTGCCTACCTATGCCCTGATCTCGGCCGTGATGATCGCCATCGGCGCAGCCGTGACCGAGCTACAACAGGGGCAGCAGCTTGCCGGCCTGCTCAACTTTATCTTTATGGCACCGCTGTTTCTCTTGGTATTCCTGTTTCAGAACCCTGGCGGCCCGCTGATGGTCTTTTTCACCATCTTCCCGGTGACATCGTTCATGACCATCTCTCTGCGCTGGGGTCTGGGCACCGTGCCCCTGTGGCAAGTCGGTGCCGGCTGGGTGCTGTTGCTGGCAACGGCGATCGCGATGGTCTGGACGGCGGCTCGTATCTTCCGCGTGGGCATGCTGCGCTATGGGCAACCACTCAGCCTCAAGTCGGCGCTGGCGGCCATCAGGGGAAGTGGCGTACGGGTGTAGCTGCGGGATCGCGCTGGTTCCCGGGCGTCAACTCTGGGGGGATAACCCGATGCGAAATATTTGGTTAGTCATGAAACACGATATCGGAATGACGTTGAGACAGCGTTCCTTCTGGATCTTTACCTTTCTTGTGCCTGTCATACTTCTTGCCTTGAATGTCTATAATGTCATTGAGAGCGGCACCATGGACGGCGCTGACTCTGCCGCTGGCGAGCAGGATGAAATGCTCCCCGATGTGGCTGATTTGCCTGCTATCGGTCTGGTGGACGAGGCGAACTTGATCGTGGAGATGCCTCCTGGCTTCCCGGACGGCATGTTCGTGCGCTTTCCAGACGAGGCCGCTGCCCGCGCGGCTCTGAAGGATGGAGCGGTCGAGCAGTATGTGCGCCTTCCCGCCGACTATGTGAGTGCCGGCCAGATCGAGATCTATGACAGAGACTTTCAAATCATGGTCGCCGGCGAGAACATGGGCGTTGCCCCTCTGGGCGGCAACAGCGCCTGGGTGCTGCCGTACATCATCAATTACAACCTCGTCGGCGACGAGCAGCTACTCGCTGCTCTGCGGTACCCAATGTTGGCCGAGCCCCACGCCCTTCAGCCGCCAGCCGAGACAGAGACCGGAAATGAGGGGCTGGCTCGGATCGTCGGCACCGTGGTGCCCTACCTCTATTACTTCTTGCTGCTTATGGGCAGTAGCTACCTGTTGCGCTGCGTCGTCGCCGAAAAGGAGAACCGCACGGCAGAGGTCCTGCTGCTCAGCCTGCATCCACGCGAGCTGATGATCGGCAAAATGCTGGCCATGACTGCGGTCATGTGGCTGCAGGTGATCGTGTGGGTTGGCGGCGGCGTCGTGATGCTCAACAAGGGCGCCGATCTGCTGAACCTGGGCCAGTTCTCCTTCCCGCCCGGCTTTGTCGCGTGGGCAATAGCCTTCCTGGTTCTGGGCTACCTACTCTATGCCTCGGTGATGGCCGCGGCGGGGGCCATTGCCCCGAATGCCCGTGAGGGAGGGCAGGTGACCTGGCTGTTGGTCCTGCCGCTGATGCCCACTCTGATGTTCGGGATGGAGTTTGCGAGTGATCCCTATGGGACGTTGCCCGTCGTGCTGAGCCTCTTCCCGTTCAGTGCTCCCAGTGCCATGGTGACACGGTTGGCCCTGGCCGAGGTACCGCTATGGCAGATCCTTATCAGCTTGGCGGGGCTGGCTTTGACCGCCTATGTGTTCGTGACCCTGGCGGGTCGCTTCTTCCGTGCCGGCAATCTACTATCGCAGGAATCGTTCAACTGGCGCCGCCTGGCAACAGGCTGGCGGCGAACCGACTAGGGCGCTTTTCCCTGCGTGGGGATGCTCCAGAAAACAGAAGCCCGGTGTCATGCTTCGGGGGAAGTAAAGCATGACACCGGACCGGTCCCGTGTGCCTGTCAGGTGGGACCTGAGCGACGCCGAGGCTGGCGCCTCAAAAAAATAGGCAGTTCCTACGCCGTTTCTTACACCCCGATCTTTTGCAGCAGCCCTGGCCTGGAATCCAGGGCATGTTGAGCTGCAATGGCAGCTTCCTCGTACCACCTGTCAGCGGCAGTCAGATGCTGTTCCGCAGGCCTATCGCAGCTAATGAGCTCGGCGAGCACAACTTGACCCTCGGCCCACTTGACCTCGTCATACCCCTGTACAGCCATGGCTTGTGCGATGTCGAGATCACGCGGACCGTTTGTCACCAACCTGTGCAGGTGCTGGATGATTGTGCTCGCGTCCCTCCTTTCCTGTCGTTGAGCAACTTTTGTGGCCATGCCATTCCCTCACGATTCATGGCGACGTTTGCGAGCGTCTACTATCTATTATAGCATACCAGGTCAAGTGAAACGTGACAGAAGAGTGTCAGAATGGTTTGGAATTGGTTTCAATTTTGCGGTTGTGGCGCCTTTTCCCAGGCCCTGGTCAAGGTTCGGGTTCCCGATTCTCGTACGGAAGCGGAGCGAACGTTGACAGCAAGAGCCTTTACCTCTATAATGTGGATTGTGAAAAGCGTACCGGGGTCGGTGTTCTGGGTGCGACTCGACAGCGGATGGCTTTCCTGGCAGCCATTGAGGGCAACACACTGGAGTTCATGAGGAGAGAGGCAGTTGGATCCATCTGACAGCCGGATTCTTGTTGTTGATGATGATCTCGATACCTGCGCCTTGATCCTGGATGCTCTGTCGGGCGAAGGCTACTCTATCTCTTCGTGCACAGGGGGCGAGCAGGCGCTGGAACTCCTTCAGCAGGATCACTTTGACTTGGTCCTGGCTGATATCAAGATGCCTCGGATCACGGGCGTAGATCTTTTGCAGTACATCCAGGCGACGAGGCGCTATACCAAAGTTATTTTGATGACTGCCCATGCCTCGATAGACACAGCCATCCAGGCTGTGCGCCACGGCGCCTCGGACTATATTGTCAAGCCATTCCCCCTGAAAGAGCTTCGCCAGCGGGTGCGTGATGCACTGTCAGAGGAGGACGAACTACAAACGCTTCTCCAATACGGCGATCTCCTCATCGACATTGGCGCACGCAGAGTCTGGGTCGGCGAGCAGGAAGTGGAGCTGACCCGCCAGGAGTACGACGTCTTGGCCTGGCTCTTCAGGCGGAGAGGGTGTACCGTCTCCTGGCAGGAATTGCTCCGGCGCGTGTGGGGCAAAAAAGACCCTCAGGAAGAGGATATAGGCATATTGCGATCCTGTATTCGCCGGCTCCGGCAAAAGCTCGGCGACAACGCCCGCTATCCCAAGTACATCTATAATCGGTGGGGCGAGGGATACCGGCTGGGGGAATAATCTCCATCTGGGTTTCTCTTGCCACTCCTTCTCAAGTCGGCCTGACCGGTCGGAATAATTCATCTGATTTCTATCGATTCTGCTCCGCTCAAGCCATCTGTTTTGTCAGATCGAAGCTTCAGGCTCCCCATTGGTTGGATGGATCTCAAGGTACCCTGCCGCGCCTTTCACCCGACATCGCACTTTGTGGTATAATTGGGCAGCATATCGTCCAGACTGCTTACCCAGAGAGGAGAGGAGCCATGCCTGCACTCTATCCGCCATACATTTTTGGCATGCATGATCGGGGCGGCGAGCACCTGATGCTGAGCAAGAACAGGCCCGGCTGGGTGCTGGTCACCGAGGCGATCGGGGCTGATCCCAACAACTACGCCGGGGGCAATTACACCGACCTTGCCAACCAGGGGTTAGGTGTCATCGTGCGGCTCAACTACGGATATGGGACGGCGGGTACGATCCCCTATTCGAACCAATACGACGACTTTGCGCGTCGTTGTGGAAACTTTGTGCAGGCCAGTCCCGGCTGTCGCGTGTGGATCATTGGCAACGAGATGAACCTGGCCAATGAACGGCCTGGCGGGCCTGGCGGGCAGGTCATCACTCCACAGTTGTACGCTAGCTGCTTTGCGAAATGCCGGAACGACATCCGCAGCCGGGCCGGTCACGGCGAGGATCAGGTTGTCATTGGCGCTGTGGGACCCTGGAACATAGAGACCACCTATCCTGGCAACCCATCCGGGGATTGGATCCGGTACTTGAGCGATATTTTGGCGCTCCTTGGCGCTGATGTGGATGGCATATCTTTGCACACCTACACCCACGGGCAGGAGCCCCACCTGGTATTCGACAACGCGACGATGAATCATCCTTTTGGCAGCTATCATTGGCATTTTCGAGCCTACCGGGACTTTATGAAGGCCATACCCCTGGGATTGCGCGACCGGCCGGTGTATATCACCGAGACTGACCAGTATGGCGCCTGGCGAAACCAGAACAGCGGTTGGGTGCGCAACGCGTACCAGGAGATCGATGACTGGAACCAGGTGCAGGCCAACCAGCCGATCCAGGCGCTGGTCCTATTCCGTTGGATCCTTGGCAATCCCAACGATCCGCAGCAGGTGGGCTGGGCAATTGAGAACAAGCCCGGCGTGCAGGACGACTGGCGCGATGCCATGCACAACGAGTACCGGGTCGTTCTGCCGCACATCCAGCCTGATTATCGGGTAGCCTGGCTCGAGGTCGATGCGCCGGTGCGGATAGCGCCAGGAGCTGTGGTTCAATTCAGCACCAAGGTGCGCAATGACGGTCGCTCTACCTGGGCCCATACCGGTGCGCAGGCCGTGCAGTTGGGTTACCGGTGGATCGATGCCGCCGGAAACGCCCTGCAGGGACAACAACGCACCAAGCTGCCCGGCGCCGTATCGGCCGGGCAGACTGTCACGCTACCACAGACCACAGTGCAAGCTCCAGACATACCCGGCCTCTACACGCTGGAGCTGGACATGGTGGAGGGGACCTCGGGGTGGTTTGCAGCGCACGGATCGCCAACCTGGCAAGGGGAGGAAGTCCAAATCGGACCGCTCTATCGCGTAGCCTGGCTGCAAGTGGATGCACCCCTGCAGGGGACGGTGGGCGAGACGTCCAGGTTCCCGGTCCGGGTGCGCAACGCCGGGGCTTTTACCTGGCCTCCCGGCGGCACCCAACCGGTGTACCTGACCTACAAGTGGCTCGATGCAAATGGTGCTGTTGTGGTTGCCGACGGCCTGCGGACTCTCCTGGGCCGGGAGGTCGCTCCACAGGCCGAGATCGCATTGGACGCTCAGCTGCAATTCCCGGCAAAGGCCGGCCAGTACATCCTGCGGCTGGACATGGTGCACGAGTTTGTCGTCTGGTTCCATTGGAAAGGCTCGCCGGTGTACGATGTGGCTGTGCAGGTCGAGGCGGCGGTGCCGGCCTATGCGGCCGAATGGCTTGGTTACGACGCCCCCGTTCGGATGGTAGCGGGTGCATCGGGATTGGCCTATATAGAGGTGCGCAACGCGGGGACTGATCCGTGGCCCAAATCGGGTGACGGCGCCGTAAGCCTGGGCCATCGCTGGCTGGACAGCCAGGGCCTGGAGGCGGCTGGAGCCGGGGCCAGAACATGGCCGCTGCCCAAAACCGTCGCGGCAGGTGACACTGTTGTGCTGCCTGCCGTCGAGTACGTGGCTCCCGATACGCCCGCCTCCTATCTCCTGGTGTGGGATCTCGTGCAGCAGGGGGCATGGCTCTCAGAGAAGGGTGTCGCGGTCAGAGAGCAGCCTGTGCAGGTAGTCGCTGCCGAGTACGGGGTAGAGTGGGTGATGCTCGAACCATGGCCCATCCAGGTGGGGCCCGGCAAAGAGATCCGCGTCGGCCTCCGCTTGCGGAACAGCGGTACAAAGGCATGGCCCGCCTCCGGCGCTCATCCTGTCCACATGGCCTACACCTGGTTCACCGAGCAGGGGTTCCTTTCGGAACCGTGGGACACCTTCCGCACGCCGTTGCCGCACGATGTCCTGCCGGGCGAGACCGTGGATCTGCCGGACCTGCGATTCAAGGCGCCCGAGGTCCTGGGTAAATACATCCTGCGCTGCGATCTGCTAGAAGAGGGCTCGCTCTGGTTCTTCCGCCAGGGGGGCGCGCCGCTGGAAGCGCCGGTCGAGGTCGCAGACATGGTGCTCTTTGTGCCGTGGACCGCCCAGGCCAGCCACAATCCCGCCGACGTGGCTATGGCCTTTGACGGCGATCCTCTCACCGCCTGGGACGGCAAGGCGGGCCAGACACCGGGCATGTGGTTCGAAGTCGATCTGGGACAATTGCTGGTACTGGACCGGGTGCGGGTCGCCAGTCCGGGCCGGGGATTCCCGGTGGGCTATCGGATGTGGCTGTCGGCTGATGGGCAGGACTGGTGTCTGGTGGCCCAGCAGGCGCAGAATTGGACCAATGTGGAAGCGGCCTTTGCACCGTGCCAGGCTCGCTACCTGCGCCTGGAGCAGACCGGGCAACCCGAGTGGCAAACGACATGGATGATCAGCGAGATCACCGTCAGTGCCACCGAGCCCTGGGCTGGCGCGACGGCCAGCCATTTTAGCGGCGACGCAGGGCGGGCCCTTGATGCCCGGTTGGATACTGCGTGGAATACGCGGAACGCCAAGCAGAAACCGGGCATGTGGTTTCAACTCGACATGGGCAGCCCGCGCCAGGTGGAGCGTGTGACCCTTAAGCATCCTCCCGGCCAGCAGCCCCGCGGCTACGTCGTAGAGATTTCGACTGATGGCCAGACCTGGCAGGAGGTGGGCCGGAACGATGACAATTGGGGCGAGGTCGATGCCGGCTTCTCAGCCGTGCCGGTCCGTCACATTCGGGTGAGCACTACCAACTCTTCACCCTATCATCCTTGGGGGATCAACGAGACCGCTGTCTGGCGGTCGTCGCCGATCTGGGTGGTGGGACACGAGGGCTGACACACTCGCTCGAGAGCCATGAGCATAGAGCCGGAAGCCCAACGTGAGTCGCTACGTCGTTGGGCTTCCGGACGTGAGCCTTCATACACCGTCGAGCAGTCCGGGATCGTAGCCACAAGCTTTGTCATCGCCGTGGGCCAGATAGTACTCGATGGCCTGCCGGGTGGTCAGGGTCAATGGCAGGGCAAGGGCAGTCTGGGGCGCAACCCACAGGCCGTCGGTCAGCTCTTCCCCATCGAGCTGCAGTTGCCCGGTCCAGCGGTCTACCAAGAAATCCAAGTAGACCAGGTGATGCAATCCGTCCTTGTAGAGGGGCGGCCGGATCCACTCACCGACGCGCAACAGCCGGAAACGTGTGGGGGTGAGCGCGGTTTCCTCGACGAGTTCTCGAAGCAAAGCCTGAGCCACCGTCTCACCGTACTCTACATGACCGCCCGGGATGGCATACTGTCCTTCGATTTTCCCAAACCGGGCGACAAGAATCTCGCCCTTCTCGTTAGCCAACAGCGCGCCGACGACCAACTCTGGATGGCGCATGGTGAAAACCTCCGAATTGTATTCTGTGCCGATGTGGCGCGGGATCGTGCTGCCGGATCGGTGTGGCGTGTTATGGGCCGGCAAGCAGGAGAGCGATCAGGGAAGCCAATCCAGCAGGGCTTCGATGCGTTCCAGGATGCGGCAGTCGGCCTCTGGAAAGAGATGGTGGGGATCCAGGAGAACAGGGATCAAGCCGGCGCGTTGGGCGCCTACTACGTCGGCCCAGTAGTTATCGCCAACGTAGACCGATGATCCAGGGCTAGCGTCGATCCGCTCCAGGGCGGCAGCAAAGATGCCCGGGTCCGGCTTCTGGGCTCCTACCTCGCCTGAGGCCAGGACCAGATCAAAGTAGGACCGCAAGTTCAACTCGTCCAGGAGGGTGATAAGGCGCTCCGCGCTGTTGCGGTTGGTGATCAGTCCCAAACGATATCCTCTGGCCCCAAGTTGTGCCAGAGTCTGGTGGCTGGATTCGGGGCAGAAGTGGCTCGTATCGAGTGCCTGGTACCTGCGGGTCAATTCCGCCGCCAGACGATCCAGGTCCCCCTTGATGCCAAGCGCTTTGAGCAGATGCCGGTTAAAGTGGTGCCAGAACTCCTTGTCGGAGAGGCCGGCGAGTTGGTCGCGGATCAGGGGATCGATAAAGTACTCGTGGCGCGTCCGGCGACCGTGACGGTCGGCCGCGGCGCTGAGGGGCTGCCCCAGGTCCATGCAAAACTCGCGGATCACGTCCGAGATGTCCGGTTCGTAGAAAACCAGCGTGCCGTCCAGGTCAAAAAAGACGGTGTCGATCGAGTTTTCTGTGCTCATATCATCGAGCCTTGGCCGTGGATATCGGTGGCAGCTTTTCCACCCCAACAGACGATCGGCCTGCATATAGTAGCACCGGCTGGCCGCGGTGTCAAAACCGCTCACTCGATGCGCCTCGGACTACTTCCGGGCGACGCGTTTGAAGCGATCACGGACTGTCGCTTCAAACGATGGCCTTGCAGAAACAGTCCATCTCTGGTACACTACAG
>Ga0068714_10007170_pt1 | contig 10965 bp, 9 predicted proteins | sample MTBNYHSulfiMetaG_FD_62988 | JGI IMG/M metagenome (GOLD analysis project Ga0068714, IMG submission 62988) | Enrichment culture microbial communities from rom New York Harbor, USA that are MTBE-degrading - MTBE-NYH (New York Harbor Sulfidogenic)... | ecosystem: Environmental > Aquatic > Marine >... | reverse complement strand
CGCGTTCGGGATGACAGGAGGGTGTGGGCGCTGACGCTCGGGGTCGCGTTCGGGATGACAGGAGGGTGTGGGCGCTGACGCTCGGGGTCGCGTTCGGGATGACAGGAGGGTGTGGGCGCTGACGCTCGGGGTCGCGTTCGGGATGACAGCCGAGCTGAGGCGCGCATCCCACAGCGAAAGTTGGAGTTGTGCGGGGCCTGCGGTGAGAGTCTCGCCACGACACACCCACTGCTGAGCCGACAGCACCGCAGGGGGCTTGCGGGCCGGACCGGTGGGACGTAGGGTTCGTCGGGGACGAGGACGGGAACGGGACGGAGGAAGCGTGAACGGCGAGCATCAGGCGGGAAGGTCCGGGGGAAGGGCGATGCGCTCGCTGCAGTGGGTCGTGACAGTCGCCCTCCCCCTCGCGCTCCTCGTGCTGCTCGCCCTGTTCGTCGTCCACCAGTGCCTGCTCGAGCCGTCCCACTTCGAGGACGACCGCTACAACCTCGGCGTGGTCCGGCACGGCCTGCTGCCAGAGGCCCGCCACCTGCTCGAAACCTCGCTGGTGCACTACCAGTTCGAGGTCTACCCGCTGCCGCGGCCGGAGGACTGGCATCGGACCACGTCCCTGGCGCTTCTCGCGCTGTGGGCGCGCTTGGTGGGGCCGGGCGAGGCGGCGCTCCGCACTCCGCACCTGGCGTGGGTCGTCGTCTGGCTCGCGCTCGCGGTGGCGCTGCTGCGCCGTGTCGAGCGCGGCGACGGCGACCGCGGGGCCCCCTTCCGGCTGTGGCCGGCGGTGGCGCTGGTGGCGGTCCTCGCGGTCTCCCCGTGGGGACAGGTCGTGCTCCGGCGTGCCTTCCTCGACGACGTGCCGGCGGGTGCGTGCGCGCTGGCCGCGGTGCTGGTCCTGGTCCGTCGAGGGGTCACGGTGCGCGCGGCGGCGGTGGCTGGCGTCCTCCTGGGGCTGGCCTTCACCCTCAAGGACATGTACCTGCTGTGGGGCCCGCTCGGGGTGGTGGTGCTGGCGGTGCTGTGGTGGGGCGGGCCGACCCGGGTCCCGACCCGGTCCTTGACCCTCGCGGTGGTCTCCTTCGCGGTCGCGTTCGCGGTCCCCGCGGGGTCGAAGCTGCTCTGGTCGTGGGCCGAGACCGGGGCGTTCTTCCCCAACCCTTCGCCCCACTACTGGCGCTCGCTGTACTACGGCCAGCCGCCGGTGGACGGCCACTACCCGTTCCACCTGTTCGACGACGACACGTACCGGTCCCGCCTCGAGCTGGCGGGCGGGCCCCTCGAGGTGGTCGTGAAGACCGTCCAGGGCCCGGTCCGGCAGCTGGCGTCGGCCCACGACGCTCTCCTCTTCGCCTGGGTGTGGCTGGTCCCGGCCCTCGTCGCGGCGCGGCGGGGCTGGTCGGAGGCGCAGCACCGGGTGCTGGCGGTGACGCTGGTGGGGGTGGGGGGCTACTCCGCCGTCTTCGCGGTGGGGTTCGGCGAGGCCAGTCACCTGCGGTATTGGCTGCTGCCGGTGACCCTGGCGGTCGCGCTCGGCGTTGCCGGGGCGGCCCGGCTGGTGCGGGGGGCGTTCGTGTTTCCGGCCGACGCCCGGCGGCTGGCCCTGGGTGCGGCGACGGCTCTGCTCTTCGTCGCGGTCCTGGCCTCGCGCCTGGTGGCGGTGGGGGCGGTCAGGCTGACCCCGGAGGTCCCCCCACACTCCGAGGCCGCCATGGATGCGGTCGCGACCCGACTGGAGAGCCCGGGCGCGGCGATGCTGGAGCTGTGGGGGGGCATGTACTTCTGGAGCCTGCACCCGGAGTGCCGGGTGGTGTCGTTCCCGGTCCACCACCTGGCCTCGCTGGGGCCCCGCGAGGTGAGCCGGCTCGTCCGGACCTACGACATCCGTCTGGCACTGCTCCGCGAGCCGGCCGCGGCTGAGGCGTTGCGGCGGGCGGGGTTCTCGCCGCTGGCCCGGACCCCGCTCGGCGAGGTGGTGCTCGCCGCGCCGGAACGTGGGGCGAGGTGAGCCGGTGGACCTCCCGCTCCCGACCGAGCGCGTCGACGAGCGCGACACCATGTTCGCGCGGGCCGAGCGACGCGCCGGAACACCGCAGTACGAGGCGTACTACGCGGCTCGACCCGAGCTGAAGGGGGTGGACGACCGCCTGAGGGCCATGCCGGAGCTGCTGGCGCCCGGCGGGAGGCACTACGACCCGGTGGTATGCGGCGAGGCGGGGGAGCTGTTCCGAGCCATCGACCGCGTCGAGACCGACCGGGCACTGGTGGCGCGGTGGTCCGCGCGGCTGCGAGAGGGCTCCGCGCCGGCGGCGACAGTCGAGTCGATCGTCCTCGAGCTGGGGGCGGTGGACGTGGGGTGTTGCACCGTGGAGCCGGCCTTCGTGTACAGCCACAAGGGGCGGTTCGACGCCGACTTCGGTTACCCGATCGAAGTCGGCCTGCGTCACGCGGTGGTCTTCGTGGTGGAGATGGACTTCGCGGCCATGCGCAGCGCGCCCGAGGCCGAGGCGTTGCGGGAGTCCGCGCGCCAGTACCTGCGGGCGGCGGAGGTCGCCCACGGCCTGGCGGCGGTGCTCGAGGCGGCGGGCCACCGCGCGCGGCCCCAGTTCGACGCCCACTACGACGTGATCCTGCCGCCGCTGGCGGTGGCCGCGGGGCTCGGGGAGCTGGGCCGCAACAACATCCTGGTCAGTCGGCGCTGGGGAAGCCGGGTGCGGATCGGCGCCGTCACCACCGACCTCGAGCTGCCCCCTGGGCGGCGGGTGGACCTGGGCGTGCAGCACTTCTGCTCGGTGTGCAAGAAGTGCTCCGACAGCTGCCCGTCCCGGGCGCTGTCCGGGGGGGAGAAGGAGCGCGTCCGGGGGGTCCGGAAGTGGCCCACCGACGTCGAGCGCTGCTACGGCTACTGGCGCGCCGTGGGCACCGACTGCGGGGTGTGCATGGCGGTCTGCCCCTTCTCCCATCGGGACAACGCGTTCCACGCGATGGTGCGGTGGGTGGTGGCCCGGGCGCCGTGGGCGCACCGGCTGCTGCGCTGGGGCGACGACCTGGTGTACGGGCGGGGGTGGAAACCGCGTGCCGGCTGACACGTCCTCGCCCTACACGTACCCGTACCCGATGGGGCGGGCGGGGGAGCTGAAAGCTGACCGCTGATCGCTGACAGCTCATCTCCTCGACTCCCCCACCACAACTCGCTAGAATCAACTGCCCGCGGTCGAGGGGGGGACATCCATGGCCGAGACCACCACCGAGCCCGTCACAGACAAGTTCCCGCCGGTCTTCTGGGCCGCCAACGTCACCGAGCTGTTCGAGCGCGCCGCCTACTACTCGATGGCCAGCTTCGTGGTCATCTACCTCGGTCAGCTCGGCTTCGGCGAGTACTGGCCGTCCAACCTCAACAGCCTCCTGTGGACCATTGTTTACTTCCTCCCCATCCTCTCCGGCACCATCGCCGACGTGGTCGGGTTCCGGCGCTCGCTGCTGGTGGCCTTCGTCCTGCTCACGGTGGGCTACAGCCTGATGGGGCTGCCGGTCTGGGCAGGGTGGGCGACCATCGCGACCACGGTGAGCTCGGAGTTCACCGCCTCCCCGGCCCTGATGGCCACGATGGTATTCGGCATCCTGGTCATCGGACTCGGCGGCTCGGTCATCAAGCCGTGCATCTCCGGCACCATCCAGAAGACCGCCGGCATCCGTGCCACCCTCGGGTTCGCGATCTTCTACATGGTGATCAACATCGGCTCGCTGTTCGGGCGCGGCACGGCGTTCGTGGTCCGCAGCGGCTCCCCCCTGCCGGTGATCGTGGGGGTGGTCGCGGTCTGCGCCCTGGCGGCCTTCGGCCTGGTCTACCTGGTCTTCCGGACGACCCGGGTCGGCAACGAACGCTCCAGCATCTGGCCGAGCACGCTGGGGTTCACCACCCTGGTGGTGGCAGCCGGCGCGGTCATCGTCTGGGTCTACGGGTTCGGCGCCGACGAGCGGGGCGCCGCCGGTCCGGCTGCCCTGTCCTACATCTTCGCGGTCGCCGCGGTGGCCTCGGTGGCGGCGTTCTTCGCGGTGCTCTTCTTCTACCACGAGCCGGCCCAGGTTGCCGGCGCCCCGGCCCGGCCGCGGCGTTCGATCGGGCGGATCCTGCTCGACATGATCCTGGTGCTCAAGTCACCGCGGTTCACCCTGTTCCTGCTCGTGATCAGCGGCTTTTTCTTCCTGTACAACCAGGTTTACAACGTGCTGCCGCTGTACTGCAAGCGGGTGGTGGAGAACGCGCCGGCGATGGATCTCTACACCGCCGCCAACCCGTTCGTGATCGTCTGCTTCCAGCTCCTCATCACCCGTCTCTTCGGCAAGATGCGGCCGGTGAAGTCGATGATCGTGGGCGCCCTGGTGATCGCGGCGGCGATGTGCATCAACCTCGCCCCGGTCTACGCCGCAGGCGGGGTGCGGGCGCTGGTCGCCAACTGGCTGCCGATCGGCTCGGTGTTCGTGGTCCTCACCGTCGGTCTCATCGCCTTCGGCGAGCTCTTCACCTCGGCGCGGATGTACGAGTACATCGGCGCCCTGGCGCCGAAGGGGCAGGAGGGGCTCTACCTCGGCTACGCCAACCTGCCGCTGGCCATCGGCTCGCTGACCGGCGGCCCGGTCGGGGCGTTCATTTTCAACGAGGTCATGGCCAAGGGCGCCACCGTGCGCCCGGACGGGCTGCTCGAGCTGGACCCGACCCAGAACACCCTCGGCTGGGTGATCCTGGTCGCCATCGGGCTGGTCACCGCGGCGAGCCTGTGGCTGTTCCACCGCTGGCTCGAGCGGCACCCGGCCCCGCCGGCGCAGGCGGGATGAGCCGGGGCAACCCCTCGGCGCTCGCGACGTACATTCCCCTGACGCGGGCGACCGTCGCGCGTCACCTTCAGGGAGGAACACCGTGGTCCGAGCCCTCGTTGTCGTTGCCATGAGCCTGCTCGTCGCAACCGTTCCCTCAGCCGCCGACGAGCGAGACCCCCACCTCTGGCTCGAGGAGGTCGAGGGGGAGAAGGCCCTCGCCTGGGTCGAGGCCGAGAGCGCCACGACCGTCGCCGAGCTCGAGAAGGTCCCGCAGTTCCAACCGGTGATGGCCCGCAACCTCGAGATCCTGAACTCGAAGGATCGCATCCCCACGGTCGGTATCCGCGGCGCCTTCCTCTACAACTACTGGCAGGACGCGGACCACGTCCGCGGCATCTGGCGCCGGACCACCCTCGACGAGTACCGCAAGGCGGCGCCGGCGTGGGAGACGGTGCTGGACCTGGACGCCCTGGCCGCGGCCGAAGGGGAGAACTGGGTCTGGAAGGGGGCGGAGTGCCTGCCTTTCGAGTACCGCCGCTGCATGGTGTCCCTGTCCCGCGGCGGCGGCGACGCCACCGTGGAGCGGGAGTTCGACACCGTGAGCAAGGCCTTCGTGGCGGGTGGGTTCGAGCTGCCCGAGGCCAAGTCCAACGTGGCCTGGAAGGACGCCGACACCCTCTGGGTGGGCACCGACTTCGGCCCCGGCTCGCTGACCACCTCCGGCTACCCGCGCCTGGTCAAGGAGTGGCGCCGCGGGACGCCGCTGGCCGAGGCGCGGACGGTGTTCGAGGGGAAGGAGGGGGACGTCGCGGTCGGCGCGACGACCCTGTTCACCCCGGAGGGCCGCTACGACCTGGTCAACCGCACGCCGGCCTTCTTCCGCGGGACCAACTACCTGGTTCTGGGCGGTCGGCTGGTCAAGCTCGACCTGCCGGAGGACGCGAGCCTCGACAAGTTCTTCAAGGACCAGCTCCTGGTTTCTCTGCGCTCCGACTGGACGGTCGGCGGACGCACCTATCTCCAGGGGTCTCAGCTGGCCGTCGACCTCGACCGCTTCCTCCAGGGGAGCGGGGACTTCACCGTTCTCTTCGAGCCGTCGGAGCGGGTCTCCCTGACCGGTGTGACCCGGACCCGCGACAGCCTGCTCCTGGCCACCCTGGACAACGTCCGCACCCGGCTGTACCGCCTGCGTCTCGGCGAGGGCGGCTGGAGCGAGCGGGAGGAGATCCCGCTGCCCGGGCTCGGCTCCGGCTCCTTCGGCAGCACCAGCGACGACGACGACACGTTTTTTTACAGCTACGAAGACTTCCTCACCCCGCCGAGCCTGTACCTGGTCCCCGGCGGCGACCTCGCGCGGGCCGAGAAAGTCAAGGCCGGCCCGACGTTCTTCGACGCCGAGGGCATGAGGGTCGTCCAGCACGAGGCCGCCTCCAAGGACGGGACAAAGATCCCCTACTTCGTGGTCATGCCGAAGAGTTTCGAGGCGAACGGCGCAAACCCGACCTTGCTCGACGGCTATGGCGGCTTCGAGGTGCCGATGCTGCCCGACTACTCAGGCCTCACCGGCAGCGCCTGGGTCGAGCGGGGCGGGGTCTACGTGCTCGCCAACCTGCGCGGCGGCGGCGAGTTCGGCCCGAAGTGGCACCAGGCGGTGCTCAAGGAGAATCGCCACAAGGTGTTCGAGGACTTCATCGCGGTCGCCGAGGACCTGGTGGCGCGCAAGATCACCTCCCCCGAGCGCCTCGGCATCATCGGCGGCTCCAACGGCGGTCTCCTGGTGGGGGCGTCGTTCATCATGCGCCCGGACCTGTTCAAGGCGGTGGTGTGCGCGGTTCCGCTGCTCGACATGCGTCGCTACCACACGCTCTTAGCCGGCGCCAGCTGGATGTCCGAGTACGGCAACCCCGACCTGCCGGAGGAGTGGGCCTACATCAAGACCTGGTCCCCCTACCAGATGGTCGAGAAGGACGCCACCTACCCGCGGGTGTTCTTCCTCACCTCGACCCGGGACGACCGGGTCCACCCCGGCCACGCCCGCAAGATGGTGGCGAAGATGGAGGCCATGGGGCACCCGGTGCTGTACTGGGAGAACACCGAGGGGGGCCACGGCGCCGCAGCCAACAACCGCCAGCGCGCACGAATGTGGGCGCTGGTGTACGCGTATTTGTGGATGATGCTGGGGTAGCGGTCACCTTTCGGCTGTCAGCTTTCAGCTCCCCCACCCCTTCCGTGCCGGGCGGCGGGCCGACCCATCTCGCACCGATCGCAGGGCGGGCCCGGGCGCCCATCGAGCAGGTCGCGCCGGGCGCTCTGGTAGGCCTCACCGGTCCAGATCTCGGCGATGGGGCGGTCCCGTACTGACCCGAACGTCCGGCGGTGGCGGAAGTCCTCGCAGCACAGCACCATCTCCCCGTCGTGACGGACGAAGGCGCGGGTGAAGGCCCGCTCGCAGGGGGAGGGGGGAGGTGTGGGACCGGGCGCGACGAAGCGGTCGAGCTCGACGTCTCCCGCGCGGCCGGTCGCGGTGAAGGCCTCGAATGGGAGGCGGTGGTGCGCCAGCAGGCGCCGGAACTGGCCCCGTTGACCCACGGGTATCAGGTTGACCAGGGTGACCACCACCAGGCGCATGCTGGCGTTGTCGAGCAGCTCGGCGATGCGGACCAGGCGCTGCAGGCGCGGTTCGAGCCACGCCTGGTCGAGCCCCCCGAGGGGGTTGAGGGAGACGAACACCAGGTCGAGCCCCGTGCCCGCGAGGGTGTGGGCGCGCGCCTCGGTGAGGGCGTCGACGTGGGTGGTGACCGAGACCAGGCTCGACGGGCAGGCGTCCCTGGCGAGGCGGGCGAGGCGGGGCAGACGAGGGTCCTCGAGCGGCTCGCCGTTGAGGTAGAGCTCGAGGTTGTCGGGGCGGCCATCGCGGCACTGGGCCACGACGTCGGCGAACAGCCCCTCGTCCATGAACGCGTCGGGCCGGTCGAGCAGGTCGTGGGGGCAGTGGGGGCAGCCCATCCGGCAGACCGTGGTGGTCTCGACCTGCAGCTCGGCCGGGAACGGGGAGGGCACCGGCGCGAAGCGGACCTTGGCCGCTGGCCAGCCGGCGAGGGCCTCGTCGAGGGTGCGGACCTCGTGCAGCGGCGCCGGCAGCGGGTCGGCCCACGGCACGGCGGTCCCGGCCGGGGCGAGGATCTCGGCGAGCCACGGGCGCTCACGGAAGCCGACCCGTTCGGCGGGGGGCACCCCCCCGTCGAGGAGCAGGCGGACGTTGCCGAGTCGGCCCGCGCGGCAGCGGCGCAGGAGGTCCTTGAGGAAGAACAGCGGTGCGCTGGTCCCCACCAGGGCCCGGTCGGCTGCGGTGGTGGCGACCCGGAGCGGGCCGGAGCCGGGCGGCAGCAGCTCGAGGTGGCACCGGCCACGGTCGGCCAGTGCCCGCGCCTCGCCTGTGAAGGGGGAGCTGGAGCCGAGGACGACGAGCTGGGGCGTGGTGGACATCGGGTGCGGGACGGGTACGGGTACGGGTTCGGGTACGGATCAGGGCATCTGGATACCGCCGGAGACCGGCAGGTAGGAGCCCGAGACGAAGCGGGACTCGTCGCCGGCATAGAACAGGATGGCGCCGGCCACGTCGTCGGCGAGGCCGTTGCGCCGCATGGGGGTCTGCGCCGCCATGGCGGCCTTGTGCTCCTCGGGGACGCGGGCGGTGGCGTCGGTCAGGGTCAGGCCCGGCGCGACCACGTTGACTCTGACGTTGTGGGGGCCGAGCTCAAGGGCGAGGGACTTGGCGAACGCGTCGAGCCCCGACTTGGCCGTGGAGTGGGCCGAGAACCCCCACCCCGGGTGACGCGACAGCCCGCTCGAGACGCAGATGATCGAGCCCTTCCGGCGCTCGACCATGGACGGCGCCACCGCCCGGCAGCAGTGGAACGCCGACTTGATCTCGCCGACCAGCTTGGCCTCGAACGCCTCCCAGGGGTACTCCAGGAACGGCACCACGGGAAAGCCGATGGCGGCGTTGACCACCAGCACGTCCACCGGGCCGAAGGCGTCGACGGTCTGTCGCACCATCGCCTCCACCTGGTCCGGCTGACGCACGTCGGCCTTGACCGCCAGGGCCTTTCCGCCGGCGGCCTCGACCTTTGCCACCACCGCGCGGGCGGCGTCCTCGGACTGGAAGTAGTTGACCCCGACCGCGGCCCCGTGCTCGGCCAGCAACATGGCGGCGGCGGCGCCGATCCCCCGGCTCGCTCCGGTGACGAGAGCGACCTGTCCTGCGAGGTGCATCGTTCATTCCCTCCGTCGGACCTACTCTACCCGATCCCTGGCCGGTCGCGGCCAGTGTCACGGCGGGAGCAGCGGCCGCAATCCGACGGCCTCGACCTCGCCAGCGCTCGAGAGGGAAGGAACGCAAAGGCGCGAAGGCGCGAAAGCGCGAGGGGGAGGCGCAGAGCCACCCTGCCGCCCGAGGTGCAGAGCCGCCCGCCCGCCCGTCGAACGCAGAGGCGCAGAGGGGCGGAGAACGCGGGCGCTCCTCGAGGGCCGTCATCCCGAGCGGTGTCCACTCTCCCGTCATTGCGAGCCCCCAAAGGGGGCGAAGCAATCCCCCACGGTGTCTCTGCGCCCGGGAGACTCCCGCCACGGGCCCCAGGACCCCAACGACCCCGACCCCGCTCCCCGTCACCCGAGTCCTGCCGCCTGCGGCCCGCCGCCTGTCGTCCGGGATCGGGCGGCGGGCGGCCGGCAGCGGGGAGCGGGATCAGGACCGGGCGGGCGCGGAGAGCACGTCATCCGTCCGCGTCCTGCGGGGGTTTCAGCCGGTAGATCCCTCGCCCTCGAAGGGGTTCACCAGTCGCACCTCGGCCGGCTCGAAGTCGCGTAGGTTGCGGGTCGCCAGGGTCAGGTCGTGCTCGAGGGCGGTGGCGGCGATCATGCTGTCGAGCAGGGGCATGGTCACCCCCCGTCGGCGCAGGTCCGCCACCAGGGCCGCCCAGCGCCCGCTCACCGCGGCGTCCCAGGGCAGGCACTCGACGGTGGCGGCGACCTCCTCGAACCACGTCTCGAGCCGGGCCCTCCTGCGGCCGGCGGGCAGGCTGAGGACGCCCACCCGGAGCTCGCCGAGCACGACCGCGTCGACGCACAGCTCCTGCTCGTGGGCCCGCAGCCAGGCCACCGCCCCCGCGTCCGGTCTCGGCCGGGTCGGTTCGCTCAACACGTTGGCGTCGACCAGGAACCTCAGCACAGGTCCGGCCCGCCCACGTCGCCGGTCGTCTCGGCCCGCGAGAGGGGCTCGAACCACCCCTTGGCGGGGCAGGCGAGGAGCAACTCGACCAAGCCCTGGTTGGCCGCGACGGCCTTCCGCCGGAGGCGGTACTCGCCGCGGTCGAGCCGCTCCACCTCGAACCTCTGCCCCGGTCGCACGTCGTCGAGGCGCCGGATTGAGGCCGGCAGCACGATCTGCCCCTTGCTCGAAACGGTCGTCTCCACGCCGAGTAAGATAGCGTCTTACCAGGTCACCGTCAAGGCCAGTCCAGCCCCGAGACCGTTGCGATGTGGGTTCTTCGAGCGACAGAGAGGAGAGCCGGTGGCGGTGAAGAGGTGGTTGGGCGGGTTGTCGGGCGTGACCGGGGCAGCAGCCGGGGACAGGGACGGCGTCAGGGGCAGCGTCAGGTGCGGCGTTGCCCCGGCCGCGGTCGGGGGTGGGCGCTCACCCCCTCGGATGCAGCAGCCGCCAGGTCATGGCGCGCACCTGGTCGAAGAGGTCGAGGGCCGCCCGGGCGCGCTCGAAGTCGACCACCCCGGCTCCGACCAGGAGCCGGAGGTGGGTGTCGACCTCCTTGGCCGACCCATAGGCAATTCGCCAGTGGTGGAGCCGATCTCGGCCGGATCGGCCGTGCCCTTCCGAGAGGTTCGCTACAACAGAGCTTGCCGCTCGCACGACCTGATCGGCAAGGCTCGTGAGCGGCGGGGGCACCCTGCGGGCGATCGCGAGGGCTTCTCCCGCGGCCTCGAGGGCGGTGGTGAGGGCGATGAGCTGGCTGGTGGGGGCTGCGAGCATGGTCACCTCCGGGTCGTTCATGACGCGTTCCCCCCGTGCTGCCGGGGCGGCCGGGGTCAAGGGTCGCGAAGCGACCGGCTCGAGGCCGGCTTGCCCTTGACGCCGGCCGC
>Ga0068714_10007169_pt1 | contig 10969 bp, 13 predicted proteins | sample MTBNYHSulfiMetaG_FD_62988 | JGI IMG/M metagenome (GOLD analysis project Ga0068714, IMG submission 62988) | Enrichment culture microbial communities from rom New York Harbor, USA that are MTBE-degrading - MTBE-NYH (New York Harbor Sulfidogenic)... | ecosystem: Environmental > Aquatic > Marine >... | reverse complement strand
CTCCTTCGAGATCGCCGTGGTGGTCACGGTCATCACCATGATCATCAGCATCCTGGGCGCCTACGCCATCTCCAGGCTGCGCTTTTTCGGCTCGCGACACTTCGGGGTGGGGATCTTTTGCACCTACCTGGTTCCGCCGGCTCTCCTATTCATCCCCTTCTACAAGGTGGTGGGCCTTCTGGGGCTGCTCAACTCCAAGTGGTGCCTCCTCTTCCTCTACCCGACCCTGACCGTTCCCTTCTGCACCTGGATCCTGATCGGCTACTTCTCGGCCATTCCCCGGGCCCTGGACGAGGCGGCCTTTGTGGACGGGGCCACCTATATCCAGATGCTGACCAAGGTCTTTCTGCCGGTGGCCGCTCCGGGCCTGATCGCCTCCACCCTGTTCGCCTTCACCGTTTCCTGGGCCCAGTTCCTCTACCCCCTGGCCTACATCTACCGGGACGAGGAGAAGGTCCTGACCAACGGGATCTACACGACCCTCATCCGGGGGGACGTCTACTTCTGGGGCGAGCTGATGGGCGGAGCCCTCCTGGCCTCGGTCCCGGTGGTGGTCCTTTTCGCTTTCCTGATGGATTACTACGTGGCCGGATTGACCCGTGGCTCGATCAAATAGATCGACCCTGCCCCGGAGGGGAAAAAGCTTTTTAGGAGGATGACGGGGTGGCCAAGGTAACGTTAGAGAATGTTTGCAAAAACTTCGGTCCGGTGGAGGCCGTTTCGTGCTTCTTCCTGGAGGTGGAGGATCAGGAGTTTCTGGTCCTCCTGGGGCCTTCGGGCTGCGGCAAGTCCACGACCTTGAGGATGATCGCCGGATTGGAAGAGATCACCGAGGGCAGGATCTACATCGGCGAGAACATGGTCAACGACATGCCTCCCCGGGACCGGGACATCGCCATGGTCTTTCAGGATTACGCCCTCTACCCCCACATGACCGTCTACCAGAACATGGCCTTCGGCCTCAAGCTGGCCAAATTCCCCAAGAACGAGATTGACCAGCGGGTCAGGGAGGCGGCCGAGATCCTGGGGATCACCGAGCTGTTGAAACGCAAGCCCAGAGAGCTGTCCGGGGGGCAGCGGCAGAGGGTGGCCGTGGGGCGGGCCATTGTCCGCAAACCGGCGGTTTTCCTTTTCGACGAGCCGCTCAGCAACCTTGACGCCAAGCTCAGGGTCCAGATGCGGGCCGAGCTGTCCAAGCTTCATCAGAAGCTTAAGAGGACCATGATCTACGTGACCCACGACCAGGTCGAGGCCATGACCATGGGGACCAAGATCGTGATCATGAAGGACGGCCTGATCCAGCAGGTCGGCCCTCCCATGGAGATCTACGAGTACCCGGTCAACATGTTCGTGGGTGGGTTCATCGGCAGCCCGGGGATGAACTTCTTCCCCGGGACGAGGATAGTCGCCCGGGGGGCCGAACTTTTCATCGAGACCGCCGGCTTTGAGCTGAAACTGCCGCCTCAGAAAGGTAAATTCATTCAGGACAGGATCGGCCAGGAGGTGATCCTGGGGGTCCGGCCGGAGCACATCGAGGACAGGTCCTTTGCCGAAAAGGGCGTCTTCACCGAGTCCTTCAAGGCCAAGGTCGAGGTGGTGGAGACCCTGGGTTCAGAGATCCAGCTCGACGTGACCGCCGGGGAGCACTCCCTGGTGGCCAGGGTCGACGCCCGGACGCCGGCCAGGGTTCAGGAGGAGATCGAGCTGGCGGTCAACATGGACAAGATCCATATCTTTGAAAAGGAGCACCCCTCCCCCAGGGTGCCGCTGGAGGAGAGATAAACCAAGCCCAAACCCCGGCGGATCGCCCGAGAAGTATTCCGGTCAGCGCCAGGTCGTGGGCAGCCCGGCCCGGACCGGCGCCCGGGGGTACCTGTGGACGGGACGGCCGATCATCATCGCTCCGAAGCTCTGGTGACCGGCCGGAAGGGCCAGGGTCTCGGCCATGGGCAAATAGAAGCCGGCCGCGGTGTTGAGGTAGCCCGCCCAGCAGGTTCCCAGCCCGAAGCTGGGCGCGGCCAGATCCAGGGTGGTCAGGGCGATGAGGCAGCTGGAGGGCGAGGCCGGGAGGTCTAAAGGCCCGTGGGCGAAGACGACCTGGGGGGCTCCCCTGGCGATGCGGTCCCGCCCCTGGTCCCAGTCGGCCACGGTCTTGGTCATGACGCCTAAGGGGAACCTGGAGTCATCCCCGGCCTCGATCATCTCCCTCATCCAGGCGATGACGATCGCCGCCAGGCGGTTGACCTTCTCCCGGCCGTCGATGACCAGCCAGTGCACCGGCCGCAGGTTCCTGGCCGTGGGAGCATAGCCGGCGATCTCCAGGAGACGCTCCAGGGTCTTCCGCTCCACCCCCTGGGGTATAAAGTTTCGGATGGAGCGGCGGGAGAAGATGAGCTGCTCCACCTCCTCCCAGGAGGCCGAGAGCTCCTCCCGGACCGGCCGGCAGTCCTCCGGCTTCATGAACCTTAAGTTCAGGGCGCTTTCCGGGCAGATCGCCACGCAATGACCGCACTGGATGCAGAGCTCCTCGGCCATCTCCGTGGGTTGGGGCATCCCTTCCTGGCCCCCGAACTCAATAACCCCGGGGGGACACTCCTCCACACAGGCGCCGCAAAGGGTGCATTTCTCCGGATCGACCTTGAAAAGGGGCATCGCTTTACTCCTCAAGAAAGTTGTGAATTAAAAACCTGGATAAGATAAATCGTTAGCATTGTTCGGTTGGAAAAGACAAGCGGCCGTCCCGGCCTTTTTGCCACGGCCGCCAATAGCCTGAACCATCCTTTCTTCGTTTCAACAGCCGAGGAGAGGTGCTGGCCGGCAGATCTGTTTTAGCCCAGAACCTGGGTCGAAGCTTGCTATCCGGTTTGGGGGCGGGGAAGGCTGGGAAGCACGGCCTTTATGGAGTATCAGGATCGTTATGCTTTTGATCCATCAGCTCCTCGGCCAGGGTGTAGGGATCCAGCCGGCGCTCCAGGACCTGGACCAGCCGGTCCTCCCAGGTCCGGTTTTGGCGGAGGGTCTCCTGGGTCCGGCGGGCGGCCTCCTCCCTGACCAGGTCCAGAATCAGCCGGGTCAGGTGGTCCTTCCGCTTGGCCTCCAGGAGGTCCGGCCGCTCCCGGGTCAGAAAGGTCCGGTGGGCCTCGATCCGCTCCAGGAGCTCATTTAACCCCTCTCCGGTCCTGGCGCTGACCTTGACCAGGGCCGGATGCCAGGGCTTCTCCACTCCCAGGCTGCGGTTCATCTCCATCATCGCCTTGAGCTCCTGGAGGGCCTGCTCCGCCCCGGGCCGGTCGGCCTTGTTGAGGACCAGGATGTCGGCGATCTCCATTATCCCGGCCTTGATGGCCTGGATCCCGTCCCCCAGCCCGGGGACGGTCAGGACCAGGGTGGTCTGGGCCAGGCGGACCACGTCCACCTCGTCCTGGCCGACCCCCACCGTCTCGATGAGGATCCGGTCGAACCCGGCCGCGTCCAGGACCTGGACCACGCCCCGGACCGCCGGGGTCAGGCCGCCGAAGGAGCCCCGGGTGGCCAGGGAGCGGATGAAGACCCCGGGGTCGGTGGCGTGGTTCTGCATCCGGACCCGGTCGCCCAAGACCGCCCCGCCGGTGAAGGGGGAGGTGGGGTCCACCGCCACCACGGCCACGGTGAGCCCCATCTCCCGGAAGCTGGTTACCAACCGGTCCACCAGGCTGGATTTCCCCGCTCCGGGCGGACCGGTCAGGCCGAGAAGAAAGGCTTTTCCGGTATGGGGGTAGAGGGCCTTGAGAAGGGGGCGGGAGGCTAAAGGCTGGTCCTCTATCCGGCGCAGCAGCCTGGCGATGGCCCGGAAATCACCGGCCAGCGTATCCCGGACCAGGTCCACCGCGGTCTACAACCGGTAGATTTCGTCGCCATCGACGATGATGATCCAGTTCCTTTTCAGGACCTGGCGGGCCAGGGCCAGGTCGCTGACCCCCAGGATGAGGACGGTCTGGTCGCCGGCGGCGGTCCCGATGCAGGGGTAGATGTGGTCGACGTTGATCCGGGCCTCCTTGAGGGGTTTGAGGATGGCGTTGAGGCCCCCGGCGTGGTGGGGGGTCTGGCAGGCCAGGACCTCCCTGGACTCCGGCTTGTAGCCGTTCCTGGCCAGAACCCGGGAGGCCTTTTCCGGATCGTCGGCCACGAACCTCAAGAGCCCCTCCTGGCCAAAGGCGGTGGCCACCATCAAGGCCAGGATGTTGACCCCGTTTTCGCCCAACAGCTCGCTGATGGCGGACAGAACCCCGGGTTTGTTCTCCATGGTCACCGAGACTTGAATAATGGCCATGATCCATCACCCCCCGCGGAACCGGTTTCCAACCCTCCCCTCGGGCCCGGGTCCGGCTCGAAGTGCAATCCTCGAAATATTATCATACCTCTCCGCTTGCGCTCCTTCGCCTTCCTGGCCCTCAAACCCGACTGAAGGCCTTGAAGCCGATCCTGGTTTGGTTTCCCCGGGCCAAGGAGTCTTTTCAGTCCAGCCCGCCTACCTTGATCCCCGGGCCAAGTGACCTTGAAACGGCAAACCAGGATCGAAAAGAGCCAAGGCCGGCCGCCGGGGAGGGGGCCGGCCCTGGGATGGCCCTAGGGAGCGGTCAAGCGCCCTTTTGAATGAAGGCGAACCCCCGCTCGATGGCGGCCCGGTTGGCCGGGAAGAACTTGTCCTTACCGGACAGGGCGGCCTCCATCCCGAGGCAGGTCTCCTCGGCGCTCAAAAGCCCCGACTTGGCGGCAAAGATGCCGATCATGACCATGTTGGCCCCCCGGTCGCTGCCCACCTCCCGGGCCAGCTCCACCACCGGCGCCTCCACCACCTCCACGTCCCCCCTCTGAGGGCGCTCCTTGAAGAGGGAGGAGTTGACGAAGATGATCCCCTTGGGCTTGACCAGGGGCTCGAACTTGAGCAGGGAGGGGTAGTTCATGGCCACCAGGTAGTCGGGCGAGGAGGCCACCGGGGAGGCGATCTCCTTGTCCGAGATGGTTACGGTGCAGTTGGCCGTCCCACCCCGCATCTCGGCCCCGTAGGCCGGGAAGTAGGTTACGTTGAGCCCCTTGCGCATGGCCCCGTGGGAGAGGACATAGCCCATCAGGAGAACGCCCTGGCCGCCGAATCCGGCAAACTGAGTCGCGAAGGTCATGGTTTATCCTCAATATCCGGTGGTGTCTTTGATGACCCCCGGGGGGTAGGTCTTGATCATCTCCTGATTGACCCACTCAAAGGCTTTCCGGGGGGTCATCTTCCAGTTGGTGGGGCAGGGTGAGAGGAGCTCCACCAGGCTGAAGCCGAGCCTGTCCAGCTGGACCTGGAAAGATTTTTTGATGGCCTTCTTGGCCTTCTTGATGTCCTTGACCGAGGTCAGGGCGCAGCGCTCGATGTAGACCGTGTTCTCGCAGACGGCCAGCATCCGGGAGATGTCGATGGGCCGTCCGTCCCGGTCCGGGTCGCGGCCGCCCGGGGTGGTGGTGGCCACCAGCCCCAGGGTGGTGGTGGGGGCCATCTGGCCGCCGGTCATCCCGTAGATGGCGTTGTTGATGAAGATGGTGCTGATCTTCTCGCCCCGGTTGGCGGCGTGGATGGTCTCGGCCGTGCCGATGGCGGCCAGGTCTCCGTCGCCCTGGTAGGTCAGGACGAACTTGTCCGGATGGACCCGCTTGATCCCGGTGGCCACGGCCAAGGCCCGGCCGTGGGGAGCCTCGACCATGTCGAAGTTGAAGTAGTTATAGGCCAGGACGGCACAGCCCACGGGCGGTACGCCGATGGTCTTCTCCCTGAGATCCAGCTCGTCCAGGCACTCGGCCACCAGCCGGTGGGCGATGGAGTGACCGCAGCCGGGACAGTAGTGGGTCTCGGCCGGTTTAAGGGAGTCCGGTCTCTTGAAAACCTGTTTCATGGCTGGCTGGCTCATATCTCGTACCTCCGGCCCTTCTTGCCGTCCTCGGCCTGGACCGATCTCAGAAAGGCGGTCACGTCGGCCGGGGTGGGGATGACCCCGCCGGGAACGCCGTAGAAGTAGATCTCCGACCTCTCGCCCACGGACAGGGCCACGTCCTCCACCATCTGGCCGGCCGAGAGCTCGAAGACGGCCATCTTGACCTTGTCCCCGGCCAGGGCCCGGAGGTGCTTCTTGGGGTACGGCCAGAGGGTGATGGGCCTGAACAGGCCGACCTTGAGCCCCTTCTCCCTGAGCTCGTTGATGGCCGCCCGGGCGATCCGGGAGGCGGTCCCGTAGGCCACGACCACGATCTCGGCATCGTCGGTGAGGTAGTTCTCCCAGCGCTGCTCCTTGGCGGTGATGGTCTCGTACTTGGCCTGGAGGTCCCAGTTGTGCTGCATCAGCTCGCCCTGCTGGCCCAGGTACATGGAGTAGAGCTTTTTCGGCTCCCGGTTGACGCAGCCGTCCAGGGTGCACTCCAGGGGGGTCCGGCTTTCCAGGTCGATGGGGTCGGGGAAGACCACCGGCTCCATGACCTGGCCCATGAGCCCGTCGCCCAGGAGCATGACCGGGGTCCGGTAGCAGTCGGCCAGCTCAAAGGCGGTGAAGGTCAGCTCGGCCAGCTCCTGGCACCCGGCCGGGGCCAGGACCGGGGTCCGGTAGTCGCCGTTGCCGCCGCCCCGGGTGGCCTGGAAGTAGTCGGCCGCGGAGGGGGCGATGTTGCCCAGGCCGGGACCGCCGCGCATCATGTTGACGATGACCGCCGGCAGCTCCATCCCGGCCATGTAGGAGATCCCCTCCTGCTTCAGGGCCAGCCCGGGCGAGGAGGAGGAGGTCATGGCCCTGGCCCCGGCGGCGGAGGCGCCCAGGACCATGTTGATGGCCGAGATCTCGCTTTCGGCCTGGATAAAGGTTCCCCCCACCTCCAGCAGCCGGGAGGACATGTACTCCGGCAGCTCGTTCTGGGGGGTGATGGGATAGCCGAAGTAGAAGCGGCAGCCGGCCCTGACCGCCGCCTCCCCGACCACGTTGGAGCCACGCATCAAGACTCTCTCACTGGGCACGGTACACCTCGATGGCCACATCGGGGCAGACGGAGGCGCACATGGCGCAGCCGGTACACCCCTTGGCGCCTTCCTCCACCTCCTCGATGAAAAGGGCGGGTTGATAACCTTTCTTATTGAGTTTGGTATCCACCACGATGACCTTGGTGGGACAGACGTCCACGCACAGATGGCACCCCTTACACCGTTCCCGATCGATGACGATCATACCTTTGGCAGCCAAGACTCAACTCCTGCTTGCAGTTTGAATTGATGAATATTAGGGAAGCCAGGCGAGCGGTGTCAAGGGATTGTCAGTCTCCGGCGGACCTTGGTCGAGACCCGCTGCCAGGGATTGCCTGTCAGGCCGGGGAGCTACGGCCTAGCCTACCTCTTGAGGGTCCCCTTCTCTTCCCGAAGGAGGGCGGTCAGATCTTTCTGGTTCAGGGACCCGGCGGCCAGTCCCCGGACCTCCTTGGCCAGCTCCGAGACCACGTCCGGTGAGTTGGGGCCCGACTTCTGGCCGACGTACTTCAGGAAGAGCCCGTCGTCCAGGCGGAACCAGAACTCGGACGACCAGAAGATGGACTTCCAGCCGGCCAGGGAGACGACTACCCTGACCGCCTCATGGGTCCGCTCCCCACAGCTTATCCGTCCGGCCTCCTTTTTAACGGCCTTCATCCGGTTGAGGCTGAAATCAGAGGGGTTGATGATCCAGAACTCCCGGCTTTCCTGGCTCCGGTCGCCGGCGAAGCCCCGCATCCCGAACTCCCGACTTTGGATCCAGGGGGCCTGATCGATCTTGTGCTCGGTCAGCCTGACCCCGTCCTTGTCCCAGGTCCGGACCTGGAGGAGGTCCCCCGTCCTGAGGACGCTGACCGACCTCTCATCCTTGGTCTGGGTCCAGCTTAAGTTCGAGCCGTCCCGGCTGTCCAGGACGGAGACGACCTTCTCCCCGGTGGTGGAGCTGGCCCGGAACCTGATGAGGGTATCCGAGTCCTCGACCACGGCCACGGTGAGGGTGGAGACCTCCCCGCCGATGGTCTCCTTGTACTCTAGAATGTCTCCGGCAAAGGCGGAAGGGGCCAGAAGGAGGGCGGACATCAGGAACCAGAGAAGGGCTCTGAGCATCAGGGCGCTCCTGCAAACCGTGACGGCGGAAAGGGGGAATGCCGTTGGTTTTGAAGAAAACCGGGGTTGGTGAAAAAGGCCGAGCCCCGGGTGGATTGCCAATTTAGGAAGCAATATAGGCGGTTCGGTCCAGTCTGTCAACCGGGACTTTGACCCGGCCCGAATTTAACCCCTTCAGACCGTTGAAGATCCGGTTCCCGAGTCCCCGGCCGTGATCCGGATCTCGTCGCCGGGCCGGACCAGGCCGCCCTTGAGGATCCGGACAAAGATCCCCTCCCGGGGCATGACGCAGTCCCCAACTTGGCGGAAGATGGCGCAGTGATGGTGACATTCCTTGCCGATCTGGGTCACCTCGGCCAGGGCCTCCGGCCCCAGCCGGAGCCTGGTCCCCAGGGGCAGCTTATAAAGGGTCAGCCCCTCGGTGGTCAGGTTCTCGGCAAAGTCGCCGGGGCCCACCGGGAGCCCGGCGTCCTTTATTTTCTGGATGGACTCGGTTCCCAGGAGGCTGACCTGGCGATGCCAGTCCCCGGCGTGGGCGTCGTCCACCAGCCCGTGGCCGGGTTTGAGCTCGGCCTGATCCACGTTGGTCTTCTTGACCCCCTTGCGGCGGCTTATGGAGACGGCGATGATCCGGCCGGAGGCGGAATTTGGTTGAGCCATGGATTGTTCCTCAGGTGGACTTAACCCGTCCATTCTACAGGCCGCCCGGGCGGGGTCAACTCCGCCTTCCGGCTGGTCGCCGGCGGCCTTCCAGTTGATTGACAAACCAGGGCAGGGGTGGTATCAACCTAGCTCCGGTCGGGACGTGGCGCAGTGTGGGAGCGCACCTGAATGGGGTTCAGGGGGTCGCTGGTTCAAATCCAGTCGTCCCGACCAGAAAAGACCAAGAATTAGGGCGGGTTAGCGGACAGGCTACCCGCCCTTTTTCGTGCCCTTTTTGCTACTTTTCGTCAAAAGTTACCCTATTGCTAGCCTGGCCCGTTTTTTGGGCAGATTCCGAAATGACACGGAGTCATTTTAGAATAGGACCTTTTCGGGGATTATCCCCAAGGCGGGTAGGCTATCTGGTTCTGGCGTAGTGCTCGGCGAGGAGGCCTTGAAGTGTACGCTTACGTCCCATGGTGATATGGGAGTATCGATCGGTCATGGACAGGTCATTGTGACCGATCATTTCCTTGACGTCCTTGAGTCCCGACCCGATCAGGAGCAGGTTGGAGCAAAAGGTGTGACGCAAGTCGTGGAAGTGAAAATCAGCCAGCCCAGCCAAGGCGCAGGCCCTACGAAAGGCATTGTTGAAACCCTTAATGGGCCGACCCTCCACATGGCTGAATACTAAGTTCGAGTCTGTCTCCGTGATGTTTTTTCTATGACGAGCCGTTTCAAGGTGATCTCTCCAGGCGATCAAAGTCTCCTTTGATCTGGGCATCAGGAACTCAGTCCTCTCGCGGGAGTTCTTGGTTCTGAAAAACCGAATCAATCCCTGGCCTTCATAGTTGAAATCAATATCCGCCCAGGTCAGGGACAAGGCCTCCTGCTTGGAGGCCCCATGCTCCGCGCCCAGGTAGATCAGGGCAGGTAGGTAGAACTTCGCCCTTGTCTTAAGGCTCGCCGCAACCAACCTATCCAGCTCAGCGGGTAGGAGAAAACGATTCCGCTCGTGGGCTTTTTCGCTCAGGTAGGAGATGTCGGACGAGGGGTCGTTCAACAAAGCCTTAAGCTTGCTCCCCTGCTTGAACACCTGCTTTAGGATGAAAAGCCTCCGGTTCGAGGTCACGTTGCTGAATTGCGAGGCTACGTTTTGCCGATACTTAAGGAGCTGGCTCCTTGTTATCTGGCAGAGCAAGGTATCGCCGAACTCTCGGGTGACGATTCTCAGGAAGGCGGTGTACTCGTCAAGAGTCTTGGGTTTGATTTCACCCGTATCAACTCGTTTCTTCCATTCTCCTTGGAGAATCTCGGCCACCTCCCAGAACGTCATCATGCTCATCCTGGTGCGGGTCTCATCGGCCTCATTGACCTTGCCGGTATCGATCAAGGTCCGCAACTCGTGGGCTGCGTTATTCGCGTCCTTTTTCCGCTTAAAGGACTTGTAGTATTTGGTTTTCCGGGACATGGGGTCTTTGTAGAGGACCGCATAGCTATGCCCATCCGCCTTTTTTCGCTTCTGTATTACTACTGTTGCCACGATGGTTACCCTCCGTGAGTAACGCATTCCTGGGCAACCTGGTTTTCAAAGAACGCCCAGACGTCATCGGCCATGAATAATCGGCGGTTGCCGATTCGGTAGCTTTTGAGTTCACCAGACATCGCGTAGCGCGATATGGTGGACCGGTGAACTCTCAGGAGATCCGCCACCTCTTGGACTGTCAGGACCTTCAAACTGTCTGGTTCAGACTTATTTGACATCCTAGCACCATCCTTTAATTTTTTGAACCTATTTAGTTAACTGACTAGAATATCAGTTATTTCCATCATTATCCGTCATCCTCTCCTCGCAAACACAAACTTTGCCACAAGGAGCACAGCCACCAGGTACAGGCACAGCCTGATCAGGGCCTCCATCCTCATGGATCCGCTCATGGAGAAGGGCGCCACGATCGTTTGGTGGACGATTCGGCTAACGCCATTGACGCCATGGGAAACCAAGGTAGCCGTTCCGTTGACCAGGAGCGGTATTATGGCTATCGCCGCGATGACCACGATGATTCTGAAAACCCAGGTCCTCATACTGCCCCCCGCTTCACTTCTTGCGTCGGTTCCTGAGAAGCCTGAACAGCCCCCAGATGGCGATGAGCCAGATGGCCAGCTCGGCAATTTCATGGGTCATGACCGATACCTCCC
>Ga0068714_10007165_pt1 | contig 10975 bp, 9 predicted proteins | sample MTBNYHSulfiMetaG_FD_62988 | JGI IMG/M metagenome (GOLD analysis project Ga0068714, IMG submission 62988) | Enrichment culture microbial communities from rom New York Harbor, USA that are MTBE-degrading - MTBE-NYH (New York Harbor Sulfidogenic)... | ecosystem: Environmental > Aquatic > Marine >... | reverse complement strand
GATGACTTTTCGCGCGATGGCGATGATTGCCACCAATAGCACAACATTGACGTGTACCTTATCTTGTTCCAGGTACATTCGGATCGTTTCCAGCAATTCCATTGCGATCAGGACCATGAGAAAAGAGCTGAGTATTGCCAGGATCTCTTCCAGTGTCAGCATGACGAAATACGGTGGGGTGACGACGCTGTGCACGATAACTACCGCCAGATCAATCGCCGCGATGGAGATGACAACCAGCATCAGCGCCAGCAAGACCAGGACGATGACGTGCTCGAATGAATTGACTATTCGCTTCGCTTTCTCATCCATGCTTTGGTACTCCATCAATGTGCATCACCGCATCGTCTGCAGACTGGCTTAGTCGGCCACGGGACAGGCCCCGTCCGGGCGGGTCAATACGCCGACCAGGGCGATCTCAGCCGCGCGGTGACAACTGACGTAACGTTCCGGCTCGACCTCAACGAGATCGGGTGTCTCTATACCGCACACATCAATGGCATATTTGCAGCGTGGGTGAAAGTAACAACCTGAAGGCGGGTTTGCCGGGTCGGCAACTTCGCCCTCCAACGGGATTCGGCTGGACCGCAGCCGTGGGTCGGGCTTGGGCACCGCAGAAAGCAGAGCTTCGGTATACGGGTGCTTTGGTGTGTCGAACAGTGCCTGTGTGCTGGCGACTTCGACAATCTGACCGACATACATCACCGCCACCCGGTCACTGATGTGCTTGACCACGCTCAAATCGTGCGCGACGAACAGAAAGGTCAGATCGAGCCGCTGCTGCAGGTCCAACATCAGGTTGAGGATTTGCGCTTGCACCGAGACATCCAGCGCGGATACCGGCTCGTCAGCAACCACCAGGCTTGGGTTCAGGGCCAAGGCACGGGCGATACCGATGCGCTGCCGTTGTCCGCCGCTGAACGCGTGGGGATAACGACGCATGTACTCCGCACGCAACCCCACCAGCCGCAGCAGCTCGGAGACACGATCGAGCCGTTCCTGGTAATTCTGAACGCCATTGACGAGCAGCGGTTCGCCGACGATGTCGAACAACGTCATACGCGGGTTCAGCGATGAGAAAGGGTCCTGGAAGATCATCTGCATTTGACGACGCAGTGGCCGGAGCTGGCTTTTCGGCAGTTCCGCCACGTTGATCACGCTGCCGGTGCTGGTCCGGAACAGGATTTCTCCTGCCGTGGGCTGGAGGGCGCGCAGGATGCAGCGCGATGTGGTCGTCTTCCCGCAACCACTTTCGCCCACCAACGACAGGGTCTCACCCTTTTTGATGTAAAAACTGACGCCATCGACCGCACGCACCTGGCCGACTACTTTGCGCAACAGACCTTTCTGAATCGGGAAGTATTTTTTGAGTTTTTTGACTTCTAGCAGAATGTTGTCCTGACTCATTTCGACCGCTACCACGTTTCGCACTCCATTGTCTATGTCCTTCTGACACTCAGAAGGGCCTCATTGTATTGGAAGCAACAAACCTGCTGGCGTTCCACCATCACGGACATCGGTTCTTCCTGCCCACAGATTCCCGGGATCGATTCCGTACATCTCGGGTGGAAGGGGCAACCGCGCGGCCGATTGTAGGGATGTGGGATGGACCCACTGATCGTCGGCAGTGTAACCCGCGAGGGCGCCAATAAGCTGGGAATTGAACAGAGCAATGCCCGTGTGTAGGGATGTTTCGGTGAATGGAAGATGTCGTCTACCGGGCCCTTTTCGACATCACGTCCAAGATACATCACGACGACATCGTCGGCCATTTCGGCGATGACGCCCATGTTGTGCGTGATGAGAATCACGGCCATATTGCGTTCTTCCTGGATCTGCCGCAATAAATCCAGAATCTGTGCCTGCGTGGTTACGTCCAACGCCGTCGTCGGCTCATCAGCGATCAGAACATCCGGGTCACAGGATAGCGCCAGGGCGATCACAACACGCTGCCGCAGACCACCGCTGAGCTGAAACGAGTACTCGCCGATACGTCGCTCGGGGTGCGGGATGCCTACCGAATGCAACAACTCGATAGTACGGTCTCGTGCTTCTTGTTTGCTGACATCGCGGTGTAGCCGAATTGCCTCGATGATCTGGTTGCCGATGGTGTAATGTGCGCTGAGCGACGTCATCGGTTCCTGGAAAATCAATGCGATCTCATCCCCACGGATCGCGCGCATCTCTTTGCTGTTGGGTGGGAGTTCAGTCAAATTGATCACTGTGCCACTCTTGCGGCGCAGTGTGATCTCACCTTCGACGATACGGCCAGGCTCTTCGAGGATGCGCAGAATCGAGCGGGAAGTGACGCTCTTTCCGCATCCGCTTTCGCCGACGATACCCAGCGTTTTCCCTGAATAGACATCGAAACTGGCGCCGTCGACGGCACGCACAACGCCTTCATCAGGGAAGAAATACGTTTTGAGGTTGCGCACCGAGAGAATCGGTTCAACCGGGTTGGTTGCGGTGGGTGACATTGGAGCTCCTATCGAGTAGTCTGATCATCCGTATGGATCCGCTGCATCGCGCAATCCATCTCCCAGGAAATTGAAAGCCAGAATCGCGATGATGACTGGAATGGCCGAAAGCATCAGCCACGGTGAAATCGCCAGAGTCTGCACGTTCTGTGCGTCCTGGAGAAGCACACCCCAGCTAATCGCCGGCGGACGCAGACCCAGTCCCAGGAAACTGAGCGACGTTTCGCTGATGATCATCGCCGGAATGGCCAGCGTCGTGGCGGCGATGATGTGGCTCATGAAAGATGGGACCATGTGCCGGAATATGATTCGTCCTCGATTGCAACCGACTAGCTCGGCGGCCATGACGAAATCTTCTTCGCGCAAGGAAAGGAAGCGACCGCGTACGACGCGGGCCAGCTCTGTCCAACCGATCAGCGAGATGATCAACGTAATCGCGAAGTATATCTGCGTGACCGACCAATAAGTCGGCAGTGCGGCTGCCAGCCCCATCCAGAGCGGAATCGTGGGGATTGAGCGCAGGACCTCGATCACGCGTTGGATCAAGTTATCGATTGCGCCGCCATAGAAACCCGAGATGCCACCGAGCGAAATGCCCAAGATGAGACTCAAGAACACCCCGACCAGGCCGATGGTCATAGATGTCCGTGTTCCGATCATCAAGCGGGAAAACAAGTCGCGTCCTAACATATCGGTGCCCAGCAGAAAGATGGTATCTTCGGTCTCGATATTCTCCTGCTCGATTCCGATCAGATGAACGTCGGTGCGGAACAGCCCCAGGAAATGATAGGGGAATCCATGCGCGAAGAATTTGATCGGAATCTTCTTGTCGGGGTTGATCGTGTAGACACGCTTGAAGGTCTTCATATCACGTTTGCCTTCGAGAGCGTATACGAAAGGGCTGAGCTTGCCATTGTCAGTCAAATGGATGGGCTGCGGAGGTAACAGCGACCTCTGTGCCTCGGAAGCATTTGGATCCGAATAGGCGAGGAAATCTGCCAGGATTACCACAATGTAGAAGAGGATGATGATCACGGCTGCGACCATTGCCACCTTATGTCTGCGAAAACGCCACCACGTCAGTTGCCACTGCGTGGCGACGGATATGCGCTCTTCTTCCGCGGTAGTGACAAGATCTTCCGTATCCAGAATAGATGAGTCTCGGTCCAGGGCGGAATAATGCTCCAGATCGTGAACGTCGTGAGTGGGTTGGGCGTCCTGTGTGGAGAGATTGTCGTCCATGCTATTGTCCCTCAATCCGGATGCGTGGGTCGACCCAGATCAGAACGAGGTCGGACAGGAACGTTCCGATCACGGTCATGAGCCCCAACATCAGAACGATGGTTCCTGCCAGGAACATGTCCTGAGCGAGAAGGGCCTTCAACAACAGCGGTCCTACTGTGGGCAGGCTGAGTACCAGCGAGACGATGATACTTCCCGACACGACATACGGAAACAGATAACCAATCGTACTGGCAAAGGGGTTCAGCGCGGCGCGCACCGGATATTTGATGATCACGCGGTGTTCCGCCAGCCCTTTGGCACGGGCGGTGACCACGTATGGCTTGCGCAATTCATCCAGCAGATTGGCGCGCATGATCCGAATCATCTGTGCCGTACCGCCCAGGCCCAGGACGAGTGCCGGCAACGGGAGGTGTTTGACCATGTCCCACAGCTTGGCGACACTCCACGGCGCCTCAAGATACTCCGGAGAGAAGAGTCCTCCTACATTGGCATTGAAATATTTGAATCCGACATACATAAAGACCAGGGCGAGCATGAAGCTGGGGATGGCAATACCAATGAAACCCAGGAAGGTGAACAGGTAGTCGCCGAATGAATACTGTTTCACGGCCGAATAGATACCAATTGGCAGGGCCAATCCCCAGGTCAGAATGATCGCAGCGACCGATAAAACCATCGTCAGCCAGATGCGATCGCCGATGACGTCGAGCACTGGGCGTCCCCATTCCATCGCCATGCCGAAATTGCCATGCGAGATCTGCTGCATCCACTTGACGTACTGCACGTAAATGGGTTGGTCGAGACCGTACTGGAGACGGAGGGCCGTCACTTCCGCTTCGGTCACGATTCCTCCGGAGAGGGACATCTGGGCGATGTAGGAGGTGACGTAGTCACCAGGCGGCAACTGGATGATTACGAAGGAGAGCACCGTGACCGCCCAGAGAGTCACGATTGCCATCAGCACGCGGCGTATCAGGAAAGCTATCACTGGATTTTCCCCTAATTCGATCTACAACATCTGACCTGTTTCAGTTCTCCCAGTACGGGGGCTATACAAGCGGTCCCATCAGTGATGCGAGACGGGTATTCAGCCCCGCCACTGGCGGGGCTGAATACCGCTACTACAACGCACATCATTCGATATCTGTGAAGAAGAACGTTTCAGGGTGAGAGGTCGCCGGGGTGCGGGCGTGCTGCGCATTCACCTGACGTGACGGAATGTTGCCCATGTTGTTCTTCGCGACACGAACACCCATGAAGGCAGGTGACTGTCCGACTGTGCCGATGGACCATGCCTCTTCAGCAGCGATCTTCCAGATTTCCTGTGCTGTCGCGATACGATCCTCAGCATTCATGCTGCCTGCAGAGCGGAGCAGCTCCAGTGCCTTCTTCAATTGCGGATCCGCCGGCTCGGTGCCTTCCGCGCCATTGGTTGCATACCATTTGGCGATGCACATGCCCATGTGCGCTTCAGTCGGATCGACCGGCAGCGTGTGTCGTGGGAAGAGGTAGAGCAGTTCCGAACCATCGTTGGCCCAGAGCATGATCTGGTTCTCGTTGTTCGCCGAGCGGCCAAACGCCACACTGCGCTCGAGTTCCTTCACAATTGCGTCGATACCGATCTTCCGCCATTGATCGCGGATCATCTCCGCCTGCAACGAGTAGGGCAGGAACATGCCACCGACAGCGACAACTTCGATCTGGAGACGACCCTTACCGTCGCTCCGGAGACGGAACCCATCCGTATCCTTCTTGTCGAGGCCAAGGCCATCGAGAATGGCGTTCGCCTGGACCGGATCGTAGGTTGCCCATAGATCGCGGTATTCCGGCCCCGGGTTGTACGGCAGTTGCTCCGAAGGAACCGCCGAACCGGGGGTGCCGACACCAAGCCAGAAGGTTTCGTTCATCTGGTCGCGGTCGATACCCATCGAGAGGGCGTGGCGGAAATCCTTGTTGCGCAGCCATTTGGCGATTTCAGGGTCCGCATCGTAACACTGGTTGACATGAAGTGTGGTGTCTGAGCCGTTAAAGGCGGGGTCGAGATGGACTGTGTAGCCGCCCTTTTCCTGATTCTCGAGGTAGACCGGCAGTTTGGTCAGGTCGGTGTGACGTTCCTGTTCATCGTATTCGCCGGCGATCGCCCGCAGGTTGAGGACTTCGGTGTTTTCGGCCAGAGTCATCGCGATCTTATCCAGGTAGGGCAACTGGTTGCCTTCGGTGTCCACTGCCCAGTAGTATGGGTTGCGTTCGAGAACCCAGGATGGGGTGTTGATCGGGCTGGTCGTCTTCCAGGGGGTCACGGTCGGCAGGTCGGGGTTGAGTTGCCAGTCCATCTTGAATTTGAAGAAGTTGAGCCAGGTGTCGAAACCGGCATCCGTTGCCATCTTGGTCAATTCTTCTTCGGACACGTACGTGGGATGAAACTGCTTCAGATAGTGCGCCGGTGCATACGCGCCACCCACACTGCCACGGGATTGCCGCGTCGCCTGCCCACCACCCAGCAGGGTGCTCCCAGCCAGAATCTCCTCGAACAGGCAGTAGGATTCCGGGAATTCGAATTTGACGGTGTAGTCATCGACTTTGACCATCTTGCCTTCTTGCCCGTTCACTGACATGTCCGGCAGCGGGCTGGGCATGATGTCGCGATTGCCGTAAATGTCTTCGAACCAGAACATCCAGTCATCTGCGCTCATCGGTTCGCCGTCCGACCACTTCAGACCCTTCCGCAAGAAGAGCGTAGTCACTTTGCAGTCGTCGCTGACCTCGTAACCCTTCACGAGACTGGGCACAATTTCGGTACCTGTGTAGTCCCAAAAGAGTGGCTTGTCGGAGGAGACGATGCGGTTCCCGTTCTCGCCGTCCATCGCACCGGTAAAACCACGGCGCCACGTGCCACCGTATTTCCCGATGGAATCGAGCGGTTTGAGGACCATCAGGCTGTCTCTTTCAGGCAAGCGCTCCTCGACGGGGGGAAGGGTCCCAGCACTGACCATTTCCGCCAGCATCGGGGCTTCTTTGAATTCGGTAGGGAATTGTGCTGGATCGAACACGATGGTCGGACCTTCCAGCTCTCCAACTAGAGACGGTTCCTGCGCACCCACCATGCTGGGAACCATCATCACAAGTATGGACACAATCATCAGTACAACAAACGTCTTCTTTGCCATTGCTGTCTCCTTTCAGATTGTAGCTTATTGGATTGTAGTTCACTCCAGTACAACTGACTTGAAGCTTCCTTGCAACTACGCCGGAACCTGATGTGTGTTATGAGAGTATTAGGTACGGGGGACTCGACTGATTGCGTAGGAACTCCCTTCCTACCAATTGCCGCCGGGTGTAATCATACCACCACAACAGGATCCTGTCAAAAAGACCGGTACTATTTTGACCAACAGGAAGACGTTTGCGTGAACCTGGCAGGGCACATTCTCAGCTGCAAGGGCAAACCACGGCAAGTTGACGATAACCCATTTCGGCTCTATACTCGTGGTCATAGGGCAGTACGGTTCACAAAGTAGCACTGCGCGTAGTCTCGGGAGAAGAAGAAGTGGGAATAATACATTGCGAGCGACCGACATGCCGGCACTGAGAACGGTCGAAGCGATTCGTTACATCACCCCGTTGCGTGAGGGAGGCTCTGTGCCTGCGGTCATCGAGGCTGGTGATGGCGAAACATACGTCATGAAATTCACGGCGGCGGGGCAGGGACGAAAAGCCCTGATTGCCGAGTTGGTCGCCGGTGAGATCGGCCGCGCGTTGGGATTGCCTGTGCCGGAGATCGTTTTCGTCGAGCTCCATCCCGATCTCAGCCGCTGCGAGCCGCATCCGGAGATCCAAGCCGTCCTACGGGCAAGCGCCGGATTGAACTTGGCGTTGCGTTTCGTGCCTCACGCGACCGCGTTTGACCTGCTACTGGCTCCTCCGCCCGATGCGCGGCTTGCGTCGGAGATCGTATGGTTCGACGCCTACGTAACCAACGTGGATCGTACGCCGCGCAACGTGAACATGCTTATGGCGACGGATGGCCTGTGGCTGATCGATCATGGGGCGGCACTGTATTTTCATCACAATTGGAACGGTTACCTGGCGCACAGCCGTTCACCCTTTCCGCTGATCAAGGACCATGTGTTGCTCCCGTTGGCATCGGAGCTGCGCGAAGCGGACGTTTCCCTGCGTACACGATTGTCGCCGGCTTTGCTGCGAAATATCGTCGATCTGATTCCCGCTGTCTGGTTAGCAGGAGACCCGGCGTTCGCTGAGGTCGATGCACATCGCGAAGCCTACGCGGCCTATTTACTGACGCGGTTGGAGGCGGCATCCGTATTCCTGGAGGAGGCGCTCCGTGCCCGCGAACCACGTGTTTGACTACGCCGTCATACGGGTCGTGCCGTATGTCGAACGGGACGAATTCATCAACGCGGGAGTGATCTTGTTCTGTAAGACGCTGCGGTTCCTCGATGCACGTATCGACTTAAACGTGCGGCGGTTGCTGGCGTTGGCGCCCGGCGCGGACGTCGAACGGATCCACGCGCAGCTCGAGGCAATGCGCTCCATTTGCGGTGGTGCCGGCCCGATCGGACGGCTCAGCCAATCGGAGCGTTTCCACTGGTTGACTGCTCCACGCAGTACCATCATCCAGACCTCGCCCGTGCACTGTGGTCTGTGCGACGATCCGCAGGCCACGCTGGATCATCTCCTGGAAACACTGGTTTCCCCTCAATGAACGTCTTCTGACGTGGTCAGGCTTGGGGAGGGTCGCCATCATTTGTTGGAACACGCTCTCTTGGTTTGCTGAACCGGGTGCGCCCGAGATTTTGGCCGGCTGGTGAGCAGCAGGCAGATCGCGTTTTCAGCGTGACCTGTCAGGTTCGCGCTAATCTCTTCTTGGCGGTCAAGACTGGGAAAATCTCCGACGCACCCGCGTCGTCCTGAGACTGATGCGCCTGGGCCGGCCGGGTGCCGCTCTGCACTGTAGTAGATTGGCACAGTCCGGTCCGGCGAGTGTGTTCTCCAGCGCATTTGTCGCGTTCAAGGCGATGTACTTGTCGGCAAAAAAAACCGGATGCGCCTGCTGAACATAATCTTGTTGACAGATTGCCAATAATGTGCTAGAATAGGAACAGTAGCCAGACATTGGCGCCTGGGGTGTTGTGCCATCAAGGCATGTCGCAGTTCTATTACCACATCGCATACGCCGTCGCTTTGCTTGTTGCTTGAACAGCGACCCGTTTCCGTTAGCGCATAGCCCCGATTGATTACAGTGTCGTAATGATCGCCGGAATTGTCTCGCGATGATGAGGGACATGTGAGACGTTCCTGCCAACAGGATGTTCTGTGGAGGTGGGACCAAGTGGACGGGCTATCCAGCAGAGAACTTTACGATCAGGCAATGAAGTTGCTGGTGTGGTTTGAGGTGCTGTCTGTCGTTACGTTGATCGTGGTCTCAATCATGGCGATTGCCGGGACATTCGATGGTGAGCACCTTCTGAATGAGGCGATTGCCCTTATCTTTCCCGACAGATGAGTTGATCGCTCATCTGTTGCCGGGTTACGCCTGTGGCCCTTTTCCCTATCTTGAGGATCCCAGGCAAGCCAGGTGTGTCATTTTCCCCGCACCGGATCTGGGAATCCGTTCATTCCCTTCCATAATTCGACCGTCTATCGCCATGACGCCTCACGCTGACCGCGGCAGTCTTTTGCGTAGAAGGACGGCACGATTCCTGTACGATTGCTGTTGCGCCGCGCGTAGCGTGTGCAGGTGGAACAAGCGGTTCGCATTTGTCCCAGGCCAGGCGGTGGGACCTCAGGCGTTGGGATTGCTCAGGTCCCCCGGTTTGGTCAGCGGCCAGTGGTTGATCGGGAAATGACAGTCCGCATAATGCTCCGCTTCAAACAGGGTGTGTGGGGGATATGCTTCTGCGCAGATGCGTTGTGCTCGCGGACAACGCGGGTGAAAACGGCATCCGGCGGGCGGATCGATCGGGCTGGGAACGTCTCCTTCCAGGACGATCGGCGCGCGGAGGCGGGCTAACTTTGGGTTAGGGATGGGTACGGCGGAAAGCAGAGATGCCGTGTAGGGATGGCGCGGATGGCTGTATAAATCCACGACTCCGCCTTGTTCGACGATTTTCCCCAGATACATCACCAACACGCGACTCGATACGTAGCGGACGACATCGAGATTGTGGGTTATGAATACGTAGGACAATCCGAATTTCTCCTGCAGGTCCGCCAATAGATTGAGTATCTGAGCCTGTACCGATACATCGAGAGCGGAGACGGGCTCGTCGCAGATGATTAATTTGGGTTCCAGCGCCAGAGCACGTGCAACGCCGATGCGTTGGCGCTGTCCGCCGGAGAATTCGTGCGGTAGCCGGTTGTAATGTTCGGGACTCAATCCCACGAGCGCCAGCAGAGACTGAACGCGCTCCTTGATTTCCTGTTTGGATCCCCAGCGGTGCACTTCTAGAGGTTCCGCCACAATCCAACCGACGTGTTTGCGCGGATTCAGCGAACCGAACGGATCCTGGAAGACCATCATCATTTCACGCCGTAGTGGTCTCATCTGTTTGCGCGAGAAGCTGCTGATATCCGTCTCCTGAAACAGGATCTGTCCGGAGGTTGGTTCGATCAGTTTCAGGATGCAGCGGGCCAGAGTCGATTTGCCGCAGCCGGATTCCCCGACAACGCCCAGGGTTTCACCGGGCTGCAGGCTGAAAGAGACCCCGTCCACGGCTCTGACACGCGAGATTTCGCGTCCCATGATGAATTCCCGCCGGATGAAGTGTTTTACCAGATCGCGGACATGGAGCAATGGTTCACTCATCGCACTACCTCCGCACTGGCGTTACTGCAAAGACGAGCAGATTCCCGTGCGCGGAATGCGGGATCGAGGTGACAGGCCGCCAGGTGTTGAGCACTTTCACTCCAGATCGGCTTCAACGGCGGCGAGATCTCCCTGCAGATGGGCAGCGCATAGACACACCGCGGATGGAAAACACAGCCAGCCGGCGGTTGCAGGAGCGAGGGCGGCATCCCCGGAATGTTCTGCAGGCGCGTGCTGTCGAGATTCAGACAGGGCAGGCATCCCAGCAGTCCCCAGGTGTAGGGGTGCACCGGCTGCTCGAAGATCGTATCGATGTCACTTTGTTCCAACACTTGCCCTGCATACATGACGATTACATCGTCGCAGAGCTCTGCCACGACTCCCAGGTCGTGCGTGATCAGGATAATTGCCGAATCAAACTCGGAGC
>Ga0068714_10007163_pt1 | contig 10976 bp, 7 predicted proteins | sample MTBNYHSulfiMetaG_FD_62988 | JGI IMG/M metagenome (GOLD analysis project Ga0068714, IMG submission 62988) | Enrichment culture microbial communities from rom New York Harbor, USA that are MTBE-degrading - MTBE-NYH (New York Harbor Sulfidogenic)... | ecosystem: Environmental > Aquatic > Marine >... | reverse complement strand
TCCCCTCAGTCTGCGCAAGATTCGAGAAACGGTCTGCCAGCCGCTCTTATCGTGTTGCCGGCCCGACGACTATCCTGTACGAGGTGCCGACCTTCTCCGCGACCTTGATTTCAATCCTGTTCGGGCCATCCCGATATGTATCCGTCTTGCCCACATCGAACGCCGCCCCCTCAAGGTGCGGCACCGAAGGATTGGCATCGACCAGCTTAACCGGCGCCTGCCCACGCCGGCACTCCGCAACTTTGTCATCGGCGTACATTATCAGCACCCCATGTTGTGGCAGAACCCTGTCCGGCCCGATCGGCTGACGGTTCTCTATGAGATAGTAGGTGGTCGTCGAAAGAGGCACTTTCACCGCCAGCGTCTCCGATGAGCCATCCTCAAGGGCCCCAAGCATAACCTCCGTCTGCTCTCTGGGATTAACGACCTTGACCTTTGACGGCTCCAGCCAGCCCAGCCGCATCTTCGTCCACGACGAGATGCCCGGCGGCGGCTGACCCCACCTGTAGAAATGACACGACATCGGGTCCCAGTACCCCATATTCACCATCGAGTTGACCGCCACCTCGCGCGTCGGCCCCGGCTTTGCCTGCAAGTCGTGGTCGTACAGGCACGGCACCATCCGCTTGCCATCCTTCACTCCGCCGAGAATATGCGCAATATCGTGAAACAGTGTCCCGAGATGTGCCTGGTAACAGAATATCGCCACGCCCCCTTTGACTGTCTGCCCGCTGCCCGTCCTGAGCGCAGATGCGTTGCTCCACCCCAGCATCCCCGGATACCCGCAAAGGCCTATCATCCCGTAATCTTCCAGCTTCGCGCTCATCAAGATCACAGAGAAATCATACTTCGAAAAGTCAACATCCCTATCGGCTGCGTTAAGAGCATCATCTATCAGTTTCCTGACGCGTGACTTGTCCACCTCGAGATTCCGCGGCGATATCTTATACCGGCTGACGGCATCGGGCATCGTATACCATTTGTCCGTCACGTCGATATCCAGCGACACCTTCCCATAAGACATCTGCCGGATATATCCATTGAGCTGTCGCGAGAACCGCATCATTACGGCGTCCCTCTCTATCGACGGCTTCACATCGGGAAACTCAACGAGAATGACCAGCCCCTTCTTGATAACCTCCGCCCGTGCCACCCCGGCAGGCATCAGGGCAGCAGACACTATCACGACCCCCAAGGCAAGAACAACTCTGTTCTTCATCTTCCGATTCTCCTTCTAACGCCCAAACCAGCCTCCAACACGACCACAGTATAATCCGCCGCCCGCAAACCTCAAACAAAGAATCACCTTCGTGGCACGGGGCTAAATAAAAGGGGTCGAGTACAATTATCTGGCCCGTCACGATATCGTGACATGTTCCGTCACGCCCCAATCAGCGCCATCAGCGTAATCGGCGTTCCCCTTCTTCCTTGCGTTCACCTCCGCGTCTTCGCGCCTCTGCGTGAGACATCTTCCTTGCCTCGCTTCGCCCCAAATCTCTTCGTTGTCAATTGTCCATTGTCAGTTGCATATCCCCCTCTTCCTGCTCACTGTTCGCTGCTTCCTCCTGTCTCCTATCTACTTTCTATCTACCCTTCATCTACGTTCCATCTACCTCTGGCGCACATCTCGGGCGCGTTTTTGACTGTCCACCCACCCAGCCCAGCCGTATAATCATACCCATGGAAAAAGCCGCCAGCCGCATCATAGACGCTAATTTCAACCGCGCCCGCGAAGCCCTCCGCGTCATGGAGGATATCGCCCGCTTCCATCTGAATTCCACCCCCCTAAGCTCGCGCGCAAAGTCCATCCGCCACGAGCTTTGCGCGCTAATCGATACTCTGGACTCGCGTCTCCTCCTCGCCTCGCGCGATACCCCCGGCGACGTCGGCACCACCATCTCCATCAATAACCAGCTCTCCCGCGCCAACCTTGCCGATTGCCTCACCGCCGCCTCAAGGCGCGCAAGTGAAGCTCTCAGAACACTTTGCGAGACTCTGCAGACCATCGATCGCACCCTCGCTGGCCGCCTCGAGCAGCTCCGCTACACCTGCTACACCCTCGAAAAGGACATCACCCTTGCTGCCTCCACTCGTACGAAGATGGCTTCTGTAAAGCTCTATGTAATAATCACTTGTGACCTGCCCGGCGAGATCATCCGCCTTACCCGCGAGTGCTGCCGCGGCGGCGCAAGCTGCCTCCAGCTAAGGAGCAAGGCGCTTCCCGACGCCGACCTCCTCGCCATTGCCACCGAATTCGTCACCATCTGCGGCGACCATGGCGTCATCAGTATCATCAACGACCGCCCCGATATCGCCATCGCCTCCGGCGCCGATGGCGTCCACCTCGGCCAGGAAGACCTGCCCATCGCAGCCGCCCGGAAGCTCCAAACCTCGCCCCTTATAGTCGGCAAGAGCACTCACAACATGCAACAGCTCGCGGCAGCCATCGACGAGGCCGCCGACTATGTTGGCATCGGCCCTGTCTTCCCAACCGATACCAAGCCGGCCGTCGAAGTGGCAGGCCTGAAATATGTCCGGCAGGCCGCGCCGATAACGGCTGAAGCGGGCATTCTCGGCGTGGCAATCGGCGGTATCACGCTCGGGAATCTGGCGGAAGTGATGGCTGCCGGAGCCAGAGCAGTTGCTGTGTGCGGCGCCATCGCCAACTCGCCAGATGTGGCTGCAACCTGTAAGAGCTTTATCACTAGGATGTTAGGGGAAAGTCAGTGACATCGCATCGGGGAATGCCCTAGTCTGCTGGCTATCAACACGTTATCCACAAAAGCAGTCTTGCCAGCTCTACTTACCCAAACTACCATCGGATGTGGGAATCCACGGGCGATTCGGATTCAGTCTTGAAACGCGAGGCTGCCAAAGTCATATAAACCTCGAATCTGGGGAGGCTTAGGCTGGGTCGGGCCTCGATAACCAGCAGCATGCGGGTGACAAGGGCCGCTAAACGGCCCCAAACGAGGCTTCTCACAGCCGGAATCCGGAAAGGGCCAGCAAGGGCCGGCAAGGGACAATCCCCAAGTTATCCACACTCGCCCAGCAGGCCAGCCAGATGTAGACATGCGGCATCGTCAGCATTGTCGTGAAAAATGCTTCAAAAACCAGATGCAGTTGGTTATAGTGCTCGGAATATCGTGCAATTGTCTCGTATTACCAAGCGTTTTCCTTGTGGTTCTCTGGCGGCACTGATTGACAAATGACCCAGAAGAGTTTCAGAAACAGCCTCACAAATCCTGGTGGCTTCCCAATCATCGCCGAGATGGCAGCGGGCCCCAATTTCAGCCTCAAGCCGGTCGACCAGTTTCTGCGCGGGCTGGCCGCGGCGCCGGACGCCTTGCCCAAGGGCTATCAACTGGTTGCCATAACGAGCCCGCAGAATCCCAGCGGCGTACCTACCGTCCAGCCGGGGGATGTGCTCACACATCTGCGGCGTGAAGGGCTGCTTGGCGACCTGGAGTTTATACCGCACATTACCTGCAAAGACCAGAACTCCGATTCGATCCTGAGCACGCTGGTCGGTCACAGGGAGTCGGGCGTGGAGACGCTGCTGGCATTCACCGGCGACAAGCCGGTCAGCAGCAAGGAGGTTTTCGAGCTTGATTCCTTGGGGCTCCTGAATCTCATCCAGCAGACCAACAACAAATCGCTCCTGGGTGCCTCGCCTGACGGCCTGGCTGCGGTGCCGCAGTTCTTCCCCGGCGCGGCGGTGAGCCCGTTCAAGTACACCGAACCCTCGCTGATGCAGCAGTACTACAAGATGGAGAAGAAAATCGCCTGCGGGGCGAGGTTCATCATCACGCAGGTGGGTTGGGATTGGCGAAAGAGCCTTGAGCTTTTTCAGTATGTCAACGATAACGGGCTGGATATCCCGATTGTCGGCAATGTTTACCTGCTGACGACGGGTAATGCAGCTGCCCGGATGATGCATGACGGCAAGCTTGCCGGGTGCTATGTTTCTGATGAGCTCTATAACCGGCTTCTCAACGAATCCCTCGAAGAGCATATCGCCCGCGCAGCCCAGCAGGTGGCTATGTACAAGGCTATGGGCGCCGCTGCGGTGGATATCGCAGGCGTAAGCGATTTCAAGGTGTTTGCCCGTATTATCAATCTGGCGGACCAGATAGGCTCGGATTGGGAGCCGTATAGGAGCAATCTCCACTTCCCGCCGTCAGGGGGGTTCTATCTGTATGACATGGCGGGCAAGAAGGTGCCTCTGTCGAAGCCGAAGAAGCGGTTCAAGCAGAAGTTCTTCAATTTCATGCACGACCGTTTCTTCGAGCACGAGAGGCTGGGGTCGCGGTGCTTTACCGGCCTGCTCTCGATAATGAATGTGCAGAAGGGGAAGGGCTTCTTCTACAAGTCCTTCAATACCATTGAGAAAGCGTTCAAGTACCCGGTTTTCGAGTGTGAGGAATGCGGCGATTGCTACCTGCCTGAGAATTTCGGGCTCTGCACCGTGGGCGGCTGCGCGAAAGGCCTGCCGAATCCTGCATGCGGCGATGCCACCGTCGATGGCAAGTGCGCGCATGACCTTGAGCGGCCGTGCATAGGCGAAGACATCTATCTTGCGGCGGCGGCGGAGCTTAACGGCCGCGACCGCTGGAGGGCTACCATCTGCGCGCCTCGCATGTCAGAACTCGACCACACCTCATCTATCGCGAACTACCTCTTTTACCGGGACCATGCCAGACCGCAGCCGCTGATAGGGATTGGCGAAGCGATACACGCCTCTATACCCAAGACCGGCGAAGTTATGAAACGGCTGCATGCCAAGGGGAAATCCGCTTATACGACGTCAAGTCCTGATTTGGAGTACGTTCGGGCGTTGGTAACATCGCAGGTGGCCGACGGGGCAGCCTATATCGCCGTCAATGTGGATGCGTTCGGTGAGAGCGACCCGCAGCAGGCTGTAGATATGATGATCGAATATGTGCGGCTGGTGCGCAAGTGGGGGAAGGGTGTGCCAGTCTGCATGGACAGCTCAAATGACGATGTTCTTAGGGCAGGCCTGAAGGAATGGTACAACACGGCTGAGCCGGTCGGGCGACCGCTGATGAATTCCATCAAGGTCTACACGATGGCGGAGATGATGCCACTGAAGAAGCAGCACGATTTCTCTTTCATCGGGCTTCTGGTGACGGATGCCAAGCCCGTTCTGCCAGGTAATTTCCATTCGGTGGATGAGCTGTTCGATATTGCGATTCAGATTTACGATAATGCGATTAAGAATGGATTCAAGCCCGGCGATATCTTCTTTGACCCGACGGTTTTCCCGTTGGCGATAGATATGCCCATGCAACCGGAGGTTCCGGGTTATACCTGTCGGACTTTCGAATTAATCAAGAAAATCCGGAACAACCCGAAGTTACATGGCGTACACATATCGTTGGGCATAAGCAACGCGGTGAGGGACTTTCCTGCACGAAAAATCGGCGTTTTGCGTGCTTATGTCAAGAAAGCTATGGACAGCGGTTTGGACGCGGGTATAATCAACACCTCACATCATTACGGGTTGGTTGAGCCGGATCCGCAGTTGATGAGGCTTGTCGATGCGTACGCCGGAATTGACGGGACGACAGAGAAATTGACCGAAGCGATGAACCTGATGGCGAAGTTCTGTCAGGAGAATCGCAGAGCCTGAAAAACTTGATTCATATTGCCATCCTCCTTCTCCAATAGGGCGGTGCTCACATCCTCCGACACCGCCCATCTTTTTGCGCACACGAAATTCACCACAGAGAACACGGAGAACATGGAGGATAGATACAGGTTTTCCGACTCACCGCCTAATTCAGTTTTGCCATCGCCAACTCGACGGCTGTGGTGATGGCCTGATCAATCTTAGTGACATCTTTTCCGCCGGCCTGGGCGAGTTGGGGTCTGCCGCCGCCGCTGCCGCCGACGATGGGGGCGATGTCTTTGATGATATCGCCAGCCTTGATGCCTCTGGCGACAAGGTCATCGGTTACGGCTGCCAGCAGCGTCGCCTTACCGTCGGATTCCATCCCGATGATGATCACGGCCGAGCCAGCCTTCTTCTTCAGGCTGTCGATGGCGAGGCGCGCCTGCTCGATAGTCGCCCCATCGAGACGGCCGGAGATCACGCCTGCGCCACCGATCTTCTTTGCGCCAGCCAGCATCTTATCTACCTCGGCGGCAGATCCCGCCGAGACGCCGCTCTTCAGTTCCTTCGTGAGCTTCCTGTTCTCATCGAGGAGTTTTTCGACACGCTCGATAACCTGTTCCGCAGGAACCTTCAGCAGTGAGACCAGACCATCGACGATGCCATCCCGCTGGTGGAGGAAGGAGGCAAGCTGCTCGCCGGTGATGGCTGTGATGCGTCTGACACCAGCGCTTATGCTTTCCTCTTTCAGTATCTTGAAGCCGCCTATCTCGGCGGTGTTGGAGACATGAGTGCCGCCGCAGAGTTCACGCGAGAAGGCTTCTTTGAGGCTTTCATCGTTCTCGGAGCCCACAGCCACTACGCGGACTTCCTGACCGTATTTCTCGTTGAAAAGTGCCATCGCGCCGAGTTTCTTCGCCTCGTCTATGGGCATCTGGGCGCATGTCACGGGCATGCCAGCGGCGATCTTATCTCGTACAAGCTGCTCGACCTTCGCTGTCTGCTCCGGGGTGAGTGCCTTAGGGTACGTGAAATCGAACCTCAGGTAGTCGCCGCAGACAAGGCTTCCCTGCTGCCAGACGGTGTCGCCGAGGGTCTGCCGCAGGGCCCACTGGAGAAGATGCGTCGCTGTGTGGTTTTTCCTTGTCGATTCCCTGCCCTTGTCGACGTGGACCATGGCAGTATCGCCGGCAGATATCCTCCCTTGCATGATGGAGCCGACATGGAGGACACACTCGCCGGCTTTTTCGGTCCTTGTGACAGCGAACTGGCCGTTTCCGGCCCGGATTTCGCCGCAGTCGCCGACCTGGCCGCCGCTTTCCGCATAGAAGCAGGTCTTATCCAGCACGATGCCTATCTCACCATCCGCCTCCGCGACGTTGCCGGATGTCCTCCAGCCTTCCCGCGTGACAAAACCAAGCACTTTCGCTTCGCACTGACCGACCTTGTATTTCGCTGAATCGTCTGTCTTCGGCAGTTCCACGCCTGAAAGCCCGCCGATAAGCGAGCCGGCCTTCTTTGCAGACCGACCCCGCTCGCGCTGTTCCTCCATCAGCTCGGCGAACCTGGCGGAATCCACCCGCAGACCGCGTTCCCTGGCCATAAGCTCGGTGAGGTCCAGCGGGAAGCCGTAGGTATCGTAAAGCGCGAACGCCTCCTCGCCGCTTATCATCTTGCTCTTGCCGGCCCGCCCGGCTGCATCGGCGAATATCTCGATACCGCGGTCCAGGGTTCGTCCGAAACTTGCCTCTTCCGCCTCGATGACGGTAGCTGCATGGTCGGCCCTGGCTTTGACCACCGGATACGCCTGGCCCATTATCTCCACGACAGCGGGCAGCAGCTTAAACATGAATGGCTCATGCATTCCGAGCGTGCGGCCGTATCTGGCTGCCCGCCTGAGGATGCGGCGGATGACGTATCCGCGACCGTCGTTGCTCGGCGTCACGCCATCGGTTATCGAGATAACGAGTGTCCGAACATGGTCGGCTATGACCCGGAATGCCGCCTCACGCTCCACCCCGAGTTTGCCTTCATATTTGTGGCCGCAGAGCTTTTCCGTGGCGCGGATGATGGGTGTGAAGAGATCGGTGTCGTAGTTGCTGGTCTTATCCTGCAGGACGCTGACGACCCTTTCGAGGCCCGCGCCCGTATCGACATACTTTCCTTTGAGCGGCGTCAACTTGCCCGATTCGTCGCGATTGAACTGGATGAAGACAAGGTTCCAGAGCTCCATGAAGCGGGCACAGCCTCTGTTGACACCGCAGATGTGGCCGGGCTCATTCTGCTTGTCGCATCTGTCGGGGCCGAGGTCGATATGGATCTCGCTGCATGGACCGCAGGGGCCGGTCTCGCCCATTTCCCAGAAATTGTCTCTCCTACCGAACGCCAGCACGCGGTCATGCCTCACGCTGGTGAGCTTCTTCCATAGCTCGGCGGCTTCCTCATCCTTTGCCAGACCATCCTTCTGGTCGCCTGCGAAGACGGTGACCCACAGCCTGCTTTCGTCGATGCCCCAGACCTTCGTCAAGAGCTCCCAGGCCCACTCTATCGCCTCGGCCTTGAAGTAATCGCCGAAGGACCAGTTGCCAAGCATCTCGAAGAACGTATGGTGATAAGTGTCCTGGCCGACCTCCTCAAGGTCGTTATGCTTGCCGCTGACGCGGATGCATTTCTGGCTGTTGGCTGCACGCGGATAGGGGGGTGTTTTGAGACCAAGGAAGATGTCTTTGAACTGGCATATACCAGCGTTGGTGAAGAGCAGGGTCTCGTCGCCTATGGGGACGATGGGGGCACTCGGGACGAATGTATGTCCCTTAGCTTTGAAGAAGTCAATGAACGATGCTCGTATCTCTTTTGCGGTCAGCATTCAGTCACTCAGAAAACATCCTGTCTCAAACAAAACCGGGCAGACACACCAGTATCGGCCCAGTGGCAATCCTCTCAGCGATTCACGATACAGTCCTTATTCGGGCGAGGCCTCTTCGGTATCTTCCCTGGAAGGCTGGAAATCGAGGACCTTGCCAGCCGTCTGGGCTTCCATTATCTTTGCGCGTATCTCCTCGGCGAGGTCTTTGTTCTCGATGAGGAACTTCTTGGCGTTCTCTCTGCCCTGGCCGAGGCGGTTCTTGCCGTAGTTTATCCACGCGCCGCTCTTTTCCACGACGCCCATGCTCATACCAAGGTCGATGAGGTCGCCTTCGTAGCTTATGCCGCTGTCAAACATGATATCGAACTCGGCTTGGCGGAAGGGCGGCGCGACCTTGTTCTTGACGACCCTGGCGCGGACACGGTTGCCCACCGCATCCTGACCTTCCTTTATCGTGGCCAGGCGGCGGACATCTATGCGCACGCTGCTATAGAACTTGAGCGCCTGCCCGCCGGTGGTCGTCTCGGGGTTGCCGAACATGACGCCTATCTTCATCCTTATCTGGTTGATGAAGATCACGGTTGTCTTGCTCTTGCTGACGATGGCGGTGAGCTTTCGCAGAGCCTGACTCATGAGCCTTGCCTGAAGCCCCACATGTGTGCCGCCCATCTCGCCCGCTATCTCTGCCGCAGGTGTGAGTGCTGCGACAGAGTCTATGACTATCACATCGACCGCATTGCTGCGGACCAGCATCTCGCAGATATCGAGGGCCTGTTCGCCGGTGTCCGGCTGGCTGACGAGCATCGCGCTTACATCGACGCCGAGTTTCCTCGCCCATGTCGTATCAAGTGCATGCTCGGCATCGATAAACGCTGCCACGCCGCCGAGCCGCTGAGCGTTGGCTATGACGTGGAGCGCCAGAGTCGTCTTGCCGCTTGACTCGGGGCCGTAGAACTCGCATATCCTGCCTCGCGGGATGCCTCGTCCGCCGAGCGCAATATCGAGCGACAGGCAGCCGGTTGGTATTCCAGGCACCCTCGCCTGTGCGCTTTCATCCATATGCATTATCGAGCCTTTGCCATACTGCTTCTCGATCTGGGCTATAGCCCGGTCGAGAGCCGCAGATGAGCTGCCTGCCTTGCCTTTTTCATCAGCCTTTTCAGTTGCAGCACTCTTTGCCTTGACCTTCGCCATCCTGTTTGACTCCTCAGAGTAATTGTTAGAACTGCCGAGTTTCGGAACGCCGGTATTATACTTATTCGCCCTTGAGCTTGCACCTTTTCAGCAGTGTGTATCGCGGGCCGGTTGGCCCGAGCTCGCTCTCGAACACGCACACCGAATCGACGGAAATCGAGCCGAAGTGCGTGTCCTTGTAATCTTCCGCTATCTCCGCCAGCTTGCGACCGGCGAAGGCGTTGTTTATTCTGCAGACAGTCAGGTGGGAAGTGAACGGCCGCTCATCCTCGGGCCAGCCCGCCTTCGCGAGGGATTTCTCTATATCCTTCTGAAGCGAGATAAGCTGTTCGTTCTTTGCTATGCCTATCCAGACGACTCTGGCCGGCTTGCCGAAGCAGCCGGTTCCCTCAACTTCGAGCCGGAATCCCGTGTGCTTCTGTGCGGTCTTGCTGACCACGTCACACACGTCTTCCACCTGTGCCTCGGAGACTTCGCCAAGGAACTTGAGCGTCAGATGCATCGCCTCGGGTTTGACCCATTTTGCGTCGCCCTGTTCGAGGTCCGCAGTCTCTCTGAGTTCATCCTGCAGGTCGCCCGCCGCTTCGATAACGCTCTCATCAAGTTCTATCGCTACAAAACACCTCATCACTCATCTCACAATTGCGTCACTCTCTTCAGTATCTCGAAGCGACTGTCGATGTCCTGCTTCGTTACGGAACTGAGCCTGCCGAGCGAGAAATCCTCTATTGTAAAAGATGCCAGCACGGTTCCATAGGCTACGGCTGTCTTGAGCATCTGCAGCGTGACGGCGCCTCTGTTCCTTCCGATATATCCCATCATGCCGCCTGCGAAGCTGTCACCGGCTCCGGTCGGGTCCTTGACGTCCTCGACCGGATATCCTGGAAGTATGAAGCAGTCGCCGGCCCTGTCGGCGATCATAGAGCCGAATTCGCCTTTCTTGATGATGACGAACTTCGGGCCCATTGCCAGTATCTTCCTGGCCGAGCGGACGGGGTTGAAATCGCCTGTAAGGAGCTTTGCCTCGCCGGTGTTGAGCACGAGCGCGTCTATCTTCTGCAACAGCTTCATGAGGTCGTCGCGCCTGCCCTCTATCCAGCAGTTCATCGTATCGGCTGCCACGAATTCGGGTTCGGCTATCTGCGAGAGGAGCTCCATCTGCAGCGCGGGTGCCGTGTTTGCCAGGAAGACGATGCGGCTGTCACGAAACGCCTCGGGCACCATCGGCGGCCGTTCCTGCAGCACATTAAGCTGGACATCGTCCGTAATTGCCTCCTCCAT
>Ga0068714_10007159_pt1 | contig 10983 bp, 7 predicted proteins | sample MTBNYHSulfiMetaG_FD_62988 | JGI IMG/M metagenome (GOLD analysis project Ga0068714, IMG submission 62988) | Enrichment culture microbial communities from rom New York Harbor, USA that are MTBE-degrading - MTBE-NYH (New York Harbor Sulfidogenic)... | ecosystem: Environmental > Aquatic > Marine >... | reverse complement strand
AAGCCTCCTTGAAAGTGATCTTTGACCGGTTCACAATCTTGGAGGCTTTCGTATATTCCCGGAATTGTCAAACTTTGCGTGTCTCCCCGGCAAAGCCGGGGGTTTACTCGTATTAATTATAAGCAAAAAACGTACCACGCCCGGAGATCCCAACCCGCTGAGCGGTTGGACCTCGGGGTTTTGTCCAGCATGTACCTGGTGCCAAACCCATAAAATTGACAGGCGTCGCCCCACACGAACCGTTGACGGCCGGCTCGGCACGTCTATGCCGGGGCGCCCTCTACGAAGGGCACGCATTGCACAAAAACTTGGGACTCTGGCACGGGATTGTGCACCGCCGAAATACGCCCCTCCGCAACCACGAAACAGGCGGCAGCAGACCATCCCCTGGCGATTGCCGCTCCTGGAGCGAACGCAAATCCCGCCCGGGCCCGGCCTTTATCAGTGGCATCCTCTGTGCGAAGACCCCTGCAGGCGAAGGCCCTACCCGGTGGGTGAGCGCCTGCAGCGGCGGTCCGGCCGAATCGATGACATGGACAACCTCGCGAACCTGCCGGGCCCGCGGAGGACGAGCCGAGGATCCGGCCCCTCAGCACCGAGGAGATCTATTAGCCATGCTGATGATTTCCGCAGCTTTTCAATATAACTTAATTATACAAATTAATTATTTATCTTGCATGCAAAAGCAAACTTTGCTAAGCTGTCATGTCAGATCGCTTGCTGAAAGGACTGAACCTCAAGATGAACCAACCGGAGAATCAAACCCTCGCCCTCTTCTATTGCCGGCAGGTGCCCGGCGGCGGCGAGGCCGAACGGCGCGCCCTCGAAAGACGATACAAGGAGGCTCTTCGCCTCTTCCCCATCCCCTGCAGCGGCCGCCTCGAACCCGTGCACCTTCTCAAGGCCCTCGAGGAATTCGCCGACGCAGCCTACGTCATCACCTGCCCTGAAGGGGCCTGCCGCTACTTCGAGGGGAACCGCCGCGCCCGGAAGCGCGTCGCCCGGACCCGCGGAATCCTGGCGGCGATCGGGCTCGAACCCGAACGGGTAGGGCTGATCACGGGCTCCCCCGAAACGCCCCGGACCCTGGCCGAATGGGTGCCGGAGATCTTCCGACAAATCCAACACCTCGCGCCCTCCCCGGTCCTCGCAACAGCCGTGCGGTGAAGCCCATTTCCAGAGCATCGATGCGACAGCCCGTCACGGCGTCTCTGATCGAGCCTGTTCCCCTATTCCACCGATAAGGAGAAGGAGATCATGATTACCGCAGAACAGAAGCCCTTCGATGAAATCAGGGGGATGATCGCCCCTTACAGGCGCCTGCTCGTGCTCGGCTGCGGCAGCTGCGTCGCCGAGTGCGCGGCGGGGGGCGAAAAGGAAACGGCCATGCTGGGCTCGGCCCTTCGCATGGCCGCCAAGATGAACGGGGAGGACGTCCGGATCGAGGAGAAGACCCTCGACCGGCAGTGCGTCCGGGAGTTTGTCGTCCTCCTCGATGAGACCCTCGACCGCTACGATGCGATCCTGTCGCTCGGCTGCGGTGCAGGCGTCCAGGCCGTGGCCGATATGTATCCCGAAATCCCCGTCATTCCCGCCCTCGACACCGAGTTCATCGGAGAGACAAAGGACCAGGGCTACTGGGTGGAAAGCTGCGTCGGCTGCGGCGACTGCATGCTTTACGAGTTCGGCGGCGTCTGCCCTCTCGCCCGCTGCGCCAAGCACCTCCTGAACGGCCCCTGCGGCGGCTCCATGAACGGCCGCTGCGAGGTTGACCCGGAACAGCCCTGTGCCTGGCAGATCATCATCGACCGGCTCGGCCGGTTCGATGCCCTCGAGCGGCTCGAGGCCATCCACCCTCCGAAGGACTGGTCCCGGAAGCAGGGCAGGGGGCCCCGCAAAATCATGAGAGAAGATCAGCAGAGGTGATCCCGATATGAGCCGACTGAAGCATATTCTCGAAAGCGGCGCCTTCGCCGTGACCGCAGAGTGCGGCCCCCCGAAAGGGGCGGACCCCGGCGTCGTCCTGAAGAAGGCCGACATCCTGCGCGGCAGGGTGGACGCCGTCAACGTCACCGACAACCAGACCGCGATCGTGCGCATGTCGAGTCTTGCGGCCTGCAGCCTGCTGAAGGGCGCGGGCCTCGACCCGGTGCTGCAGATGGTGGTGCGGGACCGCAACCGGATCGCCCTCCAATCCGACGTCCTGGGGGCGTCGGCCCTCGGGATCCGGAACCTACTCTGCCTTTCCGGCGACCACCCCTGCTTTGGAAACCAGCCGCAGGCCCTGGGGGTCTTCGATCTCGACTCGATCCAGTTCCTCCAGGCGGTCAAAGCGATGAGGGATGAAGGGCGGATCCTCGGCGGCGAGGCTCTCAGCAGCGCACCGGATCTCTTCATCGGGGCGGCGGCCAACCCCTTCGCCGACCCGCTCCCCTTCCGCGTCGTGCGCCTTGCGAAGAAAATCGCAGCCGGGGCCCAGTTCATCCAGACCCAATGCATCTACAACCTCGAGCGCTTCGTCGAATGGCTCGACCGGGCGCGTGACCGCGGTCTGACGGAAAAGGCCTTCATCCTCGGGGGCCTCACCCCCCTGAAGTCCGCCGCTATGGCCCGGTACATGAAGAACAAGGTCTCCGGCATGGATGTGCCTGACGACATCATCCGGCGCATGGAGGGTGTCCCCAAGGAAAATCAGCGCGAGGAAGGGATCCGGATCTGTGTCGAAACCATCGAGGCCCTCAAGGCGATGCCGGGCGTAAGCGGCGTCCACATCATGGCCATCGAGTGGGAAGAGGCCGTAGGGGAAATCGTCGAACGCGCCCTGCTCCTCCCCCGCTCGGACGCCCCGGCGTAGGAGTCTCCCATGCCCGCAAAATACCTCATCCAGACCAAACCGGAGCCGCACCGCTTCGAACCGCTGACCCCCTCGGGCATCATCGCCTGGGAGGAGGGATGCCTCAAGTGCGCCGTCTGCGTCAAAAAGCTCTGCGTTTACGGCGTCTATGACCGCCGCGGCCTCAACCCCCGGCAGATGATCGAGTCCATCGACAACCAGTGCATGAACTGCATGCGCTGCGTCCAGAGCTGCCCGAGGGAACTCATCCACAAGTCCAGGAACCCGGAATACACGGCGATGGGCGACGCGCACTGGACCCCCGACATCATCGCCCGCCTCTGGTACCAGGCCGAGACGGGGAAGATTCCTGTCTCGGGCGCCGGCTATCCGGGGCCCTTCAGCGGCCCGGGCTTCGACGCCATGTGGACCGATATGTCGGAGATCGTCCGGCCCACCCGCGACGGCATCCACGGCCGCGAGTACATCAGCACCGCCGTCGACCTGGGAAAGGCCCCCGCCCATCTCCTCTTCGACGAGGCGGGCGGCGTGGCCTCAGAAGGCCCGCAGGTCGACGCCATCCCCCTCCCGATCATCCTGCGCCTGCCGCCTTTCGGCGACGGATCCGAGGACACCCTCGAGGGCTGGGCGCTTGCCGCCCGCCGCCTGGGGACCTTTTTCTCGGTTCCCCTCGGCCGGGTCAGGGCCTCCTGGGGGGAGTTCGGCCCCTCTCTGATCCCTGTGCTCGACCCCGGCGTGGACGATCTGCAGCGGGTGCCGAAGTGGTTCAGAATCGTCGAGATGGGCTGGGACGAAGGTTGGCGCGGGCGTTTCGAGCGTCTCCAATCCCTTTTCCCCTCCGCCCTCGCGGCCTTCCGGATACCCCTGGTGCAAGACGCGCAGGAACGGGCCGCGGAGCTTGCCGATGCCGGCGTCCCCATCATCCATCTGGAGGGGGGCGTGGACGGGCGCTGGCGCGACACCGATGCCCGCTACCTGAAGGACGGGATACGCGCGGTGCACCTGCGGCTGGTCGAGATGGGCATCCGGAACCAGATGACACTCCTCGTGAGCGGCGGGATCGCCATGGCCGAACAGGTGGCCAAAAGCATCATCTGCGGGGCGGACGCCGTTTTCATCGATCTTCCGCTCCTCATCGCCCTCGAATGCCGGGTCTGCCGGCGCTGCACAGACGGTCTCCCCTGCCCCGTCGAGATCGGCCGGGCCGCACCGGATTGGGTCGCCTCGCGCGTCGTCAACCTTGTCGGCGCCTGGCACAACCAGCTCCTGGAGGTCATGGGGGCGATGGGGATCCGCGACGCTCGGCGCCTGAGGGGCGAGGTGGGCCGCGCCATGTTTTTCGAACAGCTCGACCGGGAGACCTTCGGGTCCCTCGGCCGGATGGAGGAAGGCTTTGAACTCGAATAACCCCTCCCCCTTTCGATTCCCCGAGGTGGTCCGAACGCCCTCGCGCTTTCGCAACCCGATCGGGAAGTACCGTCTTCACCGCACCTCGGCCTGCATCGCCTGCGGTCTGTGCGTCGAATGCTGCCCCTACCGCGTTCACGTCATGAGGCGCGAACGGGTCGAGGTCGCCCGCGCCTATCTCTGCGTGGGGCACGACTGCAAAGACCCCTGCCACCTAAAATGCCCCGAGGGCGCCCTCAGCCTCAAACGCAGCGTGGATTTCGATACCCTGGGAGACTTCCGCTGGACGCCGGACCTGCTGGCGAGCACCTGGCACATGGCCGAGACCGGCACCGTGCCGCCGGGGGGGCTCGAATACCGCACCGGCGCAGCCGGCGGCGGCTTCGACAAACTGCGGCTGCGCTTCCGGAAGGAGGGCGGCTCAACGGCGGGGGGCGGTGCGAAGGAAGAGAGATCGGCGCCGTGGCCATCGAGTTCAGGCGCCCGAAAGGGAGAAACCGGGTGCCCTCCCAGAGGATCCACCTGGACAGAGGACGGAGACGGGGTGGACGTGGGGGTCGAGCTGAACCGGCGAGGCGACCACGCCCACAGGATCCGCATCGAAGTCCCCTTTTACGGGGGCGGCATGTCCTACGGCTCCGTCAGCATCACCACCATGTTGAGCCGCGTCAAGGCGGCCGCGCTCCTCGGCACCTTCTGCTGCACCGGCGAAGGCGGCTACCCGGACGAGCTCAAACCCTATGACGACCACGTCATCACGCAGGTGGCAACGGGCCTTTTCGGCGTGCGCGAAGAAACCATCCAGCGGGTCCGGATCGTCGAATTCAAATACGCGCAGGGGGCCAAACCGGGCCTCGGCGGTCACCTCCTCGGGGACAAGGTCACCCCGGGGGTCGCGCGCATGCGCGAGGCGGTGGCGGGGCACCCGCTTTTCTCGCCCTTCCCGTTCCACAGCGTCTATTCCGTCGAGGACCACAAGAAGCATGTCGACTGGATCAAGGCGATCAACCCCAAGGCCCTCGTCTCGGTCAAGGTCTCGACCCCCACCGACGTCGACATGGTGGCGGTCGGGAGCTACTACGCCGGTGCCCACATCATCCACCTCGACGGAAGCTACGGCGGTACGGGGGCCGCACCCGACATCGCCAAGAAGAACATCGCCATGCCGCTCGAGTACGCGGTCCCGAGGGTCCACCGCTTCCTGCAGGAAGAGGGTGTCCGCGACCAGGTCACGGTCATCGCCAGCGGCGGCATCCGCACGCCGCACGACCTCGCCAAGATCATCGCCCTCGGAGCGGACGGGATCTGCACCGGCACCGCAGACCTCGTCGCCCTCGAGTGCATCCGCTGCCACAACTGCGAGAGCGGGCGGGGCTGCGCCCGGGGGATCGCGACGACGGACCCGGAGCTCATGCATTTGATAGACTTCGACTGGGGCACCCAGCGCATCGTCAACCTGTTCACCGCCTGGCGCAGGGAGCTCGTGCGCATCCTCCAAAGGTTCGGCATGCGGAGCCTCTCCGAACTCGTGGGGCAAACGGACTGCCTGGCGCATCTGGATTACCGGTGAACATTTCCGGCGCAGGGCCGCCGATCATTCACGGACCGCCTGAGGACGCCCGGTCAACGGAAAATAGGGCCTTTTTGCGCCGCAGCACCGGCGAAAATGATTTCCCGATAAAACCCGGTTTCCAAGCCCGAAATGAGGATTTTTAGCCAATATCAAGGAAATCAAGCGTTTGCGCGGAGGCGACCTGTAGGTCGCCGCACAAGCAAACGTGCAGATTGACGCCGAGATTGGCTAAAAAGACCATTTCCGGCCGGAAACCTAAAGAGGCAGATCATGCAAGACGCCCGAACTATAGAACGGATCATCCGCAGCCGCAAACCCCTCCTCGACGGCCTCGAGCGACGCGAGCGCTTCGAGACCGAGGCCGAAGGAGGCTGCGGGGTGACGGGATTCGCCTGCAGCATCCCGGTCAGGGGCCGGCACATCTTCGAACCCTCCAAACAGATGCACAACCGGGGGAACGGCCGCGGCGGCGGCATTGCCGCCATGGGGTTCGACCCCCGCATGCTCGGCGTCTCCCGGGAGATCCTGGACGAGGACTACATCCTCCAGATCGCCGTGATGGAAGAAAACGTCATCCGGGGCCTGGAGGAAAAGTGGATCACCCCTCACTTCGATGTGCACCTGAGCGAGAAGATCCCCCACGTCGAAGACTACCGCGACATCCGGGGGCTGGACGTCCGCCCCCCCGACGTCTGGCGCTATTTCGTACGGGTCAAACCACCTGCGCTCTTGGCCTTCCAGACCCAGAATGGCCTCGACGGCCTGCCGGCGCGCCGGGCCGAGGACGAATTCGTCTACCGGAACAGCTTCGGCATCAACCGGACCTACTACGACGCCTACGGCAGGCAGCGCGCCTTCGTCCTCTCCCACGGCCGGAATTTCTTCATCCTGAAGATCGTCGGCTACGCCGAGAAGGTCGTCCAGTACTACCAGCTCGAAAACTTCAAGGCCCACGTCTGGATCGCCCACCAGCGCTACCCCACCAAGGGCCGGGTCTGGCACCCGGGCGGCGCGCACCCCTTCATCGGCCTGAACGAGGCCCTGGTTCACAACGGGGATTTCGCCAACTACCACTCCGTAGCCGAATACCTCAGTCAGCGGAACATTCGGCCCCTGTTCCTGACCGACACCGAGGTCTCGGTGCTCCTTTTCGACCTCTACAGCCGCACCTACGGCTATCCGCTCGAATACGTCATCGAGGCCCTGGCCCCCACCATGGAGCGGGACTTCGATCAGCTGCCGCCCGAAAAGCAGGCGGTCTACCGCGCCCTCCAGGCCGCGCACATCCACGGGTCTCCCGACGGCCCCTGGTTCTTCATCATTGCCAGAAACGATACGGATAACCGCCGGCTGCAGTTGATCGGCATCACCGACACCGCCATGCTGCGCCCCCAGGTCTTCGCGCTTCACGACGGGCAGGTGCAGGTGGGCCTCGTCTGCTCGGAAAAGCAAGCGATCGACGCCACCCTGAAGAGCCTCTCGGACGAGGACCCGCGCATCGGCACCGTGGCCGATCTCTATTGGAACGCCCGCGGGGGCAGCCACACCGACGGCGGCGCCTTCCTCTTCAATCTGGACCTCCAGGACGAGGGGAACCCGCTCGAGCGCCGCCTCACCTGCAGCGACAAATTCGGGCGGGAGATCCGGGTGCCGCCCGGCCAAACCCCTTATCTGCCCGGGCGGGTCTATTACCTGATGGAGGGCGAAGGCAGCGGACGATTCGACATCGCCTCTTTCTTCGAGCTGCAGCGCCCCGATCTTCTCTACCGTTACGTCCGCGACGGCATCGCCGCCTGGGACTACGCCGACCTCTTCGACTGCCTGCAGGAGATCAAGTCCTGGGCCCTCAAGGGCGACGCCCATTTCGAGGCGGCCCTCCAGTGCCTCACGGACCTGATCGACCGGCGCTACCCGACCTTCGACAAGAAGCGCCGTTCGGTCCTGCAACTCCTCAACCAGACCCTCGAGACGATCCTGCGCCATTTCCCGTCGCTCGACCGGGAGGAGGACCGGAGCGCCTATCGCCTGATCGACTGGGAGACCCGCAGGTTCTTCCGCGGACCCGCCTATGGGGAAAAGGTGCTGGTCATCGATGCAGCGCTCTTTCCGCCCGAAGGAGACCACTGCGACAGCCGCCTCATGGCCGAGGCCTATCACCGCGGGTGGCGCCGCTTCATCGTCTTCGGCCTGAAAGGTCAGCGCTTTCACGGGTGCGGGTTCGGCCCCGATTCGGGCGGCGTCCGCATCGATATCTATGGCAGCTCCGGAGACTACCTGGCCTCGGGGATCGACGGCATGCAGATCCGCGTGCATGGAAACGCCCAGGACCAGCTCGGGCAGATCATAAAGTCCGGCAAGCTCGTCATCTACGGCGACACCGGCCAGACCTTCATGTACGGCGCCAAGGGCGGGGAAGTCTACGTGATGGGAAACGCGGCCGGCAGGCCGCTCATCAACGCCGTCGGACGGCCCAGGGTCGTCATCAACGGCACCTGCCTCGACTACCTGGCCGAGTCCTTCATGGCGGGCGACCCTCACAACGGCGGCGGCTTCGTGATCCTGAACGGGGTCCACTTCGACGCGGAAGGCCGCGTCGTCCCCCAGCCGACCCCTTATCCCGGATCGAACCTGTTTTCCCTCGCCTCCGGCGGCGCCATTTACATCAGAGACCCTTGGCGGACCGTGGACGCCCAGCAACTGAACGGAGGGGAGATCGCACCGCTGGAGGACAGAGACTGGCGGCTCGTCCTGCCCTATTTGAAGGAGAACGAGGCGCTCTTCGGGATCTCGGTCGAAGAGGACCTCCTGCAGATCGAGGGCGAACGAAGGGCCCCGAGCGAGGTCTACTGCAAGATCGTCCCGCGATCCGCCGTGCAGAAGGCCCTCCAGAAAGACGGCCTCGATGAGTGGGTCGAACCGCAGACCCCTAAAGCGCTGGCTGCCGGTGCCGGGTGTCTGTGACAGCGGGTATATCCTGTTGACATAGACTGGACATATCCTTCATTATGATTGTTTGAGGTTTTTGAGGTCCGGCCCGGGACCCCTCCGGGGGAGCCGACCCGAACCCCCAAGGTCATCCGAAGCCATTCCCGGCCCGCTTTTCAGGCATCGGGAAGCAGCCGATTTCAAAACAGACCCGGCGCCATTAGCCCGGTACGCAGCCTATGAAAGCATTGCTTGCACTCGAAGACGGCACCCTCTTTCCCGGCCGATCGTTCACCGGCCCCGCCGAGGCGGTGGGCGAGGTCGTGTTCAACACCAGCATGTCCGGCTACCAGGAGGTCCTCACGGACCCGTCCTACTGCGGGCAAATGGTGACCATGACCTACCCCCTCATGGGAAACTACGGCGTCAACGACGAGGACGTGGAATCCGACCGGATCCAGGTGCGGGCCTTCCTGGTGCGGGAATACCAGGAATACCCCAGCAACTGGCGCTCGAAGGGGAGCCTGGCGGAGTATCTCACCGCCGCCGGGATCCCCGGCCTCGAGGGAATCGACACGCGGGCCCTCACGCGGCACCTGCGCGTATCGGGTGCCATGAGGGGGGCGCTATCGACCCGCGATCTCGACCCTCATTCCCTGGTCGAAAAGGCGCGGCAGGCCCCCGACATGCTCGGCCTCGATCTGGTGCGCGAAGTCACCTGCCGGCGGCCCATGCTCTGGACCGAGGGGAACCCCTCCCCCATCGAGGGCGGACTCGAGGGCTTCCGGTGGCCGGAACGCCCCGGCGCCTGGCGCGTCGTGGCGATGGATTTCGGCGTCAAATACAACATCCTCCGCTCCCTCGCGCAGCGCGGCTGCACGATCCTGATGGTGCCCGCCGACACGCCGGGTGCGCTGATCGACCGCCTCGACCCGGACGGCCTCTTCCTCAGCAACGGACCGGGCGACCCGGCGGCCGTCACCTACGGAATCGCCTCCATCCGGGACCAGCTCGGCAAGCGTCCGATCTTCGGCATCTGCCTCGGCCACCAGCTCATCGGGCTCGCCTTGGGCGGCACCTCGTTCAAGCTCAAGTTCGGGCACCGCGGCGGCAACCAGCCCGTCCAGGACCTGACGACGGGCAAGGTCGAGATCACCTCCCAGAACCACGGGTTCTGCGTCGACATGGGCTCGCTCGCCGAAAAGGACGTGGAAGTCACCCACGTCAATCTGAACGACGGCACCCTGGAGGGCCTCGTCCACAAGCGGATCCCGCTCTTCTCGGTCCAGTACCACCCCGAGGCCTCCCCGGGGCCCCACGACGCCGCGTATCTCTTCGACCGCTTCATCGCCCTCATGAAGCGCCACCGCAACCCCAAGCCGCAGCCCTGAATCCGGACCATGCCAAAGCGAACAGACATCCAGAAGATCCTCATCATCGGGTCAGGCCCCATCGTCATCGGGCAGGCCTGCGAGTTCGACTACTCGGGCACCCAGGCCTGCAAGGCCCTGAAAGAGGAAGGCTACGAGGTGGTGCTGATCAACAGCAACCCCGCCACCATCATGACCGACCCCGAGACGGCGCACCGGACCTATATCGAGCCCATCACCCCCGAGATGGTCGTCCAGATCCTCGAAAGGGAAAGGCCCCAGGCCATCCTGCCGACCCTCGGCGGGCAGACGGGCCTGAACACCGCCGTCAAGGTGGCGGAGACGGGGGCCCTCGAAAGGCTCGGGGTGGAGATGATCGGGGCCTCGCTCCCCGTCATTCTGAAGGCCGAAGACCGGGAGCAGTTCCGCGACGCCATGGAGCGGATCGGCCTCCGGGTCCCCCGGAGCGACATCGTCCGCAACATGGAACAGGCACGCGCCGCGGCCGCGCGAATCGGGTACCCGCTCATCATCCGGGCCAGCTTCACCCTGGGCGGGATCGGGAGCGGCATCGCCTACAACCAGGAGGAGATGGAAGCCCTCGCCTCGTCCGGGCTCGCCGCCAGCATGATCACCGAGATCATCATGGAGGAGTCCCTCATCGGCTGGAAGGAGTTCGAGCTGGAGGTGATGCGGGATTTCAAGGACAACGTGGTGATCATCTGCTCCATCGAAAACCTCGACCCCATGGGGGTGCACACGGGCGACAGCATCACCGTGGCCCCCGCTCAGACCCTGACGGACCGGGAATACCAGGCAATGCGCGATGCGGCGATCCGCATCATCCGCGAGAT
>Ga0068714_10007158_pt1 | contig 10984 bp, 11 predicted proteins | sample MTBNYHSulfiMetaG_FD_62988 | JGI IMG/M metagenome (GOLD analysis project Ga0068714, IMG submission 62988) | Enrichment culture microbial communities from rom New York Harbor, USA that are MTBE-degrading - MTBE-NYH (New York Harbor Sulfidogenic)... | ecosystem: Environmental > Aquatic > Marine >... | reverse complement strand
TTGGGCAGCATGCCATTCTCCGCTCGTTATTCGATGTAAATGGCGCCAAATTTACAGTTCTCTATACAAATGCCGCAGCGCACACACAACTCTTCATCGATGCAGTGACATTCCCTTTTCGCCCCAATCACCGCACCTTCGGGGCACTTTATACGGCACAGGCCACAGCCAGTGCATTTATCCGTGTCGATCTCGTAGGTTAGCAAAGGCTTACAGACTTTGGCCGGGCAGCGCTTTTCAAATACATGAGCATCGTATTCATCGCGAAAATAGCGAAGCGTGCTGGCAACAGGATTCGGAGAGCTCTTGCCGAGTCCGCACAGTGCCGCTTCCGGGATGGTATTGCAAAGTGTTTCAAGCTGTTCGAGATCGCTCGCCTCAGCCATGCCTTCGCACATCCTGCTGACGATCTCGTGCATCCGCTTCACTCCGACGCGGCATGGAACACACTTGCCGCACGATTCCTGCACCAGGAAGTTGAGAAAGTAGCGGGCGACATCCACCATGCAGGTGTCTTCGTCCATTACAATCATGCCCCCGGAGCCCATCATGGAGCCGGCTTTCTTCAACTGCTCGAAATCCACGGCGAGGTCGATGAGGCTCTCCGGGACGCACCCCCCGGAAGGTCCACCCGTCTGCACGGCTTTGAATCTTTTACCTCCGGGGATTCCACCGCCTATATCGTAGACGATTTTACGCAGCGGAGTTCCCATCGATACTTCCACCAATCCGGTGTTGTTAATTTTTCCCACCACCGAAAAAATCTTGGTTCCCTTGCTGCGCTCGGTACCGATGGAAGCGAGCCATTTGCCGCCATTATTGATGATCAGGGGAACGCTGGCCCAGGTTTCAACATTGTTCAGGTTGCTTGGTCGGTTCCACAGCCCCTTTTCAACGGTGTGGATATGCTTGCCGCGCGGCTCGCCCAGCTTGCCCTCGAGCGAAGCCATGAGTGCGGTAGATTCACCACAAATAAAGGCTCCCGCGCCTCGATTTACGAACATATCCAGGCTGAAGTCAGTTCCGAGGATATTATTGCCGAGCAGCCCATATTCCCTCGCCTGGTCCAGCGCCCTGTTAGCATGCTTGACGGCGAGCGGATATTCGTAACGGCAGTAGAGGTAACCCTCACAAGCCCCGATGCCATATGCACCGATGATCATGCCTTCAATAACCTGGTGCGGATTGCCTTCCAGCAGAGCCCGATCCATATATGCACCGGGGTCGCCTTCGTCGGCGTTACAGATCACGTATTTGACATCCCCATGAGACTTCCGGCAGGACTCCCATTTCACGCCCGCGGGAAACCCGCCGCCGCCTCGTCCGCGGAGACCGGAAATCTTCACCTCTTCAATGACTTCCTCCGGTTTCATCCCGGAGAGAACTTTGGCCAAAGCGGAATATCCGCCACGCGATATGTAGTCGTCGATTTCGGTGGACCAGTTAAGCCCGGTATCGTTAAAAGTTATGCGCTCCTGATTGGCATAAAAAGGGATATCCTTTTCACGAACGATTCTCTCGCCCGTCTCTTCATGCACGTACAGGAGATCTTCCACCAACTCGTCGCCGATTACCGAACGCTCGCAGATCTCGGGCACACGGTCCGTACCAACCCGCTCATAAAAGATATTTTCCGGCTCTATCACCACGATCGGGCCGCGAGCACAAAAGCCGTGGCACCCCGTTTGGGTCACCATGTATTCGTGAGCCACCTTCTTTTCTTCCAGTATCTCTTGGAAAGCTGGAATCAGGCGATCCCCTCCGCCAGAATGGCACCCCGGCCCACCACATATCCTGATCCGCTTTCGAATCGATTTCCTTTGTTCCAGGATCTGCTGACGTAGAGCGTCTAGATCTTGAATGTTATTGAGCCGCTTCATGTTAACTCCGTTGAGCCTCTTGCTCTTTTAATCCCTTTACCAAGGCAGATACCTTATTGGGCGTGACTTCACTGTAGGTGGCATCTCCTACCACAACTACCGGCGCCGAAGCACATGCACCAACGCAGTTGACCGTCTCCAGCGTCATGAAAAGATCCTCCGACGTCTCTCCAGGATGCAAATTGACTTCCTGCACGAGACGCTCGATTATCTTTGGTCCGCCTTTTACGTGGCAGGCCGTGCCGGTGCAAACGTGCATGATGACCCGCCCGCGCGGCGTGAGGCTGAACACCTTGAAAAAGTTGGCGACTCCGAACACCTGACTGACAGGCATACGCAACCGCTTGGCCACTCTATCGATGCTTTCCTTGGGGAGGTAGTTGTAGCGATGATTGATATCCAACATGATCTGTAACAAAGAAGCCGGCGTAGGTCCCCACTGATCGATGATCGCATCTACATCTTGTAGATTGAACTCCATTTACTTCCTCCATCCACCTGGCTGGTTATTTGCCAAAAGCTGGATTTATCTGAACTAGACCCTACTGGGCGGTGATTCTTGTCACAAAGTTAGCTCCCAGTCAAGTGAAAAATGTCGCATAGTCATCAACTCATTGCCGGGGCCGCTCGATTGAGGAAGATCGAAAACACCGATCCCTTGCCCAACTGGCTGCGTACTTCAATCTTGCCGCCGTGAGCGCGCACAATTTTATGGGCGATGGCCAGGCCCAGGCCGGTGCCCTGCTGGTTGCGAATTTCTTTCCCCTTACCTCGATAGAATTGATCGAAAATAAAAGGGATCTCTTTTTCGTCAATACCCGGCCCGGTGTCTGCAACTTCCAATACGATCCATTCGGGCTCTTGACGGGCGCTGATGGTCACGCTGCCATCGATCCGGTTGTATTTGATGGCATTGGAAATTACGTTGCTCAAAACTTCGCGGAAGGTGTCGGTATCGGCGTGCACCTCGGGCAAATCGGCGGGGATCTTTGTGATAATTTGCACATTTTTTTCCTTCGCCGCCAGCTCCACACCGGCCAGGGCCGCATCCACGCATCCCGAGAGCTTGACCGGCTGCGAACGGTGCAGGATTTCTCCGGTTTGGATTCGGCTCATGTCAAGCCAGTCGTTGATCAGCTGCAGCAAGCCGTTAAGCCGTTCCCGAGCCCGCTCCAGCATCTCCCGCTGGATCTCGCTCAGCTCCCCGCCGATGTCGCTCAAGAGCACTTCAATGTACTGGAAAATCGCAGCCAGAGGGGAGCGCAACTGGTGGGTGACCATGGTGATGAAATTCCGCTCCATGGCTTCCTTTTCTTCGCGCAGGGCGCGCGACTCCCGGTCCAGCCGTCTTTTTTCCAGTCCGCGGCGGACTACGATCAGGAGCTCATCCGGAGTAAAGGGCTTGGGCAGGTAGTCGTAAGCCCCCTCCTTCATGACCGCCACCGCGCTCTCGATGGTGGCGTAACCGGTGATGATGATGACCACAACGTTCTTGTCGTAATGCTGAATGCGGCGGGCTACCTCAACACCATCCATCTCCGGCATCTTGAGGTCGACAAGCACCAGATCGTGAGGATCACGCATCAAAATGTCCAACCCTTCACGACCGCTGGCAGCCAAGGTGACCTGGATACCTTCACGCTTCAGAACGCGCTGACAAGAAATCCGCGCTATTTCTTCGTCATCTATCACAAGTACCTTGACAGAATCCAACATTTGTCCCCTAGGGAATGCAGCTGTGCCTCAGCCGTGCTCCACGCCTTAAAGTGTTTTCGTGTCGAACCGAGTTTAGGAGAAGCGCTTGAGGATGGTGGCTACTTTTTCCAGGAGCTCTTTTGGTTTTAAAGGCTTGTCCATATAGTCGTCGGGTTCCGGGATGTCACCCATATCTTCTTCGTCGCTGAAGGAGAACCGGGAACCGGTGTCGGCCCGAACGCTGGATACCATCAGGACGGGCAGACCGCTGAACGCTGCGTAATCAGGCGACGTTCGAAGTGTGCCCATCAGGCTGAAGCCCTCAAAGATGGATTCCATCATGATGTCCAGCAACACCAGATCCGGCTTGATTTCTTTGATCTTCTCCAGGCCTTGCTTGCCGTCGTTTGCCACCGCCACCTCATAGCCATCTGAGAGGAGGATCATCTTGGTGGTCTTTACGAAATCCAGATCATCGTCCACAATAAGGATCTTTCCCTTGGTCGCCATGCAAACACCTCCAGACTATGAGGAGAAAAAGTTCACAAATGCTAAACGCCGTAGTCAGAATTAGCAGGAAATTAACGGAATCGTCCTTGTCTGTCAACAGCAAATCAAGTACCATAGTTCACAAAGTATTTCTAAGAATTGAAGATGCTTGATAATTTCGCAGCGAGGATCGCACATGTGGTTTAAAAAGCTCACCTGGTACAAGCGAATCGGCACCAAAATGAGCGTTTTGACCAGTCTTTTGGTCATTATCTTCATTAGCGCATACACCTATTTTTCCATCAAAAGTCAGCGAGAGTATCTGACCGAGGAGGTCATTAGAAGTGTCAATCTGTTGAGCGATACGATCAAGCTCAGTGCCCGAAAAGACATGCTGCTCTATTCCCCCGAGCGTCTGCACCAATTGGTTGACACCTTCGGCACCCAGCCAGCATTGGAAAAGATCAGAATTTTTAATTACCTGGGAGAAATTATTTATTCTTCGGACAAAACCGAGATGGGCTTGCTGGTGGATAAGCGGGCCGAGCAATGCTACGCCTGTCATGCAGCCGAAAAGCCCCTGGAAAGATTGAGCACTCCGGAGCGCACCCGTATATTTGAGGCCCATGGGAAATACCGCGTGCTGGGCATGATCAATCCCATTTATAACGAGCCGGATTGCTACAATGCCAGCTGTCACGTCCATCCTCCCGACCAAAAAGTGTTGGGTGTGCTCGACATAGATGTCTCCCTCCAGCCGGTGGACGAGCAGATACGGGCGGCCGAAGCCAAACTGCTGGCGACAGGCGTCAGCAGCGTGATTGCCTTGGCAATACTGATAAAATTCCTAATGACCCATTTTCTCAATCAGCCCCTGCGCAAGCTCATCACCGGCACGGTCCGGGTAGCTCAAGGAGATCTCGATTTTAAGATTCCCGTCCGCTCCCAGGATGAAATCGGGATTTGTGCCGGCTCTTTTAATCAGATGACTCAGGACCTCAAGCGCGCCAAGAATTCTCTCACCGATTGGGGCAACCGCCTTGAACAAATGGTTGCCGAACGAACTCGAGCGCTGGAGGTAGCTCAACAGCAGCTGGTAAGGAGCGAAAAGCTGGCTTCTCTGGGCAAGCTTTCAGCGGGAGTAGCCCACGAGATCAACAATCCCCTCACCGGGATCTTGACCTTCAGCCAGCTTCTCATGGAGCAATTTCCGGCGACGAGTCAGGAGCATCAGGACCTCAAAGTCATTGTCCAGGAAACCATTCGCTGCCGCAATATTGTGCGCGGCCTGCTGGAATTCGCCCGGCAGAGCACACCGGAAAAGAGCCCCATCGATGTTGAAGAGCTGCTGCAGGAAATCCTGCACATTGTCGGCAACCAGGAATCTTTCCGGGATATCCTGTTGCAGAGGGAAATAGAGCCCGATATTCCCCGCCTCATGGCGGACCGGGATCAGCTCAAGCAGGTTCTCTTCAATGTTGTGGTGAACGCCGCGGAAGCGATGGCGAGTGGCGGGACTCTGCAGATCCGCGCGCGCTTTGTGCCGGAACGATCGCAGGTGGCTCTTGAATTCATCGACGACGGTCCCGGGATTAGCCCGGATAATTTGAACAAGCTGTTCGATCCGTTTTTCACGACCAAAGAGATGGGTACAGGGTTAGGGCTGGCGATTTCCTACGGGATCATAAAGGCTCATCGTGGTAACATTGAAGTGGAAAGCACGGTTGGCGAAGGAACTCACGTTACCATCACCCTGCCCGCAGAAGCCTCCGCGCAGAAGAGCCCGACAGCAGGGGAATTGATTGGGATCGCCTAAAAGACGTAGAAGAAATCCTCTTCCAGGTTGATTTGCAAACGTTTTGTCATCAAGACGACATCGCGGGTCTCACTTTTTTGTAAAGTCATGAAGCCGCCCTCAAGGGTGCACTTAACTTCAAACCCCAGTTGCCGAAAGGCTTTAATCGCCAGCTGGTTTTCCGACAATATTTCCGCCCGCAGAGAGTAAAGACCCAATCGGTTGCCGATCTCAATCAGCTCCTTGATCATGGCGGAGCCCAAGCCCAGCCTGCGGTAGCCTTTGCTGATGAAAATGCGCACATCGGCAATGTGGCGGTAAACCCCCTGCATAAGGTGCAGACTGGAGACACCCACTATCTGTTCGAGCGCTTCATCCCAGCTTACCAGCGGCAAGACTTTCCGATAGTCCAGGTTCTCAATCCAGCGAGCGACAACCTTCGGGTCTCGGACCTGGTGGCGCAGAGTGTCGGCTTCATGATCGGGAACCTGCGAGAAAAAAATTCTAAAAGCAGCCTCATCCGACTTTTCCAGAAGCTTGAAAATAACGATGTCGCCGTTGATTAAAATTGATCTCTTGGGGGGATATTCCAGCTTTGCAGCCACATTTTCCATGAGCCAGACACCACCATTTTGTTAGAGGTACTAAAGCAGTTGGATTGCATTCTACTGAGAAGTTGCGCTAAAAACAACCTATTTGCTTTTGACCGCGAACAAGAATTTCAACTTACTCTCATATGGAGGACGAGCCATGTACGAACAACTGCGGATCGGATTTGCCGGCGGCGGAAATATGGGCGAGGCATTGATCAAGGGCATGCTTTCCACCTCCCTGCTCACTCCCGACAGAATCGGTGTGTACGACGTCAGCGCATCGCGCATGCAATATCTGCAGACAAACTACCAGATCACACCCGCTTCGGGACTGCCCGAGCTTGCCGGCTCCAGTCAGGTGATCATCCTTGCGGTGAAGCCCCAGAATATCGTTGAGGTGCTCGACCAGTTGCGCCCGCAGGTTAGCCATCGACCCTTGGTGATATCGATCGCAGCCGGTATTCCCATCTCCACACTCACCAGGCAGCTCACAGAAGATATATCGGTGATTCGGGTCATGCCGAATACCCCCGCCCTGGTGCTGGAAGGAGCATCCGCTCTGGCACGCGGGCGAAAGGTGTCCGATGACCAGATGCAGTTAGCGTTGGGGCTATTCCAGTCGGTCGGAAAGGCCATCGAAGTCGATGAAAAATGGATGGACACCGTCACAGGCCTGAGCGGCAGCGGTCCGGCATACATACTGCTGATGCTTGAGGCTTTAATTGACGGGGGCGTTCTCATGGGACTGCCCCGCCAGATTGCACGTGAGCTGGTATTGCAGACCTGCCTTGGCACGGTGAAAATGGCTCAGCAGACGGGAAAACATCCCGCCGAGCTCAAGGATCTCATCACCTCGCCGGGCGGCACGACCATCAGCGGTCTGCAGGTTCTTGAAGCCCATTCGGTGAGGGGCGCTCTGATGGGAGCTGTGCAGGCTGCCTCCGCGAGATCGAGAGAATTGGGCAAGAGCAGTTGACACCGGGCGGCGAGAGCCGCTGCCCGCTTCTGATCGATGCCGCGCTAGCCGTCTACGTAGATGATGTCGCCCTTCGGCGACCAGACTTGGCTTTTTTCGGGGACAACTGCTCGGTACGATTCTACCAGATCCCCTATTTTGGCCTTGTTGAACCCCCGGATCTTGATCCCCACCTGCTGGCCGGCGCCTGCCTGTTTGGCGGGCCTTCTCTCTATCTGCATGGATTCGATCTTGCCGTTGTAGATTGGGCCCATGGCCGAGATCACGCGGAAGTCTTTGCCGACCGTCAAGCTTCCCGCGGTAATTTCGCAGCCCAGGATGCTGTCCTTGTGTCCGCTTTTGAAAAGTGCGATCACCCGAGCCGAACCGATAGTCTCTTCGCCTGACTCCTGAGGCAGCAAACTGCGTGCAATCATGCGCAAGTCTTCGATTAGGCGATAGATGACCCTGTAGATTCTCACTTCCAGGCCGTGCTCTCTAACGAACTGCTCAAGCTTGGGCATCAGTTCGGCATCAAAACCCACCACCAGTTTGCTTCCGCTCAGTGCCATCATCAAATCCGACTTGGAGATCGGGCCTACACCGCTGTCGATCACCTCGAATTTTATGCCGTCAACTTTTATATCGACAATGCTCGCCACGACCGCATCAACCACTCCCACCGAATCACATTTGACCACCAATTCAATTCGCTTGACACCACCTCCAACTGCTTCACCAGATCGCGGAGTATTGCTTGCTGCATGCTTCTTACCCGGCATTTCGTCCTCCGCACAATGAGTCTTTCGATCGTTTCCACGAAGGGTTAACCCGGTCACAGCATTGAGATGTCGGCTGAGATATTCGCAGATCCCGCATAAATCAGAAACAAACAGATGCCGGTTGTCGGTTACCGCCGCGACCGCATTTCAGATGAGCTTTCCCCGTCTTCAAAGAATCTTGCAAGTATTATAAGCAGCGGCAGGCAAGATGCCATCCCAATGAGAGCGCACAATGAAAATTCTTCAGAAGCTGAGCTGTTTTTTGCGACCTTGCTGTACTTCACAGAAACTTGTCCGCCAGCCAGTACAGCGACATGCCCACTATGACTGTACCACCCAGGGACCTGGTCTTGAGAGCAAACAAAAAGGTAGGCAGGGCCACCAGCGACTTGATTTGAAAAAGATCGAGCCGGCCGGGGGACTGGGTTGTGAAGAGATCCGCGAAGATGAGAGCGCTGAGGATCGCGACCGGGATCAGGTCCAGCCATTCGATCAACCACTGAGGCAAACGCCGCCGGGCCAGGAAAAAAAGCGGGAACCAGCGTGGGATGTAGGTCACAAGCCCCATGCTAAGCACGGTGAACAGATATCGATCAGTTGACATGAATGCCTTTTTTGCGTTGAACGTGCCTCCTCAGACAAAAACCTGCCGTCGCGGCAAGCACAGATGCCAGCACCACATATGAATTTCCGGGAATCAGAAGCGACAGAACAACCGCCAGAGCTCCGGCCAGAATGCCGGTAATGTAGTATATGCGTCCTCTCAACTGGAATACCAGCAAGGCCAGAAACATGGCACTCAAGGCATAATCGATTCCGAAACTGCCCGCCGGTATGAACTCTCCGCCGTAGCCCCCGGCCACCGTGCTGATCACCCAAGCTGCATTAGCGACATGATTCACCACTAGCGCCCTGCCCTTGTCCCACTCTCTCTCCCTGAATTTCGCCATATTGACGGCAAAGCTTTCGTCGGTCACCCCGTAGGCAAAAAGAGAAAGAAACTTCCGGTCTGCACGTTGAAGATATACAGCCAGGGAAGAGCTCATAAGAAAATGCCTCAGGTTAACGATGAATGTTGTCATGGCGATGGCCATGACGGCCGCACCGGAGCTCAACATCGAAACCGCTATGAACTGCGCGCTGCCGGCAAAAACAAATACTGACATCAATGCGATCTCAATCGGGCGCAAGCCGGCTTTTTGGGCCAACACTCCAAAAGCGAGCCCTATTGGGAAATAGCCCATGCAAATAGGCCATGCGGCTTTGAAGCCTTCAATGAGGGTGGTTGTGAACTTCATCTCACAGTCAAAACCGATCTCTGAGCGCAGTTTCAGCAACTCCGTTTTGCGTCGTACAAACTGCAGTCGGCTGATCTGCCGGCCACCTGCACAGACATCGCAAGGTACAGCTCCACAAAATAAAGTGTCTATTATCCCAGATCGTTATTCCCGCACGCTTCTGCGGGATTCCACTAGGAGCTTGTCCGAGAACTGTCATTTCGAGCCGAAGACGAGAAATCTTGTACTTGCAAGTGGCTGATTTTACAGATTTCTCACTACGCTACGCTCCGTTCGTAATGACAAGAGAGGCATTCTCGGACAAGCTCCTAGTCCGCCTTCGCGGACCTGACCGAAAAAATAGCCGAACATTGCATGGAAGTGTAAGCAGCCTGAAGATCAAAGCTCGGCTAGCAAATCGGCCAGCAAACCAGAGCAACCGTATAAATGATTCCCGCCAAAAAGTCCATAAATCGACCAGGATTTGACGCATATGTCGAAATTGGCTATTCCGGCAAGGCAAGACGGATTATGCTGAATCGAGAGGATGCCGACCTAAAGGAGTGCACTTGCGGGGAGCTGGTGGGCTACTTTTTACAAGGACCTTATAGAACGAGGAGGAGACAGATGCGCCACGAATTTATCGCCACCCACGAAGAGAGCCTGCTCCTGATTGTTGACTTTCAGCAGGCGATGCTGAAAGCCGTGAGCTCGTGGGAAGCGTGCGCCCTGAAGATCAAACAGCTCATTCGCGTAGCCGATGTGCTGACGGTTCCAATCCTGCTTACCGAGCAATACAGCAAGGGACTCGGTCAGACTATTCCCGAAGTCCTGCAGGAAGTCGAATCTCCTCAGGTTTTTCAGAAGGAGCACTTCAGCGCCTGCCTCGAGACAGAATTTCTGTCGAACCTACGCTCGTTTTCTCGCAACAAGTTGGTCGTGACCGGAATGGAAGCCCATGTGTGTGTGCTGCAGACCAGCCTTGACCTGATAAAAGCAGGCTATCAAGTCCACCTGGTGGCAGATGCTGTGGCATCGCGGGCAACCGAGGACCGCGATATCGCTATAGATTTGCTGCGTCAGGCAGGAGCCGTGATCTCCTCGACGGAAATAGTCATTTTTCAGTGGGCTCGTCGTTCCAATACGGACGACTTTCGAAAGATCCTGCCGATTGTGAAGTGGTCTTGAGACATGGAGCAAATTCACGGACCCTACTGAAACGGAGGTTCCCAAAGGAACCTCCTGCCGGTTAAGAGCTGAACCTTCAAACGCCAAGGTAGACACTACTTGCCTCCTTGACCGTTGCGCCTCCACAGTGGCTCGCCCGTGTCAGGGTCGCGTAGTTGCACCAATTTTTCTTCAACCGTTATGGTCATGGCAATGTAGCGCTCGACAAGGTTAAAGTTCACAATATAACCTTCAACATGGATGTCATCGCCCACTACGGGACGCTCTATTCCAAGGTTCGCCCAGTACCAAACCGGTCCGATCCCGTAAATGGTCAAGGTTTCTCCCGCA
>Ga0068714_10007157_pt1 | contig 10985 bp, 9 predicted proteins | sample MTBNYHSulfiMetaG_FD_62988 | JGI IMG/M metagenome (GOLD analysis project Ga0068714, IMG submission 62988) | Enrichment culture microbial communities from rom New York Harbor, USA that are MTBE-degrading - MTBE-NYH (New York Harbor Sulfidogenic)... | ecosystem: Environmental > Aquatic > Marine >... | reverse complement strand
GACGAAGGCGAACATGGCCACCGTCAGGGTCTCTATGAGCAACTGGGTGAGGGCCAGGTCGGGGGCGCCATACAGCACGAACAGCCCGGCTACGCCGTAGCCGACCGCTCCCATCAGCAGTACCGCCGCCAGGCGGCGCCGGGTGGCGGCCGCGGCGATCGCGGCCGCCACCGCCAGCGCGCCGAGAGCCGCCTCGGCCGGCCGGTGCACGAGCCGCGGGTTGAGGCCGGCGCCTCCCGAGGCCAGCCAGGTGACCGCCGGCAGGCCCAGGGTGGCCATCAGGATCACTCCCAGGTACATGGGCAGCGAACCGGACTGGATCTTGCCGGTGAGCCCGTCGGCCACGTGGTTGAGGGTGGCCACCGAGTGGCGGTACAGGGCGTCGGAGCTGGGCACCCGGAGGGTGCGCAGGAGGCGCTCCCAGCCTGCCTGGAGGTGGGCCGCATGGATGCGCCCCAGGTGGATCAGCAGACCCACCAGCAGCGAACCGGCGGACACGGCCAGGGCCGGTTTCAACCCGGGCCACAGCACCAGGTAGCCGGGGGTTCCGGCTGCCGCCTTGAGCAGCGGATCGACCAGCCCGGGGGCGATCCCCAGCACCAACGACCCGAGAGCCAGCAGGGCGATGGGGCCCCACAAGCCGGCGGAGGGGGAGTGCAGCTTCTCATCGAGGGGTCGGGCGTCGGGGGCGAGGCGCTTGACGGCGAAGGCGCCCCAGAGGAAGCGCAGCGTATAGGCGCTGGTCAGAGCGGAGGCCAGGCCGGCCACCACCACTACCGGCCAGGTGCCGTCGCCGATGATTTCGGCAAACGCCGCCTCCTTGGCCACGAAGCCCAGCAGAGGGGGCACCGCCGCCTTGGAGGCACCGGCCACCGCGGCCAGTCCCAGCAGCCAGGGAAGGCGACGGCCCAATCCGGAGAGCACCCGCAAGTCGCGCGTGCCGGTGAGGTGGTCGATGGTCCCCACCACCAGGAAGAGCGCCGATTTGTACAGGGCGTGGGCCACCAGCACCGCCAGGGCGGCGTGCACCAGCCCCAGCCCGAGCAGGGCCGTCATGAAGCCGAGCTGGCTGACGGTGCCGAAGGCCAGCAGGAGCTTCAGGTCGACCTGCCGTAGCGCCCGCCAGGCCCCCAGCACCATGGTCACCAGGCCCACCGTGGTGATGAGGGGCATCCAGATGGGGTCGGTGGAGAACGCGGGCGACAGACGGGCCAGGAGGAAGATTCCCGCCTTCACCATTGTCGCCGAGTGCAGGTAGGCGCTGGCCGGGGTGGGGGCGGCCATCGCCGCCGGCAGCCAGGCGTGGAATGGGGCCTGGGCCGACTTGGTGAAGGCCCCCAGCAGCACCAGGAGCAGCGCCCAGGTGGCCCCCGTCCCCCCGGGTGGGTCGGCGAGCAGGGCGGCCAGTGAGGTGGTACCCGCCTGCTGGGAGAGCAGCACGAAGCCGGCCAGCATGGCCAGGCCCCCCATCGAGGTGGTGAGCACCGCCTGCAGGGCGGCGGCCCGGGCACTCCCCTTGTCGTCGGAGAAACCGATCAGCAGGTAGGAGGCCACGGTGGTGACCTCCCAGAAGACGAACAGGCCGAACAGGTTGTCGGCGGCGGCGATGCCCACCATCCCCCCCGCGAAGGCCACCAGGTAGGCGAGGAACCGGGGCAGGTGGGTGGTGGGGGGCAGGTAGGCCAGTGAGTAGAGGGTGACCAGGGTGCCGATGCCGGTGGCGACCACCGCCAGCACCAGCCCGAGGGCGTCGAGGCGCAGGTCGAGGCTCACCCCCAGCCCGGAGATCCAGGGCAGGGGCAGTTCGACCAGTTGCCCGTCGCCGAGCCGACCGGCCGTGGCCGCCGCCCAGGCGGTGAAGCTCAACAGGGGAACGAGGGCGACGACGGTGGCCGCCCGGCGGGTCCGGGCCGGCATGCCCACCAGCACCGCGGCGGCGGCGAAGTGGCCGGCCAGCAGCAATCCCAGCGTCATCGCCGGCCGCCCGGGTCACCGGGCCCGGAACGCAGGCCGGGGCGCAAGCCGCAGAGCCTCATAGGTGACCGGAAAGATAGACCACCGGGCCGCAGGTTCCGGGTTCGAGCGCCACCGGGGAAGGGCTAACAACGCCGCTAGAATGCCGGCTGTAAGGCTGCGCGTGTGACCGGCCGGGCCCCGGCCGGGATTTGTCGTGGTGGCACGCGTCCGGTACTCTTCCTCCCCGGCCCTTTGGGGTCCTTTTGGTGTGTTTAGAAGCCGACGATGTGGCGCGGTCGAGCTGCCGTCGTCGGGCCCCCCGGATCCACCGATGCGTGGCCGGGTGCGCCCGGCCGGTTCGACCGGGAAAGTGGACGCGGTGAAGGTTCGCCCTTCGGTCAAGAAGATGTGCGAGAAGTGCCGGATCATCCGGCGAGATGGCCGCGTCTGGGTTATCTGTTCCAACCCGCGGCACAAGCAGCGACAGGGGTGAAATAGATGGCGCGTATCGCAGGTGTAGACCTGCCCCGGGACAAGCGAGTCGAGATCGGGCTGACCTACATATTCGGCATGGGCCTACCCCGGGCCCAGGAGGCCTGCGACGCCCTGGACATCAACCGCGATACGCGTATTCGCGACCTCACCGACGACGAAGTAGCCCGCATCCGGCAGTACGTCGACGCCAACTTCCGGGTGGAGGGCGACCTGCGCCGCGAGGTGTCCCAGAACGTCAAGCGCAAGGTGGAGATCGGCACCTACCAGGGTATCCGCCACCGGCGCGGCCTCCCCGTCCGCGGCCAGCGCACCCACACCAATGCCCGGACCAGGAAGGGTCCCCGGCAGGCAATTGCCGGGAAGAAGAAGGTTCGGAAGCACTGACGCCCGCGGAGGTATAGGTGGCTGAGAAGAAGCGGACCCGGCGGCGGGAGCGGAGGAACATCCTCCACGGGCAGGCGCACATCACTGCCTCGTTCAACAACACCATCATCAACATCACCGACCTGGAGGGGAACACCCTGGTGTGGACCTCCGGCGGGACGGTCGGTTTCAAGGGCTCCCGCAAGTCCACCCCTTACGCCGCTCAGGTGGCTGCCGAACAGGCCGCCCGCCGCGCCGGCGAGTTCGGGATGCGCAAGGTGGACGTCGTGGTGCGCGGTTCCGGCTCCGGCCGGGAGACGGCCATCCGCACGCTGCAGACCATGGGCATGGAGGTGACCGGGATCCGGGACATCACCCCCATCCCTCACAACGGCGTCCGCCCCAAGAAGCGGCGGGGAAGGGGCTAAGGCGTGGCTCGTTACACCGGTTCGGTCTGCAAGTTGTGCCGGCGCGAGCGCACCAAGCTCTTCCTCAAGGGCGTTCGCTGCGAGTCGTCCAAGTGCGCCATCGAGCACAAGCCCTATCCGCCCGGCGAGCACGGCCGGGGCCGGGTGCGCGACACCCAGTACCTGATCCAGCTGCGGGAGAAGCAGAAGGCCCGCCGCATCTACGGGGTGCTCGAGAGGCAGTTCCACGGCTACTACCTGAAGGCGGCTCGTCAGCGGGGCATCACCGGCGAGAATCTGCTGCGCATCCTCGAGAGCCGTCTGGACAATGTGGTCTACCGGGCTTGCTTTGCCGAGTCGCGAGCCCAAGCCCGACAACTGGTCTCCCACGGCCATTTCCGGGTCAACGGCCGCCGGACCGACATCCCGTCATATCGGCTGCGGCCCGGCGATGAGATCACCATGAGGGACGCCAGTCAGGACCTTCTGGTCGTGCAGCACTCCCTCGACACTGCCGGCGGCCGGCCCAAGCCCGATTGGCTCGAGGTCGACCCGGCCGAGAAGCGGATAGTGGTTCACAGCCTGCCCAACCGGCCCCAGATCGACACCCAGGTCCAGGAGCAGCTAATCGTCGAGTTGTACTCGAAGTAGGGGGAGATCAGTGCTGATCGTCCAGCGTCCCCAGATCGAGGAAGTCCAGGTCTCCGAGGCCCGCTCTCGGTTCGTCGTCGAACCGCTCGAGCCCGGTTTCGGCTACACCCTGGGCAATACCTTGCGCCGTACCCTGCTGTCCCGCATCCCGGGAGCGGCCATCACCACCGTGCGCATCGAAGGGGTGCAGCATGAGTTCTCCACCGTGGAAGGAGTGGTGGAGGACGTCGTGGACATCCTGCTCAACCTGAAGCAGGTCGTGCTGCGCATCGATGCCCCTGAACCGCAGCCCTCTTTGTATCTGTCTGCCAAGGGCAAGGGAGAGGTCACCGCCGGCGACATCAAGTGCCCGGCGGGCGTGGAGGTGGTCAACGGCGATCTGCACATTGCCACCATGTCCTCCTCGGCCCGGCTGGAGATCGAGATGACCGCCGAGCGCGGGGTGGGTTACCGGTCGTCGGAGCGCAACGCCCGCGGCGACACCATCGGGATCATCCCGATCGATTCGATCTTCTCGCCGGTACGTCGCGTGTCCTACACGGTCGAGAGCACTCAGGTGGGCCAGATGACCAACTTCGACCGACTGGTGCTCGACGTGCAGACCAACGGGGCGGTGACCCCGGGGGAGGCGGTGTCTTCGGCCGGCAAGACCCTGGGCGAGCTCATGGGACTGTTCGCCGGAGCCGGGGAGGGCGTGGGCCTGGAGCTGGGTGACGTGATCTCCGCCGAGGCTTCCTCCCCGGATCTCGACTTGCCCATCGAGGCGCTCGACCTGTCGGAGCGCCCCCGCAACTGCCTGCGCCGGGCGCAGATCGCCACCGTCGGCGAGCTGGTGACCCGCACCGAGGAAGATCTGCTCAACATCACCAATTTCGGTCAGAAGAGCCTGGAGGAAGTGTCGGCCAAGCTCGACGAGATGGGCCTGTCGTTGCGCTCACCGCGCGACGAGGAGGTGCCCGCCTGATGCCCAAGCCGAAGAAGGGGCCCCGGCTGGGGGGCAGCCCCGCCCATCACGACTTGATGCTGCGCAACCTGGCCCAGGAGTTGTTGTGGGAGGGGCGCATCACCACCACCGTGACCCGGGCCAAGTTGGTGCGCCCGCTCGCCGAGCGGCTCATCAGCAAGGCGCGCGTCGGCACAGTGCACGCCCGCCGTCAGGTGCTGGCCGAGATCGAGAACCGCGAAGTGGTGAACAGGCTGTTCGAAGAGGTGGCGCCCCGCTACGTCGGCCGGCCCGGCGGCTACACGCGCATCGTGCGTCTCGGTCCCCGGCGGGGTGACGGTGCTGAGATGGCGGTCATCGAGCTGATCTGAGGTGCTCCCCCCCAAGGGGGGAGTCCTGAGGGAGCGGAGCGACCGAGGGGAGGGGGGTGTTGGGAAGCCGCTCAACCCGTCTGGCCTGGGGGACGCACCCCCTCCGGCTCCTCGAAGACTCGTCGCCCCCCTCGCTCAACCCGACACCTTAGGGGGAGGCACGGTCTCGGCACCCCCGCCACAGGCGGTCGCTATCTTGCGACGGTCCCCCCCAAGGAGTCCTGCCTTGCGTCCCATCCGGATCGCACTTCACCTGCACCCCCAGCACGCCGACTACGCGGACCTGCGGGCGGCGGCCGTCGAGGCCGAGGAGCTGGGGGTCGACATCATCTACAACTGGGACCACTTCTATCCCCTGTCGGGTGAGCCCGACGGCAAGCACTTCGAGTGCTGGACCATGCTGGCCTCCCTGGCCGAGGTGACTCATCGGGTGGAGATCGGGCCCCTGGTCACCTGCAACTCCTACCGGAACCCCAACCTGCTGGCCGACATGGCGCGTACCGTGGACCACATCGCGGGGGGCCGGCTGATCCTGGGGATCGGGAGCGGCTGGTTCCGGCGGGACTACGACGAGTTCGGCTACGAGTTCGGCACTCCGGGCAGCCGCCTGCGGCGGCTGGCCGCCGACCTCCCGGTGATCACGGAACGCCTCGCCCGCGGCAACCCGCCTCCCCCGCGGCGGATCCCCATCCTCATCGGCGGGGGCGGGGAGAAAGTCACTCTGAGGATCACCGCCGAGCACGCCGACATCTGGCACGGATTCGGCAAGCCGGATGAGATCGCCCACAAGAACCGGGTTCTCGACGATTGGTGTGCCCGGGTGGGGCGCAACCCCGACGAGATCGAAAGGTCGTGCGGCCCGGCCGGGGGCCGCTCCCACGACCCCGCCCGGGCCGATGCCCTGGTCGCGGCGGGAGTGACCCAGTTCACCCTGGGCCTGGGCGGCCCCGACCTCGATCTGGGATTCCTGACGGACTGGGTGGCCTGGCGGAACGAGCGCAACCGGGAGAGGTGACGGCCTCGCCCCGGTTGGGTCCACCGTTCCCCTCACACAGGGCTAACGTCGCCTCACCATGCGCGAGCGTCTGAACGCGGTCCGGCGCGCCCTGGGTGGCCGGGGCGGTACGGCCACCTTCCTGGTCCTGGCCGTAGCCGTGGGAGTGGTGGTGGGGCTGGCGGCGGCCGCCCTCATCGGCGCGATTTCGGGTGTGGTGAAGCTGGCCGAGTGGGTTGGGGAGGAGACGGGCCTCCCCAGGGTGGTGGCCCTGGCGGCGGTGCCGATCGGACTGCTCGCGGCCTGGGGGATCGCCCGCCGCTTTCCCGAGGTGGCCGCCGACGGAGTGCCCGAGGCAGCCGCCGCGGTGGCCATCCGCTCGGGTTACCTTCCCACCCGGGGTGCCCCCCTCAAGATCGTGGCCACGGCCCTCACCGTGGGCCTCGGCGGCTCGGTGGGCCGGGAGGGGCCCATCGTCCAGATCGGGGCCACCATCGGGTCTTCCATCGGCCGGCACGGAGGGCTGGGAGAGGACCGGGTGCGCAGCTTGGTCGCCGCCGGAGCCGGCGCCGCCATTGGAGCCTCGTTCAACGCGCCCATCGCCGGCATGTTCTTCGCGATCGAGGTCATCCTCGGCAACTTCGCCATCCGGCATCTGAACGCGGTGGTGGTGGCCTCGGTGGCGGCCGCCGTCACCACCCGCAGCCTGGTGGGGGAGGAGCTGATCCTGCGGGCGTCGGGCAGCCTGCGCCTGGGCGATGCCCGCGAGCTGCTGCTCTACGCCGTGGTCGGGCTGGCCGCGGTGCTGGTGGCCTGGGTGTTCCTGCGGCTGATGGCCGGTGTGCACACGCTGCGCCACCGGGGACCGGGCTGGTTGCGGCCGGTGCTGCTCGGGCTGGCGGTGGGCGGCATCGGCTGGGTTGAACCCGAGATCCTCGGCACCGGGCAGGAGGTGGTGCGGGGCTTCGTCTCGGCGCTGTCCACGGGCGACGTCGTCTGGTGGTCGGTTCTCGCCCTGGTCGGCTACAAGGTGGTGGCCACTTCGTTGACGCTGGGGGTGGGCGGTTTTGGTGGGGTGTTCATGCCCAGCCTGTTCATCGGGGCCGCGCTCGGAGCCGGCTTCGCCGATCTGGTGAATCCCGTCTGGGGCTTCTCCGACCTGCAGCCGGGAGCATTCGCCATAGTCGGCATGGCGGCCGTCTTCTCGGCGGTGGCGCGGGCGCCGCTGACGTCGATCCTGATCGTGTTCGAGATCACCGGCGACTACCACCTGGTGCTCCCTCTGATGCTGGCCGCGTCCTTGGCCACTTTGGTGGGGGACCGGGTGCATCCCGACAGCGTGTACGCGATGGCCCTGGCCCGTCGGGGGGTCCGGCTGCGCCCGCGGGGTGACATCGATCTGCTCGACACGGTACGGGTGGGCGAAGCCGCTTCGACGGTGGGCCAGCTGGCTTCCCCCGAGATGACCACTGCCCAGGCGCAGGGCATCCTCGATCGCCACCGGCGGCGGAGCCTGCCGGTGGTTGCCTCCGGCCGCCTGGTCGGGGTGATCACCGGCAGCGACATCGTGCGCACCGGGGGTCCGTCCGACCAGGTCACCGTGAGCGAGGCCATGACCCCCCGCCCGGTCACCGTCGTCCCGGCCAGCCCCGTCTCCGAGGCGCTGCAGCGGATGGCCTCTCTGGGAGTGGGCAGCCTGCCGGTGGTGGCCGCCGACGACCCGCAGCGGCTGGTGGCCGTCTTTCGACGCGAGGACGCGGTGGCCGCCTACCACCGCGCCCTGGGTCGGGAGGTCCACCACGAGATGGGCCGGGAGCGGCTGCGCGCTCGCACCCTGCCCGGCTCGGGCTTTCACGATCTGGAGGTCCCGGCGGGGTCGATGGCCGACGGCCGGGCGGTACGCCAGCTGCCGGTGCCGGCCGATTGCACCATCGTGGCGGTGCGCCGGGGGGCGGAGGTGTCGGTGCCGCACGGGGACACCGTGCTCCGGGGGGGTGATGTGGTCACCGTGTTCGGGTCCGAAGCCGGCCACCAGCGGCTGGCGGAGAGGCTGCGCCTGGACGAGTGGACCACGGGGGAACAGCCCCGCGTGCCCTCCGAGTCGGAGGCCAGGTTCTTCGACCTGGAGATACCGGCCGGGTCGGTGGCCGACGGTCGCATTATTGGCGAGGTTCCCGTCCCGGGCGGCTGCACGATCGTGTCGGTGAGGAGGGGAATGGAGATGCTGGTACCCGCCGGGGGCACCTTGCTTGCCGCCGGGGACGTCCTGACGCTGTTCGCCCATCCCGCCGCCCGCAACCAGTTCGCCGAGCGGCTGCAGTCCGGGCTCGACTAGTCCAGCGGCACCCCGTCGATGCCGATCCAGGGGAGGATGCCGGCTCGACGCTGGGCCATCTCCTCGTAGCGGCTCAGGGGCGACTCGAGCAGGATCATCATCTTCTGGGCCGCCATGGAACCCTCGGCGTGCACCGTGATGACCTCGTGGAACGCCGAGTCGTGCGAGCACACCTGGCGCATCGTCTCGTGGATCATCTTCATGCGGTCCAGCGTGCTGAACTGCGCCGACCCACCCAGGTAGTGCTCCAGGTAGCCGTGCAGGTCGGGATGCTCCCAGTCCCGGCGGTCGGGAGCGGTGCCGATGATGCCCCCACCGATGTCCTGGATCAGCTGAATGAACGTGTGGTACCCGCGTGCGAAGTGCAGCTTGGCCATGTTGGCGATCAGCGGGTTGGGCACCGCGATCTCGCCGTGCATCACCGGCTCGCGCGCCGCCGCGTTGGTGAGCGCCTTCAGGGTCTCCACGTACGCAGCGATGTCGGCCAGCTTGTCTCGGATGTGCCCCACCCGGTCGAGGCCGTTGTAGCGGGCCATGGCCACCGCGCAGCCGGCGGCCAGCTCGACCAGGGGGATCTTGTAGCTGATGGCGGTGAACCGGTGGTAGGTGGCGAAGGTGTAGGCGAGGAGCATCGAGAACTGCCACTCGCCACACATGAAGACCCGTTCCCAGGGAACGAAGACGTCGTCGAAGATGATCATCGACTCGGTCAGCGTTCCCACTGGGACGTTCCCGTGGAACTCGTGGTCGGTCCAGTCACCCCGCCCGCCGCGCACGATGTAGGTGACTCCTTCGGCGTTGGCGGGCACGGCGAAGGCCAGCGCGTAGTCGGCCTCGTTCTCCCGCAACTGCCGGGTGGGCAGCACGACGAGTTCGTTGACGATGGGGCCGCTGGTGATGTGGGCCTTGGCCCCCTTTACGATGATGCCGTCGGCGTTGCGGTCCACGACGTGCAGGTAGTAGTCGGGGTGCTTCTGGGCGGCCGGCTCGCGGGAGCGATCACCCTTGACGCAGGTGACCGCGCCGCAGGTGAAGAGATCGTTGCGGCGCAGGTGCTCCAGGAACGCCAGAGCGCGGTCCTGGTACTCCCGGTTGCCCATCTGTCCTGCCACCACGAAGGCGGCGTTCAGGCAGTCGGTGCCGATGTCGCGACCGAAGGGAAGGCTGCCGGTCAGTTCGATGGAGCGGCGGATCATCGTGGAGCGCCGCACCAGGTCGTCCGGGGTGCGTGGGGTGGCGTAGTAGCGGCTGATGGGCTCGCCCGTTTCCGGGTGCTCGGCCACGTACAGATCGCGGATGGCCGGGTCCTTGGAGGCGCACAACTCGTAGCCGGCGGCGATGGTGTTCACGGCCGGGCCGAGCACGGGGTGGATGGTGACGTCCTCCACCTTCTCTCCCGTGATGTAGACGCGTCGGCCGTCGCGCAGGCTGGCCCGATAATCGTCTGCGGTCCTGATCGCCATGGTGTTCCCTCCCCGGCTGCCTGGCTGGCAAAGATGTTCCCGGGCGGAGCCCCCCGGGCGCAGGACCGGGATCGCCCCCATCCGGTGAGGGGAGGTTACCGAGCGGGGGTTGCGAGCCGAGGCCGGTTCGGCCTCCCGGCCGGGAGCGTAGGGGCCGCCGCGTCCCCGGGTGCCCCTTCGGGTCTCACCCCGTATGCTCTGGGGCGATGCCCACCTACCGTATCGACCTGGCCTACGACGGCTCGGGCTTCCGAGGGTACGCGGCCAACGCCGGCGTGCGCACCGTGCAGGGGGTGTTGGAGGACGCGCTGGGCATCGTGCTGCGGCGCCCCGTCGACACGGTGGTGGCCGGGCGGACCGACGCCGGCGTCCACGCCCGGGGCCAGGTGGTCTCCTTCTCCCTCCCCGAGGAGATAGAGCCGGCTCGCCTGCTGCGATCCCTCAACCGGCTGCTTGCCCCCGAAGTGGTGGCCCGGGCCCTGGCAGAGGCTCCGGAAGGCTTCGATGCCCGGCGGTCCGCCCGTTGGCGGAGCTATCGGTACTGCGTCGACGACGGCCCGGTGCCCGACCCGGCCCGCCGCTGGATCGCCTGGCACGTGCCCCGCTCCCTGGACCTGCCGGCGATGGATAGCGCCGCGCAGGGCTTCGTTGGGGAGCACGACTTCGCCTCGCTGTGCCGGGCGGTGGAGGGCGGATCGACGGTGCGCCGGGTGTTGGAGGCCGGCTGGCAGCGGCCCGGGGAGGGCCGGCTGGTGTACCGGGTGACGGCCACTGCCTTCTGTCATCAGATGGTGCGCTCCATGGTGGCCCTCTGCGTGGAGGTCGGCCGAGGCCGGCTGGCCGCCGAGGAGGTGCCGGGGATCCTGGCGGCCCGCGACCGCGCCGCGGCCCGGGGGGTGGCGCCGCCGCACGGCCTCACCCTGTGGGAGGTGGGATACGCTTCTTCGTAGGGCTCCGGCCCCGTCGCTGGTGGGCGACTGGCGGGTGCGGGCCACCGTGCCCGGCGG
>Ga0068714_10007156_pt1 | contig 10985 bp, 11 predicted proteins | sample MTBNYHSulfiMetaG_FD_62988 | JGI IMG/M metagenome (GOLD analysis project Ga0068714, IMG submission 62988) | Enrichment culture microbial communities from rom New York Harbor, USA that are MTBE-degrading - MTBE-NYH (New York Harbor Sulfidogenic)... | ecosystem: Environmental > Aquatic > Marine >... | reverse complement strand
ATTAGAAACAGAAAACAATAATTTGAGGTAGGCTTTCTGTATCTATATCGCGACTGGCCCTCATAAGCCCTTGGTCGCTGGTTCAAATCCAGCCGCTGCCAGTTTTTATATCAGAGGCCCGGAACCGAAAGGTTGGCATCTGGGGCAGAAGCAGGTGCCGCGGTTTTGCACCGTGACCCGCTCGATGGTGCTGCCGCAAATGGGGCAGGGTTCGCCTCCCTTATGAGCAACCTTGAAATCGAAATGGGCTGTGCCCAGCTCGCCCTCGGGGCGGACGTAGGTATCCACGCTGGCGCCTTTGCTCTTCCAAATGCCCATTAGAAGCATAGACAAAAGGGCAGAATATATATATCATCTTAGGCGCTATGATAGTGGGAATGAGAAAAGGTGCCACTCGAGAGGAGATAAACGGGGTGGTGGAGAAGGCTAAATCGCTGGGACTGGGCATCCAGTTGAATCTGGGCACCGACAAGACAGTGGTGGCCTTACTGGGAAGCAACACAGGACAGCTGCCTACCGACATCTTCGCCCTGCTCCCTGGAGTGGAGAGCGTAGCCCGGATTATGAAACCCTACAAGCTCTCCTCCCGCGATTTCAAGTCACAGGACAGCGTAGTTTCCATTAATGGGATCGAGATCGGGGGCAACCATATTGTGGTTATGGCAGGGCCCTGTGCTGTGGAAAACGAAGAACAACTCAAGGAGGCTGTCAGGGCTGTGAAAAAAGGCGGAGCCTGTATTGTGCGCGGCGGTGCCTTCAAACCACGCACCTCCCCCTTCAGCTTTCAGGGGCTGGAGAAGGCTGGCTTGGAGTTGCTGGCGAGAGCTAGAGAGCAGTTCAACATACCTGTAATTACCGAGGTGGTGGACCCCCATGATGTGAGACTGGTGTCCAAGTATGCGGATATCCTTCAAGTCGGGTCCCGAAATATGCAAAACTTCGCCCTGCTAACCGAGATTGGGAAGAGTAAGCACCCCGTCTTGCTGAAACGGGGGTTCTCATGCACCATTGCTGAATGGCTTACAGCGGCCGACTATCTGCTAGCCGAGGGTAACAGCCAGGTTATTTTATGCGAGAGAGGTATCAGGACCTTTGAAAATAGCGCTCGCTTTTCTCTCGATGTATGCTCCATACCCGTGATTAAGAGATCCAGCCACCTGCCTCTAATCGTCGATCCCAGCCATGCTGCCGGTCACTACGCCCTGGTTCCAGCGATAGCCAAGGCAGCCATAGCTGCAGGTGCCGATGGGCTCCTCATCGAGGTTCACCCCAACCCCAAGGAAGCCCTCATAGATGGCCTTCAGTCCCTTACTCCATCGGACTTCGTCAGATTGATGAAGGAGCTCAGGCCGGTTGCCAAATCGGTAGGCAGATACATCTAGTCAGGCCTCGAAGTCCTCTTCGTAACTATACTCCAGGAAGACAGGGACGGACTTTGAGGGTGGATGAGACACTCAGGTTACGAAGATACCAAGAAATATGGCGCGGCTGGTTCAAGTCCCGCCGCTGCCAGCTTTTATATCAGAGGCCCGGAATCAAAAGGCTGGCATCGGGGGCAGAAGTAAGTGCCGCGGTTCTGCACCTGGACCCGCTCGATGGTGCTGCCGCAAACGGGGCAGGGTTCGCCTCCTTTATGAGCAACCTTGAAATCGGAATGGGTTGTGCCAGCTCGCCCTTCGTCACGTGCTATCTGTTCCAAACGTTGCCTGATATTCGGCATGAATTTAAAGGTCATTGTATCCGACGTCTTGGGTTCCAGCGTTGCGTGTTTACTGATATCTTCAGTAACACCTTCACCTTGTACCAGTTATTCAGGATATGGTTCTCTTTCCTTGTCTGTGTAGCAGAATATTCTTGACTGGCATTCATTAATTTGAGTAAACTTCTTGTAACACCGAACAGGAAGGGAGTAATGATGAATTATCTACTACAGCCCAAAAAATATAAAAGCCTTATAGCCGACGAAGGATCGAGAGCCATCATGAACAAGACGATTACCTTCTTCGAAAAGATGGGCAAGGCCAGGATTCTCGATGATTACAACAAGAAGGTCTGGTACAGTGAGTTTGTCGAATTCATCGGCAAGGAGCAGATCTTTGCCAAGCTGCTGACGCCCAAGGAATATGCCGGTGGAGATCCCGACTGTCGCTGGGACACGGCCCGTAACAGTGAATATGCCGAACTCCTGGCCTTCTACGGCCTGGGCTATTGGTACTGCTTCCAGGTGACCATCCTGGGCCTGGGCCCCATCTGGATGAGTCAGAATGAAAAGGCGAAAGAGAAAGCGGCCAGGCTCCTCAAGGAAGGGGCGATTTTCGCCTACGGCCTTTCCGAGAAGGACCACGGCGCGGACATTTATTCCACCGAAACCTCACTCACGCCAATGCCTGACGGTACATGGGTAGCGAACGGGGAAAAATATTACATCGGCAACGGCAATGAAGCGGAAATGGTTTCCACTCTGGGCAAAATCAAGGACGGCACTGATGACTACACTTTCTTTGCCACCAACTTCCGCCACAAAGCCTACGAGCTCAAGAAGAACGTCGTCTCCCACCAGGAATACGTGTCCAACTTCGCCCTGCATGACTATCCCATCACCAAGGACGACATCCTCTCCCGAGGCTCCCATGCCTGGGACTGTGCGCTCAACACCGTGAATGTCGGCAAATTCAACATCGGTCCCGCATCCATCGGGGTTGCTGAACACTGCTTCTACGAGGCCATCACCCATGCATCCAACCGCATCCTCTATGGCATGCCGGTCACTGACATGCCCCACGCGCGGAAAAACTTCATGGATGCTTGGCTGCGCCTGGTGGGTATGAAACTCTACCAACGCCGCGCTTCCGACTATTTCCGGAATGCCAGCCAGAACGACCGTCGCTACCTGCTCTACAATGCCACGAGCAAGATGAAGGTGACCCTGCAGGCCGAAGACGTAATCGACCTGCTCTGGGAGGTGATTTCGGCAAAGGGATTTGAAAAGGACACCTACTTCCACATGGCAGCCGCCGACATCAGGGGGCCGTCCAAGCTCGAGGGAACCGTCCATGTGAACATCCAGCTCATCCGCAAATTCATGCAGAACTACTTCTTCAACCCCGCCGAGTATCCACCGGTGTCCCCGGACTTTTCAGACAAAGACGACCTGTTCCTCTTCAATCAAGGCCCCACCAGGGGACTGGGGAAAATTGTGTTCCACGATTACAAGCCGGTTTTCGAGGCCAACAGGGGCCTGCCCAATGTGGCTACCTTCATGAAGCAAATAGATATTTTTAAGGAGATGCTGGAAAAGGCGGGCCCGGATGAGACCCAGGATATGGACCCTTCGTGGTCTCTACCTTTGGGCGAGATGTTCTCCATTGTCGTGTACGGCCAGCTCATCCTCGAACAGGCCGGGATCAGCGGAATTGATTTAGACATCGTGAACCAGATGTTTGATTTCATGGTGCGTGACTTCGCTCAATTTGCCATGCAAATCTACGGCAATCATAGTTCCAAGGATGCTCAACGAGATTATTGTGTCAAGATTATGCTTATTAAGGCAGTTCCAAGTCCCGAGCAATATAATAGGGTATGGGAGAGGTATGTTTCTGTTTTGAACGGCGAGTACGCCATGAATGAGTAGACTGGCGATGGGCGTGAAAATATGGAAGCATAATCTATTGGGACTCCTCTTGAGATGCTGTTCATGACGAAGGAATAACGGCTGAAGAAGCTGCTATTCCCTGCAATTTTTAGAGGCACAACGCTCTGGATGCTTGTTATCACAGCGTGAATTCAAAGATGCTATGTAACTCAGCTTTTGAGACTGGCTGTCATAAGCCTTTGTGCGTTGGTTCATATCCAGCCGCTGCTATCTTTTATATCCCCACTCGGTTCTCCTCATTTACTTAGGGCGCAAAGTCAGCGGTGATTACGTAGGTGCCATACATGGTTATGGTAGTGGTGGCATCCTCGACATCGGCAATGGTGTCCACATTGCCTGTCCACTCAACAAAGTGGTAACCAGCATCTGGAGTCGCCACCAGGTCAACCACCCTTCCTTCGCTATATAAGGGGAACGTTCCCTCACCGGGCTCAGTTACCGAGCCCCCTTCTGTGCTCGAGATGCTCAGGGAATGCCGAACACCACCAGGAGGACTGAAATCACAGCCTACCATCCCGACAATTAAGGCTATCGTAACCAAAAAGATACTAACTCTGGCCAGGTAATGGTGTCTCTTCGAACTAAGTATTATCTTCATACTCCACCTCCTTAAATAAGGAGGATCCTTTTCATTGTCTTTCCAATAATTCAATTATAGGCTTGAATAACCATAGAGGCAACACATCAAAGATAGAATAGACCATACCATAGCAATAAAAACAACGACGGGGATAACAACGATAATATCTAACTAGACGTGGTATGAGAATCTGCTTATTTTTGTGAAGCTTGAGGATAGCTTGAAGCTTTACCTGCGGCTTGAGTCTCCTTCTATTTCTCTATCTGCAATTTGAGCAATCAAATTTAGCGATGATGTTATAGTAGTTGTTTATGGTGATAGTGGTCGAGGCGGCATAGGCATCATCCATGGTGTCCACATTGCCAGCCCAATTAGCAAATTGGTAACCCGCATCAGGCTCGGCCACCAGCTTAACCACTGTTCCCTGATCATAGCTAAAAAGTCCCTCGCCGGGGTCGGTTACTGCGCCGCCTGTGGTGCTGGAGATACTAAGGCTGTACTGACCTGTACAGCCTACCATCCCGACAATTAAGGCTGCCAGAATTAAAAAGATGCTAACTCTGGCCAGGTAATTGTATCTCTTCGAACTAAGTATTATCTTCATACTCCACCTCCTTAATTAAGAAGGATCCTTTTCATTGGCTTTTCAATAATTCAATTATACCCCTAAGTAACATCAAACAGAAGGCCTATCCGTGCCCACATTTGCTTAACCCAAGGGCTTAGTAAGCCTTTGGTCGCTGGTGCAAATCCAGCCGCTGCCAGTTTTTATTTTGAGCGCCCAGAGCTGAGAGGTTGGCATTCAGGGCAAAAATAACTGCCCCTGTTTTGCACCAGGACCCGCTCGATGGTGCAGCCGCAGACAGGGCAGGGTTCGCATCCCTTATGAGCAACCTTAAAATCAAAATGGGCTGTGCCCAGCTCGCCCTCAGGGCGGACGTAGGTATCCACGCTGGCGCCTTTGTTGCCGATGGCTGCCCTCAGAACTCTGCGGATGCAATGATATAGAGTTTGCACTTCTTCGGGCGACAAGTCGTCGGCTTTTCTCAGGGGGTGAATCCGGGCGGCAAAGAGGGCTTCATCGGCATACATGTTGCCGATTCCAGCGACGATACACTGGTCGAGAAGCGCTGCTTTCACGGAGATGTGATGCCGGCTTAATCTTTGCCCCAGAATATCCGGGGTAAATCTTTTGTCCAGTGGCTCGGGGCCCAGCTTACAAATCACAGTATTGGCATCGTCCACCAGCCGTATCAATCCCAGTCGGCGCCGGTCGCTGAAAACGAGGCGGTGCCTGTTGGACAGCTGAAAAACCGCCCGGGCATAGGGGTCAACCCCTTTGGGATTTAACAGCAGGACGCCGGTCATCCTGAGATGCATAATCAGCGACCTGCCGTTCGACAGGTGAAAGATGAGATACTTCCCCCTGCGCTCCAGGCTTTCTACTTTCGGCCCGATTAAATCGCGACTGACTTCTTCGGCGGAACCATCACACACCAGTTTGGCATCTAAGATAGTAACTTGTGTGAAACTTTGCCCCACGACCCAGGGCGAAAGCTCGTTCCTAATCGTCTCTACCTCAGGCAGTTCAGGCATTTCATCCCATCTCGCCCCAGTTTCTACCCAGCTTGATATCTATTTTCAAAGGGACACAAAGCTCGAAGGCATGAGGCATAAGCTCAGCAACCAGGGATTTCATTTCCTCCACTTCTGCCTCGGGCACCTCGAAGAGCAATTCATCGTGTATTTGTAACAGTATCCTGCTCTTAAGATTCCGCCTCTCTATTTCCCGATGTAGATTTATCATGGCAATTTTAATGATGTCGGCAGAGCTGCCCTGCACCGGGGCATTTATAGCCATGCGCTCCGCAGCCTCCCTGACCATTCGGTTGTAAGAATGAATTTCGGGCAGGAACCGCCGCCTCCCCAACACTGTCTGGACATAGCCCAGCTTGCGGGCTCGCTCTTTGGTTGCCTCAAGATATTCCTTCACCCTGGGGTATTTCTCGAAATACAGGGCGATGAATTGAGCGGCTTCCTCCCGGCTGAGATTGGTGGCTTGCTCCAATCCATAATCGCTCATGCCATAAACCACTCCGAAATTGACCGTTTTGGCATTTCGGCGCATCTCAAGGGTTACCTCATCAGCAGGGATGCCGAAGAGTTTAGAGGCGGTCGTGGCATGGATATCCTCGTCGTGGGCAAAGGCGGCAATGAGGCCGGGGTCCTGAGAGAGGTGAGCCAGGGCTCTGAGGTCAATCTGGGAATAATCAGCGCTGAAAAGGTATGTCCCGGGCGGAGCTATGATGGCTTTCCTTATCTTATTTCCCATCTCGCTTCTTATAGGTATATTCTGGAGGTTGGGGTCGCTGGAGGAGAGCCGCCCGGTAGCCGTGCCAGTCTGGTTGAAATTAGTATGCACCCTCCCCGTCTTATGGTTAATAAGCGCGGGCAGGGCATCAACATAGGTTGACTTGAGCTTACTAAGCTGGCGATATTCCAGTATAAATTCAATTACCGGATGAACGCCTCGCAACGCCTCCATGACCGAGGCTTCGGTGGAGTAGCCGGTTTTCGTTCTGCGCGACTGAGGCAGCCTGAGTTCTTCGAAAAGCACCTTGCCTAACTGCTGGGGCGAATTGATATTAAACTGGTGCCCGACGCTGCCGTAGATTTCCTTCTCCAGCCTCAGCAGTTGCTGACCCAGTTCCCGAGACATCTCACGGAGCAGGTCGGTATCCAAAAGAATGCCGTCGCTCTCCATAGCCACCAGAACTGGAATCAAAGCCATTTCCACTTCGGTGAAGAGCTGCCACAGTCCCTGCTTTCGTAGCTCAGTTTCCAAACTATCCCTTAAACTCCAAACGATATCCACGCTGGCACAGAAATAGCCAACAATCCGGTTGACATCCAGCAGGGATAGGGAGATTTGTTTCTTTCCCGGGCCGGTTAATTCAGCGGGGGTCGCTATCACAGTGCCCAGTTTATTGAAGGCCAGCGCTTTAAGCCCCAGGCTTTTTTCGCCAAGGAGATAAGCAGCGAGCATGGGGTCGAAATGCAGATTCTCAAGCTTCACCCCACAACCAGCCAGCACCGCCATAACATGCTTGCCGTTATAGGCAATCTTGTCCATGTCGGCATTTTCCAAAATTGGCTTGAGCCTGGCTGCGACCTGGGTTAGCAGCAATTGCTGCGGCTGATCCAAGCCCTGGTGCCCCAGAGGTATATAAAACGCCTTGCCCCGGGACGGTGATATGGCTATGCCTACCAAGTCAGCAATCATAGCCTTTTCGCCCGTACTTTCAACCTCGATGGCCAGGCTTTGTGCCGCTTCCAGTTCGCTTATAAGCTGTTCCAAAGCTGCCTCAGTGTTCACTATGTGGCACTTGACTGACGAGGGCTGATGGCTCTCGGCCTGTATTTGGGGCAGCCTGGGAAGCAATTTAATGAACTCAAGCTCCTGGAAAAGCCTTGCTACCTCGTTCCGGTCATAGTGGCTTACCTGGCAGGTCTTCAAGTCCAGCTTGATGGGAACATTCTTGACTATTGTGGACAGTTCTTTATTCCGGAAAGCTTGAGTGCGATATTCGCGTAGCGTGTCCTGCAACTTGCCCGGCGTTATATCTTCAATATGATCGTAGATTCCCTGGAGGCTGCCATACTGCTGAAGTAATTTAGCGGCTGTTTTCGGACCAACACCTGGCAGGCCAGGTATATTGTCCGAGACATCGCCAGCCAGCGCTTTAAGGTCAGTGAGTTGTTCTGGTTTGATGCCATATTTCTGCTCTACTGCCTCTTCATCGTAAAGGATGGTATCTGTGAAGGTCCGCCTGGGAGCAAGAGTTTTCACTCGAGGCAAAACAGCTTGCAGCATATCATTGTCCCCGGTAACAATTATGGTCTCAATGCCCTGCTCATCAGCCTGCCTGCTTAAGGTGCCCAGGACATCGTCGGCCTCGAAGCCATCAATTTCAAAAACGGGAATATGGAAAGCCTCCACTAACTGGTGGACCTTTTTAATCTGGCTTTTCAACTCCTCAGGCGTGGCCGGGCGCTGCGCTTTGTATTCCTCGAACATTTCATGCCTGAAGGTCGGGGTGGGACGGTCAAAGGCGACAGCCCAGTGAGTGGGCTTGAAATCAGCAAATACTTTGAGCAAAGTACTGGCAAAGCCATAGACGGCATTTACCAGCTCCCCGGTTTTGGGTTGGGTTAGCGGGGGCAGGGCATGAAAGGCGCGGTGCACCAGGGCATTGCCGTCGAAAAGCAGTAAAAGTGGTTTCTCTCCCTTTGCCACAGCCTTATTATACTATGGCTCCACCGAAACCCTAAACAATATCAAAGCCCGAACTCTTAATGACCAAGTGGCAATCCTTAAATAAAATCTGGACTGTCGAGCCCGGTCGCCTTCGTACTCATGAAAAGACAGATTCTGTTATATAGTTGCCTACAGTCTCCTTGCCATTTGAAACGCTATAATTTATAGTCTTCAGGCGAAGAGTAAGCAAGTCTGAATTATTTATCAAGAAGAACATCATAGGGAGGCAGTAATATGCAGAAACACGTACCGACATACGATGAAGCACTGTCACTTTTTAAGGAATTTAACCAAAGTGAGAGCCTATTGAAACACGCCTATTGCGTCGAGGGTGTGATGCGCTACATGGCACGCAAGGCAGGCGAGGATGAGGAGAAATGGGGCATCGTCGGACTAATACATGACCTAGACTATGAACGTTTCCCGGAGGAGCATTGTCGTAAAGCGCAGGAGATACTGGGGGAACGGAGTTGGCCAGAGGAATACATAAGAGCAATTGTGTCTCACGGCTGGGGTATATGCAATGATGTTGAGCCGCAAAGCAAGATGGAGAAGACATTGTATGCCATTGACGAGCTAACTGGTCTTATCATAGCAGTAGCCCTAGTCCGGCCGTCAAAGAGTGTGGCAGACCTGGAAGCTAGGTCGGTTATGAAAAAATGGAAAGACAAGGCATTTGCTGCTGGTGTGAACCGCTCCCTGATTGAAAAAGGGGCAGCAATGCTCGAGATGGAGCTAACAGAGCTGGTCACTGACGTCATATTGGGAATGCGCCAAGTGGCTGACAGAATAGGACTGTAGTAAGCAAATCCCCATTTATATTATAAGGGGATTGTTTCGATGCCTTTGTTTGCCAAGGTCCCTACTATATATCTGCGGTGGCAGGCGGCATCTTAGTCGCTAGTCAATAGCCCCAAAGTCAAAGGAGCCTACTTATGCCATATAGGGGGGCCATAAAGAACTCTGCCATGGTCATGTTCACTTCCTCCTCGATTTCGGCAATCCTAACCATCTCGGCGTCTTATCCATATATTCACAATAGGCGTCCCCGTAGTGCTTGAGACAGTGGCGTTCCTCGGCATCTACCCATAAAAGTGGCGCAATTATATATACGGCGGCAAGCAATAAGAAAACCCAGGAGGCTGTAGCTATGCCTACTCCTAAAAATATTACAACTTGAGAGAGTTGCATTGGATTTCTTGAATAGCGATATATTCCCCTGGTAACAAGCTTGTCAGGTGGCGTGGTAGCAAAACCGACCCAAACCATTGCATATGAGATTAAACCTACTAAATAAATAGGAAGGCCTGCATAAAACCATGCTGTACCCAATTTCAACGGTACGAAAATAGAGTATATAATCGAGAGAAGATAGATTATATGGAAAGAACGGATTGTATACTTCTGTAGTTTGCTAAATTCAGCGGTGAAATCGCTTCCTTTCTCTCGACCTTTAGGAATTATATTCAGAGGTTCCAAGAACAAGACTATCACTAGCCAAATCGTGAAAATCCAAGCATTCCAGACACCTATTTCAAAAGCTGGTATAAGCGACATAATTCACCTCCTTCAAATTCACTTCCCGCCCGATTTCGGTATCCCTATATATTTTGGAGTCCTAGTCATATATTCGCGGTAGGCATCGCCGTATTTTTCAAGGCAACTCTGTTCTTCAATGGGAGCAAAATAAAACGAAGCGGCTATCAGCAGAATGGTGAACAACAGAAAAACCCAAGAAGCCGTGGCTATACTCAGCCCCAAGAAAAATACAAAAGCGGTCACGTACATAGGGTGCCTTGAATAACGGTAAAGACCATTGGTTACGGGCTCACCGCGCGGGCTGGCCGCCCAGTTCAATATGACTATAACGCCGCCAATAAAACCTACTAAAGTGATAGGAAGGCCAACATAAAACCACGCCGTCCCCAGTTTTAAGGGCAGGAATATAGAGTATATAAAGGCCGGGATATATATGGCCTTGGAAGAGTAAAGGAATATCCTTTCAGTCCTGGACATAGCAGCAACCTGGCTTTTACCTTCGACTTCTGGAGCCCGTCCTGTAGCGATACGGATAAATAAGGGAAAAGTTAATACGTCAAGAAGCATGAAAATCCAGGCATTCCATAAGCCTATCTCAAAGGCTGGTATAAGCGCCATATTTCACCTCCTCTAATTCGCTTGCCCTTATTTAATTTCATCAATCACCCGACCGTTGGGCGTAGCGTTTGTTGATTAGATTGCAGCCACGATAACCTTCTTGCTTAGATTATTCTCGACTTATGCAGTTGTCAATACCCCTTTGCCATAGCCTTATCATACTATGGCTCCGCCGAAACCCTAAACAAAAGAAAGGAGAAATTTAATTCCTCTCATCAAAATTTCAATGACCAAAACGTGATAAAATCATGCCAGAGAGCTTGACAAATGGCACACAC
>Ga0068714_10007155_pt1 | contig 10985 bp, 10 predicted proteins | sample MTBNYHSulfiMetaG_FD_62988 | JGI IMG/M metagenome (GOLD analysis project Ga0068714, IMG submission 62988) | Enrichment culture microbial communities from rom New York Harbor, USA that are MTBE-degrading - MTBE-NYH (New York Harbor Sulfidogenic)... | ecosystem: Environmental > Aquatic > Marine >... | reverse complement strand
TGGCTGCTACCGGCAGGTTTGACTTTTTGCGGCAGATGGCATATAGTGAGCACCGTGGGATGTGCTCTGTCGGTTGTTCAAGAAGTGCTTTTTCGTGGGGGCGACTTGAACGGCAGATGCGGTCCGGGCGTATTGTTCTGTTCTGACCTCTCCTGCTAATTCATGTTGGTCAAATGCGATCGTGAGCAGTCCTACATGTCGAGGATGTAATCGCAATCGCCGCCGCGGTGAAAGGTTAAGACATCGACGCGGTGCTGCAGGAGTAGTCACATTGAATGCGCGGCAACAAGCGTGCCACCGATAAAACATGTGCCACATGATGAGCCGAATGGGGCCGTGGATGACGCCTTTATTGAAGGCTCCAATTCCCCGGACAAAACGGGACGAAGCGTAGTCCGCGAGTTCGGTACATTGTGATATTCCGCGAACACCGCTCTGCACAGCCCAAGAGACGGGGGCAGATCGGTGCCCGTGGAGTATGGCGGATTGCGCGAGAAACACACTGCCAGTATCCCTGTTAACTCCCTCGAAAAACAAAAGAAGCGAGAGAACCAGGGCAGATACTCGACCCGTACGACAGCCGCATCAACGCCTGGCAAAGGACGCTGCCAAGAAGGAGACGGTTCGTCCGCAAGCCTTTCGTGACGGGCCCCTCCCCATTGCCTTGCTCGCTGAGGATGCCCGCTCTGTGTGTGACAAAACAAGCCAGGTGAAGCCAACATGGAAGAAGAGCAACAACCGGGAATGAATCATAACGAGCGACCATACCGACAAGGGGATTCTCCGAACCGTCTGTTGATTGTAGACGACGATCACGGTATTGTTGACTTGCTGGCAATGCAACTGAAAAGCGAAGGCTATGAGATCGAACGTGCGTTGGGAGGACAGGAAGCTCTCGATCTGATCGCGCGTGACGCTCCAGATCTAATCCTTCTGGACATAGCCATGCCTGGCATCAGCGGTTTCGACGTCCTGACTCATGTGCGCGATAACAACCTGAGCATGGCCATTATCATGATGACGGCCTTTGGCTCGCAGGACATTGCCGTCGAAGCGCTCCGCAGAGGGGCAGACAATTACCTCATCAAACCGTTCGGTCTGGAAGAAACGCGCTTGACGGTAGCACGGACCCTGGATAAGCTGTCCCTGGAGCGCAAGAACGAGGCGTTGTCCCGCCGGCTCGAGCGAGAACTGATTCAGGCTGCTCAGATCCAGAGAGAACTGTTGCCGGGAGAAACCCTATCCCTCCCCGGATTCGAGCTGCAGGCCAGATGTATATCTGCACGTGAAGTCGGAGGAGATTTCTACGACTGGCAGTACGACTTTCCCGGTACCTTCAATCTAACCGTTGGTGATGTGATGGGCAAGGGCATGCCGGCCGCCCTGCTGATGACCACGGTCCGGGCTACGCTGCGCGCCGTCTCTCACGCCAACCGGCCAGCTGAGGCGCTGGAACTCGCCGGGCGCATTTTGCGGAGCGATCTCAGGCACTCGGGCATGTTCACCACCGTCTTTTATGCCCAACTGGATATTGCCAGCCGCCGGTTGACCTTCGTGGACGCGGGGCATGGCCACGTTTTGATGTGGCGCGCAGACGGCGCGGAAGAACGATTACAGCCGCGCTGCTTTCCTTTGGGAGCTGATTTCGATGAGCCATACAAAGAAGGAACCATTACGTTTTCTCCCGGCGACTACTTGATCGTCTACAGCGATGGGCTGATAGATGCCAGTCCTGTAACGCAGGCTAATGGCGTGTTGCCATTGGCATTGCTCGACGGTAGCGTAGGTGCCAGAGAAGTAGTTGACAGATTGACCGAATGGGCGACATCGGAAGGGGAACTGCCGGACGATCTGACAATCTTCGTTTTGCACTGCAAAGAGCAAGACGAGGCCGTGTGACGTTAAGGAGAGTGACCTTGAAAACAATGGATAGCAGGAAATCTGCAGTATCGTTAGCCATCCTTTTGGCGTGCCTCTTGATCGGCGTCACGCTTCTCCCGCAACAGGAAACGTCCGCCCAGCAGCTCTCTCCTGTACCGACAGCGACGTGGACGCCCTACGTCGTCTATGTAACCGCGACGCCCACACCGCAGCAGACCGACCCCGCAGCGTTAGGGCGAACGGAGGCAATCAGCACGGCGACGCTGCAGCGAACCGCGGGTTCCATGCAGACACCGCCCGCTATGACGCAAGCGCTCGCTACGGACAGCACAGCCATGCCAGAACCGCCTGCGGTGATGACCGCGACAGCGGATGCGCCGGCACTGTCCGCGACACCCGTCCTGTCATACCCGGTCCGGATCACTTTGACCGATCTCGGTTACGATTCCGGCGCGACTGCAAGCGGAGTCAGAGCCCGGTCGTCGATTTATTTCCCGTTGCCATCTGCGGGAATCAGCGGCGGGATGCTCACGCTCCATCTCAGGGTGTCCCCACTGTTGCACCCACGGTCGAGCATCCGAATCGACGTCAACGACAAGCCAGCGGTCACATTCTTCGTCGAAGACATCAGTCCGGAGACCACCCTGACGATTCCGCTAGAGCCCACACAAGGGACGTCGGTACGGGTCAATCTGGCCGGTCAACTGTTTGTCGGCGAAGACCTCTGTTTCGATCAAGATAGTCCCAGCCTGTGGTTCTCGTTGCGTGAAGACAGCGAGTTGGCCTACACGCCAGTCTCGACCGAACTGGCGACGATCCGTGACTTCCTGAGTCAACAGATCGGCACCATCTGGGTACATGGCCTGTGGGATACCCCAGAGCATCAAGCGTCCAGCATCGCCCTGTTCAGTGTACTGAAATTCATCTACCGTGGCACGGAAAGCCAGGTTTCGCTATCCACCGAGCCGGGGGCCACTGTTCTTCCATGCGATAAGCACAACCTTCCAACCAGCACGGTCTGGGTGGTAGACGATCCCGATGCCCCGCCGGTAAATCTCCAAGGCAATAGCCTGTACGTGACGACCGACCCAAAGACACTGCTCGCACTGCTTGCGCAGGCAGGTGAGACATTGCAGCTGGGCCAAGAGGTAACGAAATTGAAGCGGGTACCTGCCATTCCGGTTTTCCCACGTGACGACCTAGGGCTCAGCGACTACCGGCTATATCTGAGCGACATGGGTATCGGCAATCAGGAAAGGCAGGGGTTCTCCGGAGAGTTTTCTGTGTACCTGAGATTCACACCTGCCGACTTCGGCGGTTGGCCTGCTGACCTTCGGTTCTCTCTCGACAGTGCATTCGATCCGGTTCCGACTGACACCCTCGAGCGCGCGTTCCTCCGCATCCGCCTCAATAGCCGGCTGCTGGAATCCGCTGACATCCGTGGCCGGGCTGCGCTGCGAACCCAGGTCATTGTGCCAAGCGCAGCACTTGCAGCCGAAAATTATCTCCAAATCTCATTAGCCTATGCCCCGGAAGCAGGCTCCTGCTACGGAGCACCCTGGGCCTTCACCGGGCAGGTACTGGACAGCAGCTACTTCACCTGGTCACGCTATGACACCTCTCCAAACATCTTCCCGGCGCTGGTCGGCGAGATCGGCGGTGAAGGGCTGCTGTTTTTGTTCGATAGCAGCGCAGCAACCGCGCAGGCCGTCGCGCAACTCATCGGCAACCTGAGCCTGTACACAGCTCGGCCTGTAATACCGGTTCTGGCTGACTCCGCTGTTGTGGCAAAGGAGACGAATGATGCGAGTTACCGTATCGTCGTGGGCGGCAACAGGGAGACGCTGCACAGTTTCGGACTGCCGCTGAGCATAGATGGGGAGGTCGAAGTCATCGACCCAACAACCAACACCACTATACTCGCAGGTAGCTCCGACCAGCCCTTAGTCGTTGCGCAATACGTTTCGAATGCGGGGCCCGTGTTGGGTTTCCAGGCGGAACCCGCTCTCGATCCCCAGGCACTGCTGGACGCTGTGTCCAGGATGACGGCCCCCGAGGTATTCTTCGATTTGGGAGGCAACGTTGTCGTTGGAACTGCCGACGAGACCATCTCGTTCGACCCGAATCTCAGCGAGTTGCAGATTCGCTCGCGCACTCCCATCGAGACGGAACCGACCTGGTTAGACACGCAGCAGGACAGGTTGGAGCGAAACCGGCTGCCACTGGCGCTCTTGCTGATCGCTTTCGTCCTTGCCCTGTCACTGCTAATTGCCAGACGGATGGGACGCCGCTTACCACCTCCCATCCCACCCGAAGACTAAAGAGTCACGCCGCAAGGTAACCGTTACGATGTCGACTAAAAGCCTGTTTGATCTAAACCTGGATGGAACCGAGACGCTATCCGAGGAAGAGCGGCTGGTCCTGCTGCGTCTGCTGGCAACGGAAGTCATCACCGAAAGCCAGGCTCAGCGGGTGATCGACACGCACAAGGCCCACCAGACCCCTGTTCTGGACATTCTCGGCGCACTGAATTACATCGACCCTTCCGACTACGCCAAGAGCCTGGGGATCATCACTGGCCTCGGATCAGTCAGCGAGCTGCTTGGCTCGGAATATCTTGCCCTCGATCCGCATTTTGTCAGGCGCTTCAGGCCGGCCGACCTGGTACGTTATCTCTTCTGTCCGCTCTCGGGCGACAAAGATCTGGTGGTCGTTCTCACCGTCGATCCGAACGAGCCCAAGATCGCCGATTACGTTCACGCGGTCGAACCCACCGCGGAAGTCATCGCGATGGTCGGTACCGAAAGGAACGTCACGCAGCTCGTCGATCGTGTGTTCCAGAAAGAACTGACTTTCAGGGCCACGAACGACCTGCGCATCCGGAATCCGGAGGAATCGGCCAGCCAGGTTTTCACCACAGAACAGATCATCGTGTTCGCGCTCATCGCTGTTGTGGTAGGGATCAACCTGATCTGGCACTTCTGGACCACGCTCAATGCGATCATGTTATTAATCGGATTCGTATACCTGCTATCGATCGCATACAAACTCTTCCTGAGTCTGGTGGGCCTCGGACACAGCGGGGCGATTCGCGTGACTCCGGAGCAGTTGGCTGCACTGCGCGATGCAGACTTGCCCCTGTACAGCATCCTGGTGCCGGTGTACCACGAGACGCGTGTCGTCCCGAATTTGCTCAAGGCGCTGGGAGAACTCGATTATCCGGCAGAGAAACTGGACGTGTTGCTGCTGATGGAAGCAGACGACCTGGAGACCATCGCGGCAGCGCGAGCCGCGAAACCGCCCAGCTTCTTCCGCTTCATCTACGTGCCGACCAGCCATCCGCGCACCAAGCCCAAGGCCTGCAACTACGGACTGCAGTTTTGCCGTGGTGAGTACGTCACGATCTACGATGCGGAGGATTATCCGGAGCCGGATCAACTGAAGAAGGCACTGCTGGCGTTCCGCAACGGGCCGCCGGAACTCATCTGCGTGCAGGCAGCGCTGAACTACTTCAACGCGAACGAGAACTATCTGACGCGGATGTTCACCCTGGAATACAGCTACTGGTTCGACTATCTGCTGCCGGGGCTCGATCGGTTGGGATTGCCCATCCCGCTCGGCGGAACCAGCAACCACTTTCGCATCGACCGTTTGCTCGAATTGGGTGCTTGGGATCCGTACAATGTCACCGAAGACGCCGACCTGGGCATCCGCGCGGCTGTACACAAATATTCGGTGGGTATCGTCGAATCGACCACCTTCGAGGAGGCGAACAAGCGCCTGCGCAATTGGATCCGACAGCGCAGCCGTTGGATCAAAGGTTACATGCAAACCTGGCTGGTGCACAATCGCCACCCTGTGCGTCTCCTGAGACAGATCGGCTGGAAAGCGTGGTTGAGCTACCAGTTCTTCGTCGGAGGCACGTGGTTCACGTTCCTCGTGACCCCCTGGTTGTGGCTATTGTTCTTCCTGAACGTCGTGTTCCCGCAACTCGGGTTGGAGCGTGTGTTCGGGGGTACGGCAAGCTATCTACACATGTTCAATCTGCTCATCGGCAATTTGCTCGGAATCTACATCAACATGATGGCCGTCAGCTATCGCAAGCTGTTCTCACTCAGTTTCTATGCCCTGACCAATCCACTGTACTGGTTCTTGCACTCGATCAGCGGGTACATCGCCCTCTGGCAGCTCTTCGCGAACCCATTCTACTGGGAGAAGACCGAGCACGGTATAACGTCGGTTACGGTCCCAGTTGTCCTAAGGGGCGAAGAATACTCCAACGGAGATCAATCATGAGTCAAGTGGGGAGTCTCCCCGACAGCAGGAGAGACTGGTCCGCGCTTGCTGCGGTGGCGGTCTCGACCACGTTGGGCATCATCGCGACTTGGTGGTATTGGCGTACCGATCTGCTGTTGGCCTATGGGGACACGATGGCACACCTCAATATTGCGCGACGGATCTTCGATTCGCGCACGCCGGGTATGGAGCAGTTCGGCACGACCTGGCTACCTGTTCCTCACCTGCTGATGCAACCTTTCATCTACATCGACTCTCTCTGGAGCAGTGGCTTGGCTGCAAGCATTGTCGGTTTGGTATGCTTCGTTATCACCGCCACCACCCTGTTCCTATCCATCCGTCTGCTTACCAAGCAGGAGGGCGCTGCCTGGCTGGGATTCATCGTGTTCGTCGCGAATCCCAACATGCTTTATGTACAGTCTACCGCCTTGCTGGAGCCTTTCATCATTACGCCGATAATGGCCTCTGTGTACTTCCTGCTGAGATGGAATCTGCACGATTCCCTGCTCGATTTGATCTTGGCCGGCTTCCTGACCGTGGTAGCCGTCGGGAGTCGTTACGATGGCTGGTTCTTTGCCATAGTGGCTGCACTGACGGTCTGGCTAGTCGTCTTTCTGCGCTCCCGAGACTTCCTGCGTGCGCAAAGCTTGGCGTTGATCTACGTCATGCTGCCAATCGGTGCCATGATGTCCTGGGTGGTCTATAACTGGTTGATATTCAAGGACCCCCTGGCATTTCAGAGGGGTACATGGTCCTCGCAAACCTACCAGACGAGCGTCGCCGCAGGAAACAGGCTCCTGACAGAACACAACTGGCCGCTGTCCATATTGAGTTACACCTGGTCCGTCATCGAAAATGTGGGCTGGATTCCGGTGGCGCTGGCTCTGACCGGCCTGCTCATATATGCCGCATCGACGCGATTCAACACCAAATCGCTTGTGCCCTACCTATTGCTTGCCGCCTATCCGTTCCACATCATCAGCCTTTGGCTAGGGCAAACGTTCGTGATCGTCTATCAAGTCACTCCCGGATACTTCTGCGACCTGAACGTAAGGTACGGACTTCTGCTGTTGCCGGCGCTGGCCTTCTTCACGGGGTACCTTTATTCGAGGGTGGACTATATTACCAAGAACCGTGTCGTTTGGGCCCTTTTCTGTCTGCCTGTACTAATTCAAGCCGTCTGGTGGATTCCTGGCTGGCCCTTTTCCGTCGTGTGTTTGGACAGTGACGAAGGCATGGCTGTAGTGCAGGAAGTGCATGGCGCAAGTGAGTATCTGAAGCACAACTACGACAGCGGCGGCATTCTCATTGATGATTCCGAGATGGGCCCGCTGATAACCGCTGCGGGCATACCGATGCGTGAATACATCGGGTACTTCAGCGGGACGCTGTGGGGGGACAGCCTCGCGTCACCCGAGGAGAATGTGCGCTGGGTGGTGATGCGGCCTTTCGTCAGCTATTTCGAAGATACCCCCTTTTCTTGCGGATACGGCTGCGTAGACATGGTTCCACAGCAGCGGACCTTCGAGGCAGACGCAATCGCCCTGTCACTTGCTCACCGCCCCGATTTCAAGAGTAACTATGCATTGGCATACAAGGATCATGGTATCGAAATATACAGGAAGACTCAACGGTGGAGATAAGGATGGAGATAAAAACGTATTCCTTGCAAAACGGCATTCTGGTTCTGCATCCGATCGGCAGACTCGATCTGCTCTCGGCATCGGAGCTCAAACGGCAGTTGACGCAATTCGTGAGCGAGGGACACAGCCGCCTGCTCGTCGACCTTAACGAAGTGCCGTTTGTCGACAGCACGGGACTTGGTGCGCTGGTCAGCGGATTGAAAGCAGCGCGTGAGGTGGGTGGAGATTTGCGCCTCTCTCGCCCCGGCGATCAGGCCAGGGTCGTGCTCGAGCTGACCACTCTAGACCGGGTCCTCCAGTGCTACGATACCGTGGAGGAAGCCCTTGCGAAATACTAGAATCCCGCCCCTCGCCAGGCTGGAGACAACTATCGAGGCCGCTCCTGCGGCACTCTATGGCATTCACCGCGCGATGGAAGATTTCTGGCGCGCGGTCGACCGGCTCGCTCAAACCGTTCCGCATCTGCCAGACGCAAGGTGGCGGATGCAGTTTGACATGGCTGTATGGGAGGTCGGGACGAATATCGTGCGCCACGGGCACCCACCTGAAGCCAAGATTTCGGGGCTGGTGGAATTGCAGATCTCCATGCACGACAACCGCGCCGAAGCGCATTTCACGGACCACGGTCTGCCGTGGGAAGAACCCACTGCGGATATCGCACGCGCCTGGTGTGCGGATTCGACGCTCACCCTGCCTGAATCCGGATTAGGGCTTCACATCGTACGGCGCACCCTCGACACATTCAGCTACAACCGCACGGATGATGGCACCAACCACTGGAATCTGGTCAAACTCTTGCATGTCGGTCCACGGGAAATTGATGACATATAAGCCGCAGAATGGCACCTTCCGCGATAGCGCGGGTTTTCGAGCCGATCACGGTGGGCGACTGGCTCATGTATGCCTACAAGATCCATCGCCAGCCTGAGGTGTGGTATTACGATAAGCCGATCGATTCCGAAAACGGTGTCTTCACGATCTTCCGGTTGAAAGTCAACAACCTGATGATGGGGATGATTGAGATGAACGAGCAGCTCAAATTCGAAGTCCACGACGAGCAGTGACGGGTCTTCGAAGCGCTCAACGGCAAGCGCGCCGACCGTGCCGCGCACCGCCACATCCCCAACCACGCAGATGTATTCTTCAACATGCCCCCGGCAGTCACCGATTATCCGGCCCTGTTGACGTTCGATGTACTGGCGGATTCGAAGGAACTCTGGCTGGACGTGACGAACCGCGATGGCAGCGAAAAAGCCAGTATCTATCTCTCGCCGTGCGCGACTGATGATGACCGAATCTGCTCCGGCACGTTCAGCGAGGCACTGCCCAAAGATTAATCGGCTACAAGAATAACGCCCAATAGCTTCGGCTGCCAAAGCATATCGGGACCCTGCGCAGGTGGGGTTCTTGTTGTCCTAGACGCCTCCGTTCGTCGCGATGGGACCGCGGCGGCGCATTCGCTCATTTGCCACCTGCCTCAGCACAGCACAGGGCCGCGTGTTTTCACCCGCCACGCGGCCCCTGCTCCAAAGGTTCAACACCCCCCGTGTGGCGGGGGTGCCTCTCCACATTATTGTGGTGCGACCTGGCGCATGATGGTTGGCAGGAACACCTGGTGTATCTCATCGCTCACTGTCAACTTGACCTGCACTGTCTGATCACCGTTTTGGACTGCCGGGTCCTGCGACACGATGCGAACATGCGCCGTACAAACTCCCGCAGGCAACCCGGCCGGGTCCAAAACCACATCGACGCTCTGTCCGGACCGTCACCCCATCGGCTGCAAGTTCAACCATCTCGGAGCCGTGGGCTCCAGCGTCGCCGTCCATTCGAAGGTGTCCGAGCCTGTACACACGACCTCGAGGTCGAATGATGTTGATTCACCACCCGGCCGTACGAGGGAGGTTATGTTCCCGTAGTTCACCACCATCGCCTCTGGGTCGAACAGGCTGGCGAGTGTCGCGCCGGGATCACCGGTGAATGCATTGCTGTATTGCCACATGCTGCTTCAGCAATTCTTGTCCAGCCACATTGCCTGTGGTCGGGTGATTGGGGTGAACATATCGTTCCACCGAACTTGCATTGAAATCGAAATAGGCTTCGTAAGCCTGCGCCATCGTCTTCCCTGCAAAGAGATAACGGATGAACATTCGGAAGGCATTCCCGACCAGTTAGAGTAATTAGCCAAGATGCCCACGTCCCTGAACGGGTCTGAGTATTCGGCCACACGACGCTGCGCTTCGGTACTGCTGATTACAGTGGTATCCAGGCTGGATGTCCCGGCAGCAAAACACGCGTAGAGCATCACGATCGCCCCACGAGCGAGTTGCAGGCCGGAACGGATTTCGGAAGCCGACACAATGCGATTCTGAGGGCCAGATCACCACCATGAGTCTACTCACAACCCGCTTCAGTTCCTATCCCACCGTGACTTGCTGGCCCAATTTGAATCCCGTTGGACTTGTGTGCCAGTGTTTTCCTACGGAGTAGTTGATTTATCACATTCACGAAGAGTGTTCTTCGATATTATACGTTCATCTTTCCTGCTTATTATTATAGATCAGGCAAGATAAGTAGACAATAGGAATTTGGTCCCAATTAGTAGATTTCAGCATAGTCAAATGGTACTACTAGTACATTACTACTAGTTCATGAAATTGATTATAGGAATGCGGTACTATATATGGTACCCTGGTACCATAGCGCGGAGAAGGCGTTCCGGCTTTGAGGAAAAACAGAGTGAGGTGTGGAAAAGGAACTGGCTGAAGGTAGGCCAATCGATTTTTGCGTCATGCACAATGGGTGCACATTAAAAAAACCGCCCGAATTGGGCGGGGCCTTGCACGATATGAAGTTGACCGATAGCCGGCTATTTGGTGAAGATAAAGTAACGGTCTACGACGAATTGGCCGAAATCGGTTGGCTTCGCCGCATCGATCTGCAGTAGTACCAGACTGCCTGCGCCCCACTTGCCTTCCGGCAAGCTCGTCCGGAACGCATCGGCGTTGAGACGCAGGCCGGTGAAAATCCCATCCTCAGCGCGTCCCATGAACGGCGGCACACCGCCGAACTGCTCGCCCACCAGCAGTGGTTGGCCCTTGATCAGACTCAGCGCCGCATACAGGCTGGGGATCCGACCGTTATCCGGGTCTTTCCAGAGCGACT
>Ga0068714_10007153_pt1 | contig 10986 bp, 10 predicted proteins | sample MTBNYHSulfiMetaG_FD_62988 | JGI IMG/M metagenome (GOLD analysis project Ga0068714, IMG submission 62988) | Enrichment culture microbial communities from rom New York Harbor, USA that are MTBE-degrading - MTBE-NYH (New York Harbor Sulfidogenic)... | ecosystem: Environmental > Aquatic > Marine >... | reverse complement strand
CTTATAAAGTCTCCCCCACCCTGGTTAAACACAGAGTGCAAGTCCGCTACGACCCTGAACACCTCGACACGATCGAGATCTACCTCAACGGCAAGTTTCGACAGAAAGCCAAGCCCCTTCAGGTCTCTCCTCACCGGGCACCGAAAGAAGTCCTTCCGCTGCCCCAGAACTCAAAACCGCAAGAAAAGCTCGATTACCTCGCATGGCTCACCCAGACACACAAGAAGAAAGTCAAAATCCCCTCACCCGGCCAAGGGGAGGATAGCAGCCGGGGCAACAGCAACGGCCTCCAGGGTTTTCTCGCTCTCCTTGAGCAACATATCCATCCCGATGTCTTGGATTCTTCCCTCGCAACCGAGTTCTTCGAAGCCTTCGGCCCTTTTGACACTGTCAGAGTCAAAGAGGTCCTGCTGGATCTCTTGGCAGCGCACCCTGCCAATCTCCACCTGTCCTTCTATCTCAACCACATCCATGATCAGTTCTTTGGAGGAAAATCATGAAAGAGCAACGCATCCACCTTAAATCCTACTTCGGATTCTCCAAGGTCCCCTTCACCAAGTACATGTGGAGCAAAAAGATGTTTGATGCCTCCGCTCAACGAGAGCTCATCGACGGATTGCACTTGTGGTTGGAGACCCGGGGCATCGCTCTGCTTTGCGGTCCCCCAGGGGTAGGCAAAAGCATCAGCCTCAGGCGGTTCAAGGAAGAGCTCGACGATCGCAGGTATGATCTTTTTTACCTGTTCAACCTGCGCACCACCCCCACCGGCTTCCTCAGAACCCTCTGCCGCATCCTCGGCCTGCCAATCCTTTACCACCAGGCCGATCTGTTCGACTCCATCAGCACTTCCCTGGCTCAATATGAAGAGCGAAACGCAAAACACCCCATCCTCATCTTTGACGACGGCGACGCTCTCTCCGATCCCCTCCTGGAACTCCTCCGATCCCTTGCCAACTTCGCCATGGACTCCGAAGACCGCTTCTCCTTCATCCTCTCAGGGTCTCAAAAACTCGCCCTCAGGCTCAAGCAACCTCAAAATGAAGCCTTCAGACAGCGCATCGGGTTCGCACACACTCTCAGGGGATTTACCATCGATGATGCCCGCAACTATATCCGCTTCCACATCGAACGCTCCGAGGGCCCCAGAGACTTCTTAACCGAAGACGATAATAGAGCATTTCTTATTGTTCTGGCAACGATATGCCTGAATCGTAGGCTGATAAATGGCTTGTGGTCGAATGCATAAATTGAATTTCTCGATGTTGCACCTCTCTCGACTTGGTGCGCTCGGGTGAGGTAATGTCTGTTTATACCCTACTTGTTGCTGCGGGCTGCTTCATTGATCCCCTTAAGAAATCTATACAATTAGTCCTGACTGCAAACTTCAGAGGGCACTCTATTGGGAATTTTCGCCAGAAAGTCATTCACTTCGAGGGGAGATTTACTTTTGCCAAGAATCGATAGAATGAAGTTCTCAAAAGCCTTTGCAGCTAAGGGAAGTTCATAATGTTGTAAGTATGCCAAGTAAACCTCCAGGGAGAATTTTTGGTTTTTAATTGGAATCGTTACAAGTTCTTTTTTTGCTAATTCAAGCTCCACAGAAGTTTTGACAACAAAGGAAATCGCATGTTGCTTTTTAACGAGTTGCTTTATAAAATCCATATTGCTTGTTTGAGCAACAAAGTTAAGCAGAATGCCTTTGTCGTGGACAATTCTTTCAACGTACTTTCTTGTGCCAGAGCCATGTTCCTTAATAACAAGATTCTCTCCGCAAAGGCTTTCAATGGAAATCGGGCCTCTTTCTGCCAAGTGATGTCGGGGTGAAGCAATAAGAACAATTTCATCTAACAGTAATGGACAAAAAAGAATGTCTGAAGTCTCGCGGACCTTCGCTATTATGGCTAACGAGTTCCGGAAATCAAGCAGGCTTTCGGTCATAGCAAGGGAACTTCCCTCATCTAGGTCAATTATTATCCCAGGAAACATTTGCTGAAATGGTGCAAGTAAAACCGGCATAAGGAATTTGGCATATGTCTTGGTTGTTCCAATGTGCAGGGATCCTTGTTTGTGGCTCCGAAAATCATTTATTGTGTCTTCAAGCTGTTTTTCTAAATCAAATATCCGAGATGCATAAACAAGAATTTTTTTTCCTTCATCCGTAAGGTACAGTCTGTTCTTTCTCCATATAAATAGTTTTAAATTGCAGACTTCTTCAAACAACTTTATTTGCTTGGATACGGCTGGCTGAGAAACATAGAGATCCTCTGCTGCAGCTGAAAAGCTCAATGATTTTGCTACGTGGTAGAATGCTCTCAATTGGTTCATGTTCAACATCGCGTTAGCTCTTGCGCTTCTCATTGGTGGAGGGTAAATAACGGCCAGAAATCTACAACTGATCTTTAACACTTGGCAAAAATAAGTATTGTGATGTCAGGCACATAATTGGTCTGAAAAAGTTCGTGGCACCACAAATTGCTCTTTGACATAGCTACAGCTGCCGGATCGTTGGAGGCACGGCAACCCCCACCGCTTGAAACACCTTGCCACAAGTACCGAGGCATTCCGTTCTGACAGCCAGAGATTTGCCATTGTCTTCTATCCGGACTTGCTGGAGCGACTTGAGATCCTGCTTGATATCCGCCCACTCAAAGTCATGCCCATGTTCCTTAAGCCTTCTGTCTAGCTCTTTTTTCAATACCAGCGCCAAAAAGCTGCAGAACACATGGCCACTGATATTCTCATCCCGTTGGTGATAAACGGGTCCGGTTTCCAATACGGATTTCATATCCCTGAAGGCATGTTCCACCTGCCACAGCTCCTTATACTTGAGAGCGATCTCTTCTGCTGAGAGGTTTGTATTCGTGATCAACACCCACTTGCCATCGAAGCGGGACTCATACTCGATCTTGCCTTGGTCAATGCTCACGCTCCCTCGCGCAATCTTGAGGTACTTCCGATACCTCTTATTGCCAACGAGGCTCTTTGGTCCTGTCTTGATCTTCTCTTTGAGGGAGGTGATGATCGCATCCCGGGTCTGGGCATCTTTTCGGGCCTGCCGGGGATTAAAGCAGACGATGTAGCGCTTCCCCTCATGGACCACCTCCTTGACTCTCAGGGGCTCGGGTGCTTTAGAGTGCTTCTTCTCCTCACGCACCTCCCGGTAGCGGCCAGAACGAGAGGGAACCTCTCGCTTGATCTCATTGACCTTGCGCATCCGAGCACTCAGAATGTAGGGAATATTTCTTTCCGGATCCTCCAGATCCCTAAGGGTCTCTGCACTGATCATTCCCCGGTCGGCCACGACACAGGACTGCCCCACAGGGAAACGGTTCCGGATACGATCCGTGACCGGAATAAGGGACTTCACATCCGTCGTATTGCCAGGCCACATCTCACAGCAGACAGGTTTGCCCCGGTTGTCCAGCACCACACCCACAACCATCTGGTTCAGATCCGGGCGATGATCCTTGGTGTGACCCTTTTGGCCAAAAAACTTTCCTCCCTCTCCTTCAAAGTAGATAGAGGTGGTATCAAAGAAGACCAGATCCAGGCCGGTGAAAAGGTCGCGGCGTTCAAGAAACATCCCCTCTTCGACTAGGTCTTTATTGCACCGGGGAGCAAAAGGGGTTGCATCTTTTTGATCTTCTACCTCTTCGTCAAGAAAACTCATCGCCCGATAGAGGTGGTGCAAAGAAATCCCTTCTACCCCTTTGATCAAGTAATCCCGGCGCCATTTCTCACAGGAACGATCAGAGCCGGAAACGAAAAGCCTATGAACCACGGTGAGGAAGATGGCTCGTTCCACATCAAATTCGAACTTCCTCGATCAGGGCCGGTCCGATCTTCTTGGCTGAGGCACTTGCATCACTTTTCCCTGAGAGGATAAGAAGAACTTCTTCCGAGAACCGCGACAGGGACTGAATCAGGGATCCGATGCTTCCTTTCGCATGGAGTTGATCTAAGCGGCCGACAGTGCAGAGCACCCGTTGAGCGGTTTTGCAGCCATCTCGGCGATTTCCCACGATTTGAAGGTACTCGTCGCGACCAGACTTCTTGAGACGGGCGAACATGGGACCTCCTTTCAGGACATCCCAATCCTCCTATCCAGAAACAGGCCCGTCAAGGAAAAACACCATATTTTGTGGCACCACAGTTTGAACATTTTCAAAGAACGATCCAATACTGGCGCGGGGTTCAGCGCCTCAGACCTCGACAACTGCAAAGAAAAGTACAAAAAAAGTTATAGGTTTATGAGGTAAAGTGATTTGATCTACAAAACAAAGTTGTTTTATAAAGGATCGTCAGGAAAAACAACAGCAACCTCCCTCATGGCATTGCAGATAGCTTGATTTGAAATTCTGAACCCACCAAAATTGCTTTGCGCTACACAAGGCATCAATATGTCTCATCAATGAAACTTTTTAAAGGGAGGATAGATCATGACAGAAAAGGGTACAAAAGAGAACATTAGAGACCTACGCACGGCCTTGTCCTGGCTCAAGTCTGAAGATTTGCTATTGGAGACAGATGTTGAGGTCAACGGCGATCTTGAGATTACAGGAATCCAAAAAAACCTTGATGGCAGCATACCCATTCTCTTTAACAATGTCAAGGGGTATAAGCATTTAAGGGCAGTGACGAACCTATTTGCGAACAGCACGGTTATTAACAAAATGTTCGGCTGGGAGAACGATAAGGAACGCACCAAAGCAATTGCCCATGCCCTAAGCCATCCTGTGGCACCTGTAGAAGTGAGCCAAAGTGAGGCTCCAGCGCAGGAATATGTCATCACAGATGACTTGGATGTGAATAAATGGGTTCTGGCTATACGTCACACTCCATTGGAAACTGAGCTTACAATCGGTAGCGGACAGAGCGTGGTAGTCGGGAAGTATTTCAAGGAAGGAACCCACATAGGATACAATAGAATGTCCTTCAGATGGGGGAACGTTGGTACTTTCAACGCGGCTCCCGGCTCGCATATGTGGCAAGTGCAGGTGGAACACTACAATGAGCCTCAAGGCATCCCTATCACAATGTGCTTTGGTATTCCGCCAGCTGCCAACCTGATGGCTGGTTCGGGATTCGATTATGTCATTTTGCCAAAAGGCTGCGATGAATTGGGTATTGCAGGGGCTATGCAGGGTAGCCCTTTAAGAATTGTTAAATGTCGCACAATTCCAGATGCTTATGCGCTTGCAGATGCGGAGCTCGTTCTGGAAGGCTATTTGAAACCTAAAGATCGGAGATTCGAAACCGGAGAAGCTGAAAAGATGGGGAAGCAAGGGAAAGCTTGGTTTCACCCGGAATGGCCGGGATATATGGGGAAGGCTTATAAAGCCACGACCTTTCATGTGACAGGGATCACCATGCGCAATCCTGAGTCAAAACCAATCCTTTTTCCTCTCGGTGTCCATATGTTAGACGATAGCAACATCGATACAACTGTTAGGGCTGGAGCGATATTCGAGCTGTGTGAAAGACTGCAACCGGGGATTATTCAAGATGTGAACATCCCATATTGCTTCACTGATTGGGGAGGTTGCGTTTTTCAAGTCAAAAAGAGAAGCATGATTGAAGAGGGCTGGCAGCGGAATTTCCTGGCAGCAATTATGAGTTGTAATCAGGGTATGCGACTTGCCATAGCCGTGGATACGGACGTTGACATCTATTGTATGGACGATATCATGTGGGCTCTTGTTACCCGAGTGAACCCCAACACTGACATTTTACACCCGGTGCCAGGGGGTATTGGCCAGACATTCATGCCCGCAGAACGAATGACAGCAGGCGAAAAGGACTGGACGGCGTCAAACACTCGTTTTGAAGGCGGCATAGCTATAGATGCAACTATTCCTTATGGGTATGAGCAGGATTTCCACCGTCCGGTCTATCCAGTTGATAAGGTGATGCTTGAAAGATTTTTCAGTGCTGAGCAAATCAGTAAAGGGAAAAGTTTTATGGAAGGATGGGTAAAGGTACTCTCAAAGACAGGAAGATAACAACGAATTGCGAAGGTTCTAATGAGTTTATGTGAAAAGCGATAATCCATAAGAGAATCTAATAGATCACAGCAATAGCTTTAGGAACCGAAGGTTGCAGACCGAAAAAAGTGAGACCTTGGAGGCTCAAGAGGATGGACAAACCAACTGAAAAAAGGAGTGCCCTGTCGACTTTTAGAGTACTGGACTTGACTGATGAAAAAGGCTTTCTTTGTGGAAAAATCCTTGGTGATCTCGGGGCCGATGTGATCAAGGTGGAAAGGCCTGGAGGCGATCCTTCCAGGAAGATAGGTCCGTTTTATCATGATGAACCTCATTTGGAGAGGAGCCTTTACTGGTTTGGAAATAACGTTAACAAAAGAGGGGTTACGCTCAATCTTGAATGTGCTGACGGGCAGGAGTTATTTAAGATACTGGCCAGGAATGCTGAGATTATTGTGGAGTCCTTTCAACCTGCACACCTTAACAGATTAGGTTTGGGATATGAGGATCTGAAAGAACTAACAGAAGGAAAAATCGTGATGACTTCCATTACCCCCTTTGGTCAAGAGGGTCCCTACAGCGACTATAAAGCCTCTGACTTGGCCATAATGGCCATGAGTGGCTGTATGTCTTTGCTTGGAGACCCGGACCGCCCTCCTCTTAGAACAAGCATCCCGGTATCCTATATGTGGGCGGGGAGTTACGCGGCGCTGGGAACGATAATGGCGCTGTTTCATCAACAAATGACTGGGATTGGACAACATGTTGACGTATCAGCTCAAGCAAGCGCAGCTTGGGCTGCGGACACAGCCCCTTTTTACTGGGAAGCGGAAAGAACACTAACGAAACGGGTGGGCAATGCGATCACGGGGCGCAGCATACATGGGGCGGTAATGAAGGCTGCGTACCCGTGCAAAGATGGATATGTCTGCTGGCTGATCTATGGGGCAAGGGCAGGTTCGATTACAAATAAGGAAATGGTAAAATGGATGGATGAAAAAGGGATGGCAACCGAATGGCTTAAAAAGAAAGACTGGGATAAATTTGATCCTGCCCATGCGACCCAGGAAGATTTCGATCAGATCATGGGTCCTGTTGGTGAATTTCTTAAAGGGGTGACTAAAGCGGAGTTTCAGGAGGAAACTGTAAAGAGGAGGATTATGGGATACCCGGTTTCATCAGCCAAAGACATAATGGAAAACCCACAACTCGAAGTCAGAGGGATCTGGCAGAAAGTGGAGCATCGGGAATTGAGCAGATGGATCACCTACCCAGCATCGTGGGTTAAGATGACGCGCTCTGGCTGTGCAATCAGACGCCCTGCTCCACTCATTGGGGAACACAACGAGGAAATCTATGTGAAAGAGATGGGTTTATCCAAATCCGACCTTGTAGTTCTAAAGCAAGGTAATATCGTTTGAAGTAGAGGTGAGACAATGAGTAAACAAGGAATATTCAATGATGTGAAAATATTAGAGTTCGGGCAGATTGTTGCTGGCCCCCTCATCTCCACGTATCTTGCGGATTATGGGGCGGAGGTTGTTCATATAGAGTCCCACAAGCGGCCTGATCAATACAGGTTATATCCACCATTTAAGGACAATAAACCGGGCATAAACAGGGGTTTTGATTTTGCAATCTACAGCCATAACAAATATGGCATTACGCTTAACTTGCAGCATCCCAAAGGCGTTGAAGTGGCAAAAGAGTTGGTGAAGAACTGGGCGAACGTTGTGACCGAGAACTTCACGCCTGGAGTAATGAAGCGCTTGGGATTGGGCTATGAAGAATTGAGAGAAATTAAATCAGACATTGTGATGCTCAGTAGTTGTAACCTTGGGCAAACAGGCCCTTATGCCAAACACCCGGGAATGGGGTCCCACTTGACACATCTGAGCGGTTTCACCCACTTGAGCGGATGGCCGGACCGGGATCCCTTAATCCTTTATGGACCCTATATCGATTTTATTGGCGTGGTGTATGGAACGATTGCGCTAGTCGCCGCATTGGAGCACCGCCGGCAAACCGGCGAAGGGCAATACATTGATGTGGCGCAACTAGAAGCGGGGGTGCAGTTTCTTTCCCCCTCCTTGCTTGATTATGACGTTAACGGAAGGATACAGGGGAGGAATGGTAACTGCTGTGATTATGCAGCGCCGCATGGGGCATATCCATGCCTTGGAGAAGATAAATGGTGTGTGATCGCCGTGTTTAGCGATAAAGAATGGCACACCCTGGTTCAGATTATGGGAAATCCAGTTTGGGCAAAAAACGATAAATTTAGTAATTTGCTGGGTAGGAAGCGTCACGAAGAAGAATTGGACACGAACATTTCTGAATGGACGTCGAAGAGGAATGCACAGGAAATAATGGAAGAGCTTCAGGAGGCTGGGATTGAAGGAGCGGTTGTAAAAGACACAAAGGAAATGTATGAAGACCCCCATTTGAAAAATTACCTTTGGGGGGAAATGGAACATCCCGAGATTGGAAAATACCATTTGCAATTACCCTCCTTTAAGATGTCCGAAGTCCCCCGGCAATTGCGAATGACCAGTCCTCTTCTCGGCGAACACAATGAATATGTATATAAAACTTTTGCTGGTTTTTCACAAGAAACGTTCGAAACTCTAAATTCCGAAGGAGTTTTTGAATAGTGCTGGCCCAAAAATATAAAAGTTTTTTTAAAATCAAGCATATGTATATAAATATATTAAAGCAAAATATAAGAACGAGCATGATGAAAGTGAAAAAAGACAGCACAAAACTTTGAAGACAAGAAAACACTCCAAGAATATGACAAATTGCAAACGTTAGGCTAATTCTTATGAGACACCAAGTGTTTACAAGGCAATCAAGTTATGCAGAAGTAATAATCTGCAGCTTATCAAGAAGAGACATAGCAAAATGATGTGTTCTCATAAAGCATAGATGCTCTAAACTGTTTGTCGAAAAGTTTTATAAAACCATTAATACCGTATCAAGCAGATATAAAGATAATAAACCATACTTAATGCTTAAACTTGTAAAAACATGTTACAAAATCAGCACTAGTTAATAGCAACAATATTATCCATTGTTTAATAATTCAAGCAATGCGGTAAACAATGATTTTATTTCTATATAGAAAGTGAAACATCTCATTTCTTACAAAATGCGATCAATAATTTGCAACGATTTCGATTCAGTCTTAGTTAGAAATCTAACAAACTACAAAGAGTAAGAGCGGTATTATAATCAACAGCGTAGCGATGCAACTGCGCAATAAACTAACAAACTTTGCTTGTTTACTTTCTATAGGAAAGGAATTTGGTTTGGCTGGTGTGGTTGTGTAGAAGTTAGAACATTGTAACACAACCGAAAATAAAAACATTTTTCTGGCTCCGATTTGTAGGAGAATGAGGAGGTGGCATATGAAAAGGGTGAAGCTAACAGGCCTTATTGGAGGATTTGCACTGCTACTAATTTGTCTGATGTCGAATAGCACATCTTATGGAGAGGAAGTTTCCAAAATTACATTAGGAGGCGCGTCCGTAGGCGGTTTCTGGTCCACCATCGGTGAAGCGATAGGAGCGGCATACCGAAAAGAATATCCAGGCGCGTCTTACAGCTACGAGCCAGGGAGCGGACTTGGCAATATTCATAAAGTCAGTGAAGGTACTATTCCATTCGCCATTGCATACAGTTCTGAATGTACTCTCGGCCTAAAAGGAGAAGACCCTTTTAACAAAAAATACCCAAATTTGCGCGCAATATTCACATGCATTCCCAATTCCATTTTTCATATTGTTAGCACAAAGGCGTTCACGGAGAATTACGGCATTACATACCTGAGCGACATAGCGAAGAAGAAAGCCCCGATTCGAATGGCTGTAAATCAAAAAGGAAACATAAATGAAGCAGTATACCGCACGGCACTAGAGGCCGCGGGCATGTCCTATGAGGATATTGAATCATGGGGTGGCAAAATATTCTATCAACCTCTCACGCGATCTCAGGACCAAATAAAGGATAGGCGGTGTGATGCAATGGGAGCAGGAACGTTCGTGCCAGAAAGCAGAACTCTAGACTTGGCATTAACGATTCCGATGGAGATGCTCTATCTTGATGATCATGTGGTTGATCACATGGTAAAAGTCTGGGGAGAGAAAGTGGCTGTCATTCCACCCAAGACATATTCATTTCAAGAAAAGCCATATAGAACAATGTATATGCAGACACTGATTATCTGCGATGCCAGTTTACCAGACGAGTTGGCATACAACTTGGCAAAGGCAGTGCATAAACATTTTGATGTCATACGGTCAATCCACAAGATGATGGAAAACAACATTTTTAAAGAGATGGTTAATGATACCTCTCCTCTGCGGTTACATCCTGGCGCAGAGAAATATTATAACGAGGTGGGATTGCTAGAACGGTAAAGAAGTTTTGTTAGGCTGGAAGTTCATGGCGTTTTGATTTGTAGAAAAGATCAGAAAGTGTTGGTGCTGTCAGAGTTCTGACAGCGCCAAGTAGCCCTTTTTGTGATGTGTGGAGCTTGCGGTGACCAAAAGTGAAAATGCAGATCGATGAAAAGCACTATTTCATGAAGGATTTACTACCAAAAGGAGAAAACGGTGTCGTAAAAGTATTTTTATAAGGAAGCGTAACGAAAAAGTGCTTTGTTACATAGGCCTAAGTTCCTACTGAGAAAAAACATAACTCTTTGATGTCCTGACATAATTTTGATTACGCGTGTTTCTATACTGGTACAATCTATAACCTTAAGCGCAACAATTGAAACGCTCTTTGTTGCAAAGCCGTCGGCATAGTAATCTTATCAAACGTTGGCGCTCCAGGCAGCCTGGGTTGAATACGGTTTCTGCAAATGGTTGCAAGGTCCTTTAACAAAGTCTGAAAACTGTGCACCGGCCAGCCTTCCTCGGTACGTTTCAGATAGGCCTTAGCCTGGGCCGAGGGGGAACGCTGTGCGGGTTGCACGACCGACCTGCGCTGAGCTTTT
>Ga0068714_10007151_pt1 | contig 10988 bp, 11 predicted proteins | sample MTBNYHSulfiMetaG_FD_62988 | JGI IMG/M metagenome (GOLD analysis project Ga0068714, IMG submission 62988) | Enrichment culture microbial communities from rom New York Harbor, USA that are MTBE-degrading - MTBE-NYH (New York Harbor Sulfidogenic)... | ecosystem: Environmental > Aquatic > Marine >... | reverse complement strand
CCGGTGTTCAGGGTGGAATCGGCCTGTGCATCGGGGACTGCTGGCATCAAGGCTGCCTATGGCATGGTGGCCTCAGGCCTTCACGACATCGTGATGACCATAGGTGTGGAAAAAATGAATGCAGTGTCCTCGGTCAGGGCCACCGAACTGATGGCCAGGGCAGGAGACACCCGCTGGGAATATCCATTTGGCGTGTCTTTTCCTGGATTCTATGCCCTCTTTGCCACCAGGCATATGCATGAATATGGTACTACCAAGGAGCAGCTTGCCATGGTTGGAGTGAAAAACCATCACTATGGAGCCATGAATCCAGTGGCCCATCTACCCAAGGAAATCCCGCTGGAGGAGGCAGTCAATGCCATGATCATCGCCTGGCCCCTGGGACTCTATGACTGCTGCCTGATCTCTGATGGTGGTGCGGCTGCCATATTCATGTCTGAGGAAAAGGCAAAAGACTATACAGATACCCCTGTCTGGATCACCGGCATCGGATCGGGATCAGATACCATGCTGGTGGCAGAACGACCCAGTCTCACCAGTTTAACAGGAGCGAAACGGGCAGGGAGGCTGGCATACAAGATGGCAGGCATCGAACCAAAGGATGTGGACGTGGCAGAAGTCCATGACTGTTTCACCATTGCAGAAATAATGGCGTATGAAGATCTTGGGTTCTGTGGTGTTGGAGAAGGTGGAAAATTCATCGAGGACAAACAGTCCTACATCGGTGGAAAGACTCCGGTGAATGTAGACGGCGGATTGAAATCCAAGGGTCATCCCATCGGTGCTACCGGTGTCTCCCAGTGTGTTGAGCTGACGAAGCAGTTGCGAGGAGAATGCGGGAAGAGGCAGGTAGACGGGGCTGAGATTGCTTTGTGCCACAACGTGGGGCAGACAGGGCAGTTTGCCAACGTGATCATTTATACGAGGTAGAGGTGATATCATGGAATTTGGATATGTAACCTGGTCGACCAATACAGAGGTTGTAGACAAATGGAATCAAGGATTGGTGGATGGAAAAATCATGGCTACGAAATGTAAAAATTGTGGAAGAATATTCCTCCCCCCTCGAGGAGATTGCCCCTGTGGAAAGGAAGATGTGGAATGGTTTGAGATGAATCCACAGGCCAAACTGACTACCTATACTGTGATCATGTTCGCCCCGGAGTCAATGTCAGATAAAGCACCCTATGTGGTGGCTATCGGTGAATTCGATAATGGAGCACGGCTACTGGCCCACCTGTTTGCAAATCCCAATGCAATAAAGGTGGGAATGGACCTGAAACTTGTGCCCCAGCAACTGGATAAGAACAAGATTATCGTGAAATATATCCCTGTTTAATTTCTGTCTTTTCTTTTTTAAAATTTTAGCATATATTAAAATTACTTTTTTATCCAATAATTTTTTTCCATTCGTACCGAGTCATTAAAGAGGTTAAGGATAATAACCAACCCTCCACGAATGCGTGATCATGCCTTACCCTGTGTCATCGATTGCAACATGATGGTTTCATCGCTTTTCATCATGAAGAGAATATAAAGATATATAGCCTTCTCATCACTAAAAGAAATGGCATGAGACTTTCAGAGATTCAATTCATGAGGAGGTTATTCACCCATGTGATGCCTTTCATCCTGTTGTTCATGTACATGATCCCAGAACCTACCGATTCACCTCCGATGGCATTTGCAGATTCTCAGATTTCTCTTATCGATATATCATTCTCAGAAGAATACTGGGGTCATTGGAATAGAGATTACCTCATCGAATTGAAAGGAGATTCCTATTATTACGGAGATCACAAAATCGATCCTTCATTGATCGACCAATTCCAGGATAGTTTTACCGATCTCTATGAATCTGAGTATTATAAAATCGGATCTGGAAAGATCATTGTACTCGATTACCAACCAAGATTTATTGTCCGGGTCACATTAACCGATGGACAGGTAATGACTGTCTCCTCTATCTCTACTTTTCACTGTTTCATTCCATGGAATATCATGTATAGGGGGGAGTCCTATGTCCAGTACAACGGGAAAATCCCCTCAGCCATCATGAGGATACTGATCTGCATCGATGGAGAAAGATTGGGATGGACTGATCCTCATCAGGGAGGCCTATGGGGTTGCTATCCTGCCATAGTTCCTGAAACGTTTGCTCACCAGGACTTCTCACTCGATTTCCCACAGAGTGCAGATAAAAATCCATTATCAGAGAAAGGAGAGGATCACCTCCTTTGGACTCTTAATCTTCACGAATATATTACAGCCATACCCGCATGCTCAGAGAACCAGGTTTTCATAGTCACGAGGAGAAAAGCCTACAGTTTTGATATTTTCACAGGTGAAATAGTATGGGAAATTCCTTTTTTCAATCTTCAACCTCGATTTCGATTGGGTAAGCATTATGCTGCAGTTCATGACGACATGGTCTACGTGGCTGGCCCAGATTCATATGTGTATGCTATGGATATCAAAACGGGGGAGATGAGATGGATGGTTGATACAGGGCTGCCATCTCCCCCGGATCTATTTGTATATGATGGAAATGTTCTCATGAGTTCTGATGGGATAGTATTCATAGATGGAAAAACTGGAGAGAAAATCTGGAAATTGCCTGAAAATAGGAATTTAAATGCACTATATTCTGATGTTATTTATGTCTCCATATATGAGGGATATAGGAATCCACTATTTGATGAGCTCATTGATATCCGATCAGGGAAGACCCTCTGGAGAATGGAGGATACTAGTTACCACATATCGATGTACGATGGCAACATCTACATGATATACCGGGACCCCGAATATGTGGTGTCCATGGATCTCTTTTCCCGTGAACTGTGGAGATATCAATGCTCCAGTGACTGTTCCCTGAGACATTGGATACTGGAAGACACAGTCTGCATCGTTACTGATACTGAATCCCCGGATCTTTATCCATATGACACGGTCATGCTCTTCAAAAAGGATGGCTCCCTCCTGTGGAAAATTCATTATCCTTTGAAAAATCCAGTACAGTATCCCTGTAGAGTGGCAAAGGTAAAAGAAAATGGAGACATACTCTTTCTCGTAGTGGAAGGTGGTATCATTCATGCTTTCCAGAAAGAAACAGGAGAATTTCTCTGGGAAAATGAAGTGGAAGGAATCTATTTATGCAATTTTCGGGCGAAAGAAAACATGATATATCTGGTTTCTTGTGATGGGAAGATCCATTGCCTGGATGGAGAAACTGGGGACATTATATGGCAATTTGTTGCTATATCTGCATTTAATATCTGGGATATTACTGATGTTGAAGTGTTCAGCACCAGTTTTAATGATGGCTTGATCGTGGTATCACAGAATGGGAATATAGCTGTCATCTCCTCATATCCTGTCTGGGCCCTCCCCCGATTGATGATTGCCAGGAAAAGATACACTGCTATCTAGGGAGCTACTTGAAAAAGAAAAATGAATGAACCCTTCAACTCAACCGAATGGTTTCCAGGTTCATGGGTGAACGTGTCTCTTTCTTGAATGTTTTGTAGATAATACTGGCCAGTTCAATGGATTTTGACCCATCACCATGGTTGGTCAGCACCCGTTCAAGTTTGAAGTTGATCTTCCTGACGAAGTTAATCAGCTGGGTGTGGTCCGAGTGACCTGAAAATCCGTCCACGGTGTGTATATCCATGTTGACCCTGATGACCTCGGTTTTGCCATTGTCCCCCTTGAAGGGTATTTCGTTCCATCCCTTCTGGATGCGTGAACCCAGGGATCCTTCTGCCTGGTAGGACACGAACACCAGTGCATTCGCCGGATCATCTGCAAGGGTTTTGAAATATTCTACCGAAGGACCACCGATCAGCATACCTGAGGTGGCCAGGATGATGGATGGACCACCCTCGATGATATCTTTCCGCTGATTAGCGTCCCCCACTGCATCGAATACGTCTGAGAGGAAGGGATTGTGTCCCTGGTGGAATATCTGGTGTCTCAATTTCCGGGAGAGGTATTCAGGGTAGGTGGTGTGTATGGCAGTTGCTTCCCAGATCATTCCGTCAAGCCACACCGGGACGCCCTCGAACATGCCGTTCCGGATGAACTCTTCCAGGACCACCACAATCTCCTGGGCCCTTCCCACAGACAGCACAGGGATGAGCACCTTACCCTTCCTGTTAATGGTATCCCTGATGATCCTCACCAGTTCCCGTTCTGATTCTGCCCGGGGAGGCATCCGGTCATTATATCCACCATAGGTGGATTCGATGATCAGAGTTTCCAGCCGGGGGAACTTGGTGCTGGCAGGTTCAAAGAGCTTGGTATAGTCATATTTTAAATCGCCTGTATACGCGATGTTGTGCAGTCCATTCCCCACGTGCAGGTGGCAAATGGAACTTCCCAGGATGTGCCCTGCGTTATGGAGCGTCAATCGCACATCGGGTGCAATATCTCTCACTTCTTTATAATCCAGTGTGATGGTGTGTTTGACCACGTCTTTGATCTCTTTTCTGGAATATGGCATGTCCCTGTCTTCCCTCTGTGAGATATCTATATAATCTAACTGAAGGAGAGTCATTAAATCTCTGGTGGGCGGAGTACAATATACCGGCCCATCATATCCATACTTGTATAAAAAGGGTACAAACCCCGAATGATCCAGGTGAGCATGGGTGATCACCACAGCGTCCAGGTCCCCTGAGGTCAAAACATATTTGAATTCAGGAGCACTCAAGTAGGGATAGGCAATATTCGGATCATCTGAGGTCACGTTTACACCGCAATCCAGTAATATCTTTGATTCAGGTGTCTGTAATAATAAACAGGACCTTCCAACCTCTCGAAATCCCCCTAAAGCGGTAAGACGGACCCATTCTGATCTCACATCTTCCTTACGGTAAATCCTGTGGCCGATTCTTCTGAGAATGTCTCTCCTTTCCTCTGTCTCTCTTTCCAGTGTTTCTCGAATTCCCCGCACAGTGCTGGACTCTATGGGTGAAGTCCTCACCACCCGTGGTGCCCATCTGACTTTACGGGTGATATCTCTCAGGGTCTCACCCGATTTTCCTATGACCAGTCCAGGCTTTCGTGCCTCGATGACGACTTCATAGGCGTTGTGATCAAAGCTGATATTGGTAATTTCTGCATCGTCAGGCACAACAGCCTTGATCCCCTTGATGGCGGTCTCTTCATCGGTCAGGACAGCCGGATCAGGTCTCACTACAATACGCTTCCGTAATGTTTTTGCCATATTTTTAATCAGTTCAGAATCGTCAATGAGCACTCCAGGGTTGCGGGAATAGATAACAATATCGGGGCCTTCAAATTCTACATTTGAGATTGCTGCTCCAATGGGAATGTTATTATTCACAACCGCTCTAATATTCTGCAATACTTCTTCTGAAGTCAAAGAATCACCTTACAATCTCGTCAATCTGATATAATATTTTATTGAGAATTCTTTGTTTTGGGTATTCCAGGAGAGTGATCCTTCCCCCCTTATAACCCCCTTCATGTGTGTCCTGTGAAAGGGGTGGATTTTTTCGTGAGGGACATACACTCGCTCTGATTTCATAGTCTCGTTCTGTTCACTTTTTATTCCTTTGAAATTGTCCGCAACATTCCAATGTCCATCCTTAGAACAACGAGGGTATCTGTATTGTTCTGGGGGAATTGAATCTTCCAGTCTATCAGTCGAAATGGAAGCAATGTGCCTTCGTATAACCCTTGTATGTGTCTTCATTGAAATGCTGTTATCTGCTTTATTCATTTCCTCATAAGGAGTAATACTACCTGCAGGCATGTTATTATCTGCAGCAAAGACATAATTGTTTTTGTACACAAGTACCACGGTTATAGTTCGCTTTTTACAATTTAGAGGAACTATCAAGAAACCAGTTCATTGAAATTACAGAACCAGCGAGATAGTTGGAGTATCTCCCTTTATAAACCTTTCGGAACATAAGGTAGCCTAAGTGGTATATAAGAGGACATGGCAGCTAATGGATACCTCGGAAAGCAGCAATCTTTAAAAGAGACGATTTCAACCTTAATCATGAATCCTCCTCAAAAAATTGAGATCATTCCGGTTCCAGGAATCCCTCTCATCAAGGAAGGGGATGATATTGGCCTGATTTTGATTGAATGCCTGGAAACTCATGGTATTTCCCTGCAGGATTCAGATGTCATTGTCATTGCAGAGACGATCATTTCAAAGGCAGAGGGAAACATCGTGGACCTCAGAGACATCATGCCGTCTTCACGGGCAATGGAGCTGTCAGAAAAAACAGGGAAGGACCCTCGATTATGTGAACTCATCCTCAGGGAGGCTGTAGAGATCGTGCGGGTGGGAAATGGGCCCATCATTGCAGAAACAAAACACGGTAATGTATGCGCCAGCTGCGGTATTGATCATTCCAACGTATCAGGCGACAAAGACCATGTGGTCCTATTACCCGAGGACCCCGATAGGTCAGCAGCAGACATCAGGGGGAAAATTTTGAAAGCCACTGGGAAAGATGTGTCTGTCATCATCAATGACACCCAGGGGAGACCCCTCCGGGCAGGGGCAGTGGGGACAGCAATCGGATTGTCTGGATTGGTTCCCATCTGGGTGAGAGCAGGGGAGTCTGATCTGTATGGATACATCCTTGAGGCATCCCCTATCGCAATTGCCGATGAACTTGCTTCAGCCGCATCCATCCTCCATGGCCAGTCAGATGAAGGCATTCCCATTGTGATCATACGGGGTGCCCGGTATCTGCGGGGAGAGGGGAGTGCTGCTGACCTGCTGAGACACAGGGAAAAAGACCTGTTCAGATAATACCCGTATATCCTTTAAATGATCTGTAATTCTTTTTTTGCATCAGTCAATATGTCCACACCAGTTTTTGTGATGAGCACATCATCTTCTATCCTCACGCCACCATATCCAGGTATATATAACCCCGGTTCCACGGTTAGTATCATCCCTTCCTTTAAAACCGTTTCAGACTCGTTACCCATTCCCTCCCCGTCATGGACGCTCAGTCCAATGGAATGCCCCAATCCATGGATGAATCTACCCCTGTATTTTCCATCGAGGAATTTTTTCACCTTCATATAAACATTTTTTCCATCAACACCGTCCTTCATGGCATCCAATCCGATTTCCTGAGATTTGAGGACCGTTTCATACATATCAATCTGTTTTTCATCTGCTTCTCCAAAGATATAGGTGCGGGTGATATCAGATACATAGCAGTTATATGAAGCTCCCATATCCACCAGGATAAAGTCCCCCCTCTGGAGAGGAGTATCATTACTGGAGTGATGGGGTTCAGAAGCATTCTTCCCAAAACACACCAGGGTGGGAAATGAAGGACCGGAAGCACCTTTTTTCTGCATGCTGTAGACCACCTCAGCAGCCAGTTCCAGTTCGGTCATGGATTCTGTGACCAGGTTGGGAATCTCATCTGCCACCCGAGAGATGATATGACAGGCTTTCCTGGTCCGCTGGATTTCTTCTGCATCCTTTACCAACCGGGCATTCCTGATAGCCTGGCTCACATCTACGATTTCTGCATCTGTTATCTTCTGGAGGGTAAGGTATGACGTATATGTCATTTCATCTGCATTGATCCCGATGGAGTTCAACCCCTTGAGTTTCTCCCTCAGGATGGAATCTCGTTCTTTTTTATCTGCAAACACCGAGACCTCACATTCTCCCTTTCGTGCACTCTCTTCTTCCAGGCTGCTTACCACGATCTCCACTCCATGGGGGTAGACAATGGCTGCACATCTTTCGAAGAGACCTGAGGTCAGGCCAGTGACATAAAAGAAACTCATATCCACCTGGGGTTCTGTGGCATTCATCAGGACAATGGCATCTACTTCTGGCGCATGTTCAAAAATTCGCTTGGTTCTCATATGTGCATATGTATGCAGGTGTTTAAAAATCTTATTCTGGCCCGTTATAGTAGATTGCTATTCTTTTTCTTGACTCATCCAGGCATGTATCGAGATTTTTCAAGAGAATACATGAGATTTTCAAAAAGATGGAAATTCATGACATGTAATATATTTCCATGGAAAAGGGATTTAAACGACACCACTAATTAACTACCGGAGAGGAGGATGATATGGAAAAACCCAAGGTTTTTGGGATCTCTGGAAGCCCACGGATTGAATCCACAGATTATGTGGTGAATGCAGCCCTCCAGTATGCAAAAGAGCACCACAGAGCGGATACCAGGTATTTTTCATGCCAGAAGAAAACATTGAATTTCTGCATCCACTGCGATCACTGTGTGAAAAAAAAGGAAGGGTGCATCTTCACAGACGACATGGAAACGGTGTATGACAGCTGTGACTGGGCAGATGCTCTCATCATAGGGACACCCGTCTACCAGGGGACACTTTCCGGGCAGACAAAAGTAATACTGGATCGGTGCAGGGCCATGGTTGCCCGGGATCCTGCATTCTTTAAAGGAAAGGTGGGAGCAGCCATTGCCATAGGGGGAGACAGGAATGGTGGACAGGAACTGGCACTCCAGGCCTTACTTAATTTTTATATCTTAAATGAGATGATACCGGTGAGCGGGGGCTCTTTTGGGGCCAACCTGGGAGCCACCTTCTGGTCCAAAGACAAGGGAGCGAAGGGGGCAGAAGCAGATATCACCGGGTTGAAGACCCTTTACAGAACTGTTGACAGGGTTATTGAGGTTGTAAGAGAGGTGAGGTGATTCCATGGATAAAATTACATGGGGGATCACCGGATCAGGGGATTTCATGAGAGAGTCTCTTGATTTGATGGAGGGTATTGCAGCAGAGAATGAGGTGAGGATCGATGTTTTCCTCTCCCGGGAAGCTGAAATCGTCCTCACGTATTACCGGTTAATGAGTGAAGTCAAAGCCCATTTTTCGAATGTTTTTACAGAACAGGGTCCGAATATTCCTTTCCTCTCCGGAAAACTCCAGATCGGCAAATACAGGATGTTCATCATCTGCCCTGCAACTGCAAACACAGTGGCAAAGATTGCACATGGAATTGCAGATTCGTTGATCACAAATTCAGCGGCCCAGACCATGAAGGTCAATATCCCTGTCTACATCTTCCCTGTAGACCAGAAAGAGGGGGAAGTCATGACACTCTTGCCTGATGGAAAAGAATTAAAGCTTCACATGAGGGATGTAGATCTGAGGAATGTTCAGCTCCTCAAAGAAATGCAGGGAATAACGGTGGTAGAAGAACTCCATGAGATCAAGCGAATCTTTCAGGACATGAAATCTTCCCCTGCCCCCCGATGAGGGTGCGTATACCTCTCCTGTTTCCTGCAAGATGCAGCATATGTAAAGTATATACCCTGTAATCTCCTTCTATTTTCACCATGACAACCCTTTTTTCTTTGTTTATGAAAATGCTTATAAATGAGGATGAGACTTTTTCTCATGAAACTGACAGAAATTGTAAACAAAACCTTTGACGTGGTAACTGAATACCCCATGATACTGGTTCCACTGGTCATTCCCTTTATTCTTCGCCTCATTGTCAATATTTCAGGATTTTACTGGGCTGTTTCCTTCAATTACTTTGATAGATTTTCAACTATCGATTGGCGTGCCATGGAACCGGGGCAGGCATTTGAATTGTGGAGAGGAATGATGCCACGAATGGCTGCTGCTGGAATCGCCAGTTCGGTCATAGACATCATCATCTGGGCCATTGCCATGATCGGATTCTCCATGGTCATCACCATGACAGCATCATACCTCGATGGGAAAAAGATGACCCTATCTGAGTCCTTCAATGCCATATCTGGAAAAATCCTCATCCTTCTCGCTGCATCAGCAGTCGTCTGGGTGACCAAAATTGTCGGGCTGTGCGCGGTGTGTATTGGTGCCTATATCGCATGGGTGTTCCTCTCGGAAGTTCGGCAGGGTATCGTTGTGGATGGACTCAGCCTGAGTGATACATTTTCAAAGAGCTATCACCTGGCGAGGGACAATTTCTTCGATATTTCAGTGATCCTCCTCCTGTTCTTCCTGATCAAGATCGTGATTGAGTTACTCCCCATTGCGGGTGACCCTCTCGGATACTTCGTCGATGTCTTCTCTGTTGTGGCCATGACACTTCTCTATATCGATCGACGTTGAAGCCATCATCAAGGGGATGAGATAAAAAGGGACAATACTCCCTGCAATTGCCCCCGTTATGATCCTGAGCATGTTGGTACTCTCCCTGAGACCAATGAGCTGGGTACCTCCATCCAGAGCTATGGGGAAGAGAAAAAATACCAGATACCATGTAGAGGGTATCTTTCTCGTGGGTAGAGCTCTCACCAGAGGGTAAATGAGTGTAGTGGCCAATAATGCGGTATAAACGGCTGTATCACGGGCACAGACGGGGAGCTGTTTACCATATAAAAAAAGGGAACGTTCCGGTAATTGATGGCAGAAATGCGAATAGAAATAATAGAAGAACTGGGAAGGTAATTTCAGGCCATAGAATGCCATCACGGGAGTTATTACTATAAAAAAGAGCCAGAGTGTTTCTCCCAGTACCAGAAAAAGGTAAGCCCGCTTATACTTCATGAAAGAACATGGAGATGATCTTCAAAAGGATTGTGGTCCTACCGGTATGGAATCTCTTTATTTTCCCTTTCTCATAATAATCACGTTTTAACACTTAAAAAGGTATTTAAACCCAGATTTTATAATAATATAGTACATGACATGAAAGGAGGAATAGTATGGATGAAATTACACAGATAGGGGAAAGAGCACCGGATTTTTGTCTTCCTGATAAAAATGAAACCAATATCTGTTTAAAGGATTTTGCGGGTAGATGGGTAGTCCTCTATTTCTATCCCAAGGATAATACAAAAGGATGCACTCTGGAAGCCATGAATTTTTCCAAAACCCTCATGGATTTTCAAAAGATGAATGCAGTGGTATTGGGTGTCAGTCCCGATTCTCCCAAGAGCCATACAAAATTCGCAGATAGTCACGGGCTCGAGGTGACCCTC
>Ga0068714_10007150_pt1 | contig 10991 bp, 11 predicted proteins | sample MTBNYHSulfiMetaG_FD_62988 | JGI IMG/M metagenome (GOLD analysis project Ga0068714, IMG submission 62988) | Enrichment culture microbial communities from rom New York Harbor, USA that are MTBE-degrading - MTBE-NYH (New York Harbor Sulfidogenic)... | ecosystem: Environmental > Aquatic > Marine >... | reverse complement strand
GTCTCCAAAATTATAGCAAAATTGCAATACAAATTACTAAAGTCCAAGGCAAGCACAAATGCAAATGACTTTTACATTACTCACATTATTAGTGATGAAGGATGGACGGGTTCATTATTAGCCGTCTGGACTTGCACATTTAGCTATTTACCCGTAAAATGCTTAACGTTGCCCCCATCGTCTAGAGGCCTAGGACATCAGCCTTTCAAGCTGAAGATCAGGGGTTCGAATCCCCTTGGGGGCATTTTCGAGCTAGGCTATCTTTTAACCAAAGCCGTACCAGGTGCTCACATTATCCAACGGCTCTCTTTCGGAGCGGAGCTGATTTACAGGGTCATCCCAGTCAGGGTAGCCAACAGATATTCCCAGCACGATAAGCTTGGAATCTGGTATTCCCAACACCTTCCTCAATACATCAGGATACACGACAGCCTGTATTTGAGGAATAGTTCCTAGCCCATACCTGGTAGCCAGCAGCATTATGTTCTCAGCTACCAGACCACAATCAAATACAGGCCAAATATTTAACCCTTCACCTTGCCGGTAGAAAGAGCGGTCAATATAGATATAGATGACGCAAGGAGCTTCAAACAATCTCAAGCCCTGCAAGAGCCACCTCCCCCTCTTCTCTTTATCCTCCCTGCTTATTCCCTTTAGTTCGAGAATTCTCCTGCCCAAAACGCGGTAACGAGTATCGTAAGGCTGGGGAAATTCTCGAGGACGAGGGATGTCTGTATCTGGATTGTGTCCCTCTTCTGCCTTTTTAACGAAGGCTTGTCTTATTTCCTCCAGTTTTTTCCCAGTTACTATGGCAAATTCCCAGGGCTGAGTATTACCCCAGGAGGGAGCTCGCAAAGCCAGCTCCATTATCTCCTTCAGAATTTCTTTGGGCACAGGGTCGGATTGAAAAGCTCGAATACTCTTCCTCTGATGAATAGCTTCAACAATATCCATGCCTTGGCTTTCCTCCTTATCTCTTTCAGAATTTCTTGGGCATTCTATCTTTCTTAAGCTCCTCAATAAGATAGGGAAGAATCTCGCGCAAGTCGCCAACAATGCCAATGTCAGCCATCTGAAAGATCGGAGCCTGTGGATTGTGGTCCACAGCCAGAACTACCTTAGAACCCATAAAGCTGGTAGTGTAGTGCATCGCCCCGGAGGCCCCCAGACTTAAGAAGAGTCCCGGGCTAACCGTTTTACCGCTCTGCCCTATCATCCGAGCTTCATCAACCCAGCCTTTATCCACGGCTGGTCTGGTGCCGGCAACAACTCCTCCCAGGATATCAGCCAGTTCCTGCACCTTAGAAAAGCCACCCAGAGCATTCATGCCCCAACCCCCACAAACCACAACCTCAGCCGACTCCAGTGATTTGCCTTGGGGCGGCTCCTCAACCACCTCCACAGTCTCTATTCGATTGAAATCTTCATCTGTTACATCAGGTTTGACCCTGATTATCTTGCCTTTCTTATTGTCATCTCTTACCGTCTTGGGTAGCACTCCGGGCTTCATGGTAACCACCTGCGGTCTCTTTTGCGGGCAAATGATATGCATCACCAAATTGCCACCCCATCCAGGAACTACGTGAATGAGATGAGGAGAGGCATCAACCTCGCCAACATAAAGGTCTATGCAGTGTGCTGTCAACCCGGTCCTCAACTTAGCTGCAACTTTAGGTGCTAGCTCTTTACCAATCTCAGTGGCACCAATCAAAACTACCTGCGGCTCATGCTCTTTGATAACCCCAGCCAGCAACCGGGCATATGCCTCACTATGATAATACCTGAGCCGGGCATCTTCAAGAAGGTAAATCTTTTCAGCACCGTGGAAGACAAACTCCCGGGCAACTTCCTCGACCTCATCCCCCAACAACACCGCAGAAAGGGTCACGCCCATTCTTTGAGATAGTGCCATCCCCTTGCTCAAAAGCTCCAGTGAGACTTCTTCAAGCCTCCCCCGGCGCTGTTCGCCAATGACCCATATTTCCCCAGAATTACTCATGCTTCCACGCCTCGTTATATCACTCCCAGCTCTTTAAGTCGTGCCACAGCCCTTTGAACTTTCTCCTCGGTAGAGCCCTGTATTATTTCGCGCCGCCGCCCTGCCTTGTGCTCGTAAACGCCAGCAGCACAGGTTGGTGAGCCTTTGAGGCCAACGCTCTCCGGTGGAGCCCCGATATCTTTCGCCTTCCAGATAACCATCTCCTTCTGGGCCACCTCCATAATACTCTGCACTGTAGGCAACCGGGGCCTATTAATATCCCTGGTTACACAAAGCAGAGCCGGGAGCTTCAATCTCACCTTCATGTAGCCGTACTCCAGGGCACGCTTGACCTCCAGGATATTTTCGTCACCAAAAGTGACTTCCTGAACACCGCTCACCTGAGGAATATCAAGGAGTTCTGCTAGTTGAGGGCCGACCTGGGCAGTGCCGCTATCCACCGTCTCGTTACCACAATAGATAAGGTCGAACTTGCCCAGTTTTCGGATAGCATAAAATAAAGCATTGGCAGTTGCCAGAGTATCAGCCCCAGCAAATGCCACATCGCAAAGGAGGATGCCCCTGTCCGCACCCATTGCCAGGGCCTCCTCCAGAGCTTTTTGAGCCTGAGGAGGCCCCATGCTTAGCACGGTTACCCTACCTGAAAACCGCTCCTTAATCCTTAGCCCCTCTTCAAGGGCATTTCGATCCAGTGGATTTATTACTGCCGGTATATCCTCCCTGACAATGCGCCCACTGTCCACATCTAGCCGGATTTCAGAGAAGTGGTCGGGGTGCGGCACCTGCTTAATACAAACTAAGATTTCAAGCCCCATAGAGCTAGATTACCTTGTAATGGTTGCTCCGATGGTAACCTTCATTATTCCCTGACTGCCAGCAGCCACGCCCAGTTCTAGAGCATCCCTCAGTAGACCGATGGTACGGTACTCGGGAGACAAGCCGTAAGCGCCCATAATATCCATTGCCTTATAGGCGCAGCGGTTGGCAACATCAACAGCATAGAGCTTACATCTGGCTATATCCACCGCCAAGTCTCGGGATGTCTTGCCTTGGTCAAGCTGCCAGGCAGTGCTGTAGCAAAGCCACTTGGCAGCCTCAATCTCCACATTCATATCAGCCAGCATAAACTGTATCGCCTGGAGGGCAGCTATCGGTTTGCCATAAAGGACACGCTCTTTGGCAAACTTCAAAGCTATCTCGTAGCAACCACGGGCAATGCCAAGGCCTACCCCGGCTGCACCCGTCCTGCCGATGGTGGCAATAGTGGTCAGAGCGGATGCAAGACCACGTCCTTCTTCCCCGATGAGGTTTTCCTTAGGTAGGCGGCAGCTGGTCAGAGCAAATTCGTTAACCGGCAGAGAACGCAGACCTATAGTCTCTTCCCTCCGGGTGACCTCGAAGCCAGGTGTGCCTTTCTCTACAATGAATGTGTTGAACTTATCTCCGGTTCTGGCAACAAAGCCCACGACATCTGCCGGGTCGACCGCAGTGATCCAGGACTTTCTACCGTTAACGACGTAATCGTCGCCCTCCAGAGTAGCCTCAGTCTGCATATTAGCTGGGTCAGAACCACCGGTAGCCTCAGTCAAGGCCAAAGCACTCACCTTCTCACCTTTACAAAGGGCAGGTAAATACTTTTTCTTTTGCTCGTCACTGCCAAAAGTCTCTACGGCATACATTAACAAATTGCCCGTCTGATGAAAGAAGCCCATTGGTGGATAAACTCGCGAGATTTCTTCGATGAGAATCATCCGAGCCAGATGACCCATAGCTGTGCCGCCATACTCTTTGGAGTTTATCACCCCAATGAGACCTAACTGCCCTGACCTCTTTACCTGTTCCCAGAAAAATTCACCTTTATTGTCCAGCTCCAAAGCACGAGGCGCCAGTTCATTGTCAGCAAATTCCTTCACCATATCCCTCAGCATCTCATGCTCTCGGCTCAAGTTAAGGTCCATCTTTCACCTCCATTAGTTTGTTTTGCGGATGACTTCCGACAGGCATTCACAGTTCTCTACATTCTTAAACAGAATATATCAGCCGGGATTTCCCATTTTAAGTGGCGATGAGGCTTTTCCGGCCTCATCATTTCTGACGTAGAGCCTATCCCATTGCTCAGCATTCGTCAAGCCAATGCTTTGGCTGACCACACGGGTAATATCGAGGGAAATATTTTAGCAAGTTCTTTTTCAATATACTCTAAATGAGGCAACTTCTCACAACTCTCGCTTTCAGCGTCAAGGATATTCCGGCTAATCACCCTTTTCACTTTCCCCAGGCACCTTCACCAATAAGGGGCACGAAATAGCAACCACCTAAGTTTTCTATGTGGTTTCTTTTCCTAAGTTTAGTGACCCTGAGTAATTCCTGCTGCCATCGAGAACCTACGGGGATTACCAATCGCCCATTCCAGGCTAGTTGCTCCAAAAGGACTTCAGGCACAGTGGGGGCACCAGCAGAAACTATAATAGCATCATAAGGAGCTCCCTCTGGCCAACCCAAGGTTCTGCCAGCTACGTGAACTTCGATGTTGGAATAACCCAGATTATCCAGAACTTGCCTGGCTGATTCCGCCAATTCAGGTATACACTCCACAGTAACCACTTTTTGAGCTAACTCAGCTAATATCGCAGCCTCATAGCCGCTTCCAGTACCTAGCTCCAGTACCTTTTCATCCCCTCTGAGTTCCAGAGCTTGTACCATCAGAGCCACAATGAAGGGTTGGGAGATAGTTTGCCCAAAGCCAATGCTTAAGGGTCTATCGTCATAAGCGACATGATATTGATCTCGCGATACAAAGGCTTCACGCGGAACACGCTTCATAGCCTCAATTACACGCTTATCTGCAATTTCGTACTCGAGATGTTTAAGTAGATTATCTCTAGCCCGCTCTAAATCCACCACGGTTCACCAGCTGAAGATGTCAACCAAGAACAAAAGACAGGATTACGAGAACCACAATTATAGCTCCGGCAATGATACCGATGCGTTTTATTTCAGGCAGAACATATTGATAGCGGCTGGTTAAATCTTGAACTTTTGAGGGCTGAACTTTTGGGGATACTCGGGTCGGCGATTGTACCTCAGCAGGCAGTGGCCTTAGTTGTTGCGAACGCCCCTCCTGTGCCACCTTTGCCACTCTAGTCCGATGCTTAGCTTTAGCACGCCGTGATTTTTTCGCCATTATCCTCGCCTTGATGCAGATTGCTTATAAATTCTTGTACTGGAAATATATGCATGACCTAAAAGTTGCTGGAGTTGACGGAGCTCAGTGCCACTTTGTAATTTACGTCTGGCAAAGCTATGACGCAAGATCTGTGGCGTAACCTTGCCACTCAACCCTGCCCTGGAGGCATAACCCTTAATAATCTGCCAGAAACCCTGCCTAGTCAACCTCTTACCACGTCGGTTAAGAAATAGGGCTTCAACTTTCTCGTCATATAATAAATCCAGCCTATCATTCCTGAGGAAATTTCCTAAAATCAGGCTCAAGCGATGTTCAAAAGGAACTCGTCTTTTAGAATTAATATGCACACAATTTTGCTCCAAATCAATATCTTTAACATTTAATGACACTAATTCGCTTATGCGTAAACCAGTGGCATAAAGTAATTCCAGCATCACCGCATCTCTTTTAGCTTCCGGAGTGGGTATCTTTGTTGCCTCGGAAAGCAACTTTTGGTACTCAGAAGAAGATAAGAAGCTAAGTGAATGCTTGCTAACTTGAAGAGAAGGTAAATTTTTTGTCGGATTCACCTTCATCCTCCCCGAATCAACCATGAATTTGAAGAATGATTTTGCTGAGGCGACCTTACGAGCGGTTGTAGCCACAGAGTATCTCTTCTCCCTGAGCTTGAGCAAATAGCTCTTCAAAAGCTCATCATAGGACTGGATTATGCCCTTTTCCTGCTCTGCAGTAATAAAGGCTGCCATTTGAGTCAAATCATTGCGGTAAGCAGCTACAGTATTCTGAGAATAGCCCCTCTCCTGAGTCAAACCTTGAAGGAAGGCATCGATATCCAGCTTCATCACAGTTATTTTACCACAGTCCGAGGCATTTTGCCCCTATGCAAGCCAATTGCTACAATAGATTTGCCATGGAATTACAACAATTAAAAGCTTTGCCAGCAAAGCCCGGAATTTATTTGTTTAAGGACAAAGAGGGTAAGGTTATTTATGTCGGCAAGGCTGCTAACCTGAATAGTCGGGTAAGGAGTTATTTTGGCGCCCCCTCTAGCCTGTCAGCTAAGGTCCAGAGATTAGTGTCAAAAATACAGGATTTCGAGTTCATAGTCACCAATTCCGAGCAAGAGGCGCTTATCCTGGAATGCAACATGATAAAGAAATATACCCCGCGGTACAATGTACACCTTAAAGACAACAAGACTTTTCCTTACCTCAAGATAAACATTAACGACGATTGGCCCGGCGTATATATTACTCGCCGGGTTCAGAAAGACGGCGCCAAATACTTTGGACCTTTTGCCAGCCCTGGCTCAGTACGCAAGACTTTGAGGTTAATAGATAAAATTTTCCCTTTTCGTAGTTGCAGTAAACACATCGAAGGGAAAGATAAGCGGCCCTGTCTCGATTATTATATCCACCGTTGTCTCGGACCATGCATCGGGGCAGTGGAAAAACAGGAATACCACGACGTAATTAACCAGGTCATCTTATTTCTACAGGGGAAGCAGGAACTTATTCTTCGTGAATTAAAAACCAAGATGAAAGCAGCGGCGCTGCAGCTTCATTTTGAGAGGGCAGCTTTGCTACGCGATCAAATTAACGCCATAGAAGCAGTCATAGAGGGGCAGAGGATTGCGATAAAATTACAGGGGGAAAAGGATGTCATTGGCCTGGCACAGAATAAAGAACAGGCTTATGTCGAACTCTTCTCTATTCGCAATAGTAAACTTATCGGCCAGGACTATTTTATTATGGAGGGCATCCAGGGTGAACCTCCCGCGCAAATAATGACCAGCTTTGTGAAACAATACTATGCCTCGGCTTCATATATACCACCATTGATATTGCTTCAGCATCCGGTGGATGAGCCAGAAGTGCTTTCCGAATGGCTTGGACAGCAAAGAAGAGGCAAGGTTGAGCTTCAAGTGCCACAGCGGGGAGCGAAAAAGAAGCTGGTGGATACAGCAGCAGAGAACGCTGCCCAGGGTTTAGAGCTGGCCCAGGCTAAAGAGATGAAGACAGAGGTTATCACGTCTGGCTTAAGAGAGCTAAAACAAAAACTGCACCTGCCCAAAATGCCCCGAAGAATAGAATGCTATGACGTCTCCAATATCCAGGGCGCTTTGGCTGTGGGCAGCATGGTTGTCTTAGAAAAAGGCCGGCCTAAACCGGCACATTATCGACGCTTCCGAATCAAGACTGTGGCTGGTGCTGACGATTATGCCATGATTCAAGAAACCTTGAGGCGCAGGTTTAAACGAAGACTGACAGGTGAAAGTACCTGGGCAATCATTCCCGACCTTGTCCTCATCGACGGCGGCAAGGGACAACTTAATGCCGCCCTGGAGCTGAGGCGAGAATTAGGGCTAGGCTCTATCCCCATGGCCAGCCTGGCTAAAGAAAACGAAGAGGTATTTATACCCGGAGACCCCCACCCGGTTTACATAGCTAAAGATTCTCCAGCCCTCCATATACTACAAAGAGCCAGGGACGAAGCCCATCGCTTCGCTCTAAATTATCACCGGAGGTTGCGCCACAAAGAAGGCATCGCCTCTGCCCTGGATTATATCTCCGGCATCGGGCCAAGGCGAAAGAAGGCTTTGTTAAGAAAATTTGGCTCAATTGAAGCTATCAAGGAAGCTTCGTTGCAGGAACTCAGCCAGACAGAAGGCATAACTCCGGCTTTGGCGAAGAAAGTTAAAGAAGAACTCGTTAAACAATGACAAATGACAAAGCTCGAATATCAAATCAAACTCAAAACCCAAAGGATGAAAAGAAATAGTTTTGGTATTTAAGCATTTGGATTTTATTTGTCATTTGGATTTTGACATTTGGAATTTGTTTAGGCCTGTCCTGAGTGCAGTCGAAGGGATTTGGTGTTTGGGATTCATGATTTGGAGCGGAGCGACTGTAGGAAATTCCCCAGTGTTATAGCATTCTTGACCGCAAACGCCTCAGCATCGTTATTAAAATAGATATAGCTAGCTTTAACTTTTTGCCCCAACCGGGCAATTCTTTGTGCCCATTGGGAAAGCTCTTGGTCAGAGTAACAACTGGAATACAGACCCTGGCTGCCGTGGAAACGGACGTAGGTAAAATCGCTGGTAGCTATAAGGGGGCAGCTAAAGCCAGGCATGTCGAAAACACACAGCCCAACATTGTGTCCCCGTAGAATATCGAATACAGCGTCATCAATCCAGGATTCATGGCGAAATTCAACTACATGCTGATATTCTAGCGGCAACGAAGATAAGAAATTCTGTAATAGCTCATCGTTGCGCTTCATGTTAGGAGGCAGTTGATATAGCAAAGGACCCAGTTTTTCTCCCAACAAAACAGCCCGAGATAGAAAGTTCTCCACCGCCGAACCTAAATTCTTTAACCTTTTTATGTGCGTGATGAATCGACTCACCTTAACAGCGAAAATGAAGTTCTCAGGTGAGGATTCCCGCCAGGTGGTGAAAGCCTTCTCCGAAGGCAGCTTATAAAAGCTGTTATTGAGCTCCACGGTAGTAAATTGCCGGGCGTAGAATGACAGCCATTCAGGCTTGGGCAGTTCCTCTGGGTAATAAAGCCCACGCCAGTGCTCATAATGCCAGCCGCTGCAACCAACATAGTACTTTACCGACATATTTCCCTCACAAATTTGGCAACCATATTACTATATTATCATCTAATTCACTGTCCAGTCTCACATATGAGATTGCTTCGTGGCTTCGCCCCTCGCAATGACAGAAGAAAAGTGCCCTCAATGACGAGCGAAGCTGCGCCGTGCATTAGTACCTACTGCCTATTGACTTCAGGCACATAATACGTCCACAATAAACACCCGTGGAAATACCTTTGATAATCATATTCGCCCTACTGGGTCTGGCAGTAGGCAGCTTCCTCAATGTGTGCATCGACCGTCTGCCCTCGAACAAGTCCATTGTTTTTCCACCATCTCATTGCGAAGCTTGCCAGCATAAGCTAGCCGCCAAAGACCTCATCCCAGTATTTAGCTACCTAAGGCTTCGCGGTCGCTGTCGGTATTGTCAAGCTTCTGTACCCCGGAGGTTATTCTGGGTGGAGCTGGCCACCGCACTCATATTCGCCCTCCTGTACTGGCATTACGGCTTAAGCCCGGAACTGGGAGTTATGATTTTTTATGCCTGTCTATTCATTGTCATTTTTGTCATTGACCTGGAGCAGGGGCTCATCCTGAACAAGGTGGTCTATCCCAGCATGGTTGTGGCTTTACTACTGGCTTTATTGCCCCAGTCCCGACTTACACTAATTATAGAGCCCGGTATTGCCAGTGCCGCTCTGGGCGGAGCCATTGGCTTTGCTTTATTCCTTTTGATTGCCATAGTTTCCCGTGGCGGCATGGGTTGGGGAGATGTCAAGCTGGCTGCTTTGATTGGTCTGGTAACCGGCTTCCCTCTGGTTTTTCTGGCCATTATTATGGGGGCTATCCTCGGCGGCATAGTGGCCGTGGCTATGGTGATAGCTAAAAAGAGAAAAAGGCGGGAGACAATCCCTTTTGGTCCCTTCCTGGCCGTGGCTGCCATGATAACACTGCTGTGGGGAAGTAATATAATGAGCTGGTACCTGGGACTGATGTGAATGAGGTCGGGTTCACTTTCTTCCGAACAGGGCAAAGAAACGGTCTTGATATTCCGTGAATAGACCCCAGCGGTTTAACTCAACCACCAACTCCGGGGCTCGGGAAAGGTTGTGGCTTGCTTTCTCGAAAAGCTCTTCGATATAATCCCGGGCGCCTTCGGGCACTCCGCTGGCATCTATGTCTAAAAAGCCCCGGCGATTAAATTCGGCCATATTAGTGCGAACCGACTTGTTAGTCAGCTCATAGATGAACATGAGCAAGGATACATCCCATAGTTCCTCCATCCCCTTTATTATGGTGCTTAAGGGGTTATGCTGCTCCTCTATTTGGGAACTGAGCTTGTCTATCACCTGCTTGATAGGCTCGGAGACAACGTTCATCCCCCCGGGTTCGTTCTTATATCGGTAAAAAATGCCCGATTCATAAGGCCGCTCCCGAACCATCATAGATATGTATTTTTTTGCCTGCTCGCTAAAGCCTTCGACATTGACCAGGTATGCAGGGGTAACAATTTTGGGCCTTTCCGCAATTACCTTTCCATCTCTGACCACACTAAGGTTTCCCACCAGTTCCGTGACAACGTAATAATCGATGACAGAACTACCAAAAGTGTCCAGCTCTCGCCGCGGCGCTCTTATTAATTCCGTCTGTTCCAGGGCATGTTTAATCTTGTCGTCGGCTTCCATACTAATCCCACCATCTATATTTTAAACGAACATCTTGACTGTGTAAAAGTTGCGTCTTACTTTATCCTTGCCGGCAATTATGCTGCCCATTTCGGTGCTATGACCGGGAACAAGATATTCCACATCAAGCTGAGACAGCTCATCAATGCTCTTCCGTAACAAGGAAGGGCTGCCGCCAGGGAAGTCAGTCCTGCCTATGCTGCCGGCAAAGACCACGTCACCGCTGATTAATATTTTATCCTCCTCCAGATAAAGGGAAATAGAACCGGGGGAATGTCCCGGGGTAAGGACAACCTTGACCGCCACCTTATCATCTTTAGCCCCCAGTGATAAATCACCCTCTTTAAGGTAGAAGGAAGGATCGACCTGTGGCGGCTTACTGCCAAACATTTGAAAGAAACTCATCCCCATCGTGCGATAAAATTCGTCTTCCTCACGGGATAAAGTAAACAAAGCACCGCTTTTTTCCACTACCAATTCAGCGGCTTCAATATGGTCGGGATGGCTATGGGTG
>Ga0068714_10007149_pt1 | contig 10997 bp, 9 predicted proteins | sample MTBNYHSulfiMetaG_FD_62988 | JGI IMG/M metagenome (GOLD analysis project Ga0068714, IMG submission 62988) | Enrichment culture microbial communities from rom New York Harbor, USA that are MTBE-degrading - MTBE-NYH (New York Harbor Sulfidogenic)... | ecosystem: Environmental > Aquatic > Marine >... | reverse complement strand
GGGCCAGAATATGCAAAACCGTTTGCCAGCCCGTTCCAGGGATAAACCGGCTCTTCCCCGAAGCTCAGGAAGCGGTTGTACCCCCTTGCAAAAACAACCTCTTCATGGCTGGAACCCGATACTTTATAGAGGGCAGGAGTCAGCTCTTCATATCCCACTTCGGATCTATTGTCTTCCGGAGTGAAGAACGGCCCCTTAACCAGGGTGTTCCTGAATAAATAGAGAGAATCGCCTTCGTAAACGAGTTCTATATTCTCAACTCCCCTGGCCCTGTGGAAGAGATAAAGGTAGTGTATGGAATCCTCATCTTCCTTGCTCAACAGTATGTAACGTGCGTTCAGCGGGAGAAGCATTTCCGCAGTGTTGTTTATGTACTGCCGGTTGTCGAACATGTATCCTACATATTCCCTGACCGGGTCGCTGATGTCGTTCTCTACATTTGCGGTTTCTATGCCCCTACCCACGATTACCGGCTTTGAGAAAAACTGCGTTTCGGGATTCCCGAGTGTTTTCTGATTCCCATTCGCCCAGGCGTAAGTGTTATACATGTGCATCGGCAGCACCAGTATCCTTCCCGAAACGTTGTCTCCGGATATTATCCGGTCCGCTTCCGCCCATTCCTCCGGGAACTGCGTCGGACCGAGTTGTCCCAGCAAACCGAAAAATCCGAAGTTGTATATTATCGGAACAGCAAGAAGCATAACGAGCAGCGCTGTTTTTTTACTGCCTGTCTTTTCCATAAGATAATGAACACCGTACGCTCCGAGAACAGAATATACAAAACACAAAAGGCCCACGAATTTCTGCGAGTCACGGAAAATGAAATGAATCGGGACAATGCTTTCAATAGCCGAATAGGTCCATGCATGCGGTGCATCCCCGCCGAGTGCCAAAAACAATGAAATTAAGAACAAAGACGCGAGAAACAGCGCGTACGCTCTGTTTTCTTTAATCAGCGCTAGCAATCCGATGAAACTTACCATCGCAATCATCAGGTAGAAGATGGGCCAGAATTCAAAAACGTCCTTTGTGTGCGTAAACCCCTCTCTCCAGAAACCATGCATTGTGGCAAGCGCAAGAGACACCGGCATCTCTCCGCCCCTTGCCCCGAAATCCTCCACATATGCCTCCGCAGATGCGGGGGAATACATGTCTCCGAAAGCTGATGCGGCAGGCAGCACCCAGAACAGGTTCATCGCCAGAACGATGACGGCAAGCAGAATTGTGTTTTTTGCAAGGCCCCTGTCTATTCCGCTTACCGCAGCATGAATAAGGAAAAGAAGGGCATAAGGCAGCATCAGTATGAGAAGCCCGTGCGAGCTTACAGATGCGAGGAACGTAACCAGTGCGACCTTCGCCATGTTTTTCCTTTCCGGCTTTTTCAAAAATTCACTGAAAAGTTTTATCGCAAGGGGCCAGAGTGCATAGGATAAAAGGAAAGCCCAGTGGCCTGCAAGGAAACGCACGAAGACGAACGGGTTCAGCATGTAGAGGAATCCTGCGAAATAACGCGAATTTCCAAGTTCTTTCGGAAGGGAAACGTGCATGCAGAAGCCGCAGAGAAACAGAATGATGAATAGCAGGGCCTTCTCGAGAAGCTCCACGGGAATAATCTGCGAAAGCGCTGCAAGAACCATTTTCAGAGGCAGGTATGCGCCATACGGGTTCGGGTTGTAGCCGTATAAATCCCCGAACTGGAAATCCGAAAAGCTGTTCGGCCCGAACTGCATATCAAGCGCAAGATAATACCCCGGTCCCAGCAGGGGCAGCATTATGCTTAATGCCAGCATGGCATAGGCCGCGATAATTATTCTCTCATCCGCCATCACATGCCTTTTCTCAGTCAAACTTAAAAAACGCTGCACGCATTAAAAAAAATCATGCAAGCTCTCAGGGGGAGGTCAAGGGTTTACACGGAATTCCTTAATCCGGAAAACCAGGATGTCATATTGAGCATCGGCTGCAAGAACGGCTATTTCGAGAGCAACATAAGGGGTATGGTAAAGGCGATGCACGCAATAGACATAGATGCGGTCGAGATAGAAAAAAACAGAAGGAAAGAACCGCGCATAATGTTCGGATGCTGCGATATAACCAAAGGAACGGATTTTCCCGACGGCCATTTCGACAAGGTAATCTTCAACGAAGTGATTGAACATCTGCCGCACGGGACGGAACTTAACGCGCTTAAGGAGATAAACAGGATACTCAAAAAAGGAGGGACGCTTCTGCTTTCAACGCCGAACGACAATCCCCTATCCAAGCTGAGCGACCCCGAATGGTGGGTGAAAGGCCACAGGCACTATAAAAAAGAGAGAATCGCGCAGCTTCTTGAAAAATCTGGATTCAAGGTAGAGAGGGAATTCGTTGGCGGCGGCTACCTGCAGTCGCTGGCAATGCCGTTCTTTTACCTGCTGTGCATCCTTCGCATATACGGGGAGGGAAGCCTTGAAAGGCTGGTTGACCATGAATACAGGAACGGCAGGGGTTTCTGGACGCTCATAGTGAAAGCCAGAAAAATCAGCACCGTGTAGCGTAAATCATGGGCGGCGTTACCGCAACCCTAAAGCCTTTGCTTTCGAGAAACGCCTTCAGGTCGTCATGGCAGCATCCCTTGACCATGCCATCGTGGTATTCCATCGAGATTTTATCTATTTTACGCAATACATTGTCGGGCATGTTGAAAAGAATATCATACTCCGAGCCTTCGCAATCCATTTTCAGGAAATTACATCTCCTGATTTTGTATTTTCTGAAAATATCTGCCATGGTGATGCATCTGATTTCAACAGAATTTTTCTGTTTAAGGAACGCGCTGTTGGTGCAGGTTCCATTTTTGCAGACATACAGCCTGCGCGTTTCTTTCCTGCCGGATACGCCGAGGTTTACCGGCCTGACGTTTTTCAGTTTGTTTAGGCGTACGTTAAACCTGAGAAACCCGTAGCTCTCCGGGTATGGTTCGAAGCTGAAAACGCGTCCTCGGACAGCACGCGATGCCGCAAGAACAGAGAATGCCCCGATATGGCCGCCGACATCTATAACGGTGTCACCCCTGCCTATCCCGAAACCTTCGGGGCAGTAAGCGTTGCGCACGACCACCTCGAGCACCACCCATTTATCGCCGTCGTTTTTCCTTATCTTATACGACAGTCCGTTCCTGAATCTGATAAAATCATCTTTCGGCTTTATGCCGATGAACGGGTAGAGGTACTCCTGCCAGTTTTCCGTTGTCGCAATGGTCCTGGCCGCGGTGACGATGCTTTTTAGAGCTATTTCCATTTCATACCCCGAGTTTTGCAGAAAGATATCCGGTTATGCCCGCCGCATATTCGGTGCATTTTATAAAGAACAAACCGACTGCAGTTACCGGTTCTTTCCGAAGTTTTGAAAAATGCCGTATGAAGAATATTTTCTTTACGTCCAGCCACTCCTTTGTCTGGGGGTGCCCCTTCGCGATGTACCTGGGGAGGGTTTTGCCGTATTTATACGCCTTTTTGATGTTGGAAAAAAAGGAAAGGTGCTCGGTATTATGGTATATTTTGGACTGCAACCTCCCGACGCCAGTCTCCTTCTTTATCCTGCAGTGTATGTCCCAGTCCTCTCCGAAAAGCAGGCCGTCGTCATAGCCGTTTACTGCATCGTAAACCTCGCGTGTGAAAATTCTTGCCGCCTCTATGACCTCATCGCCGTGATAGCATCTTTTCTCAAGGTCCTTGCACCTCGATATGAAGTCTCTGCCATAGCCCACTTCCGGCACGACGAGCGCCTTGGCTTCCTTTATCCTTTTTACCGCCTCCCCCAACACCATCGGTTCCAGAATCATGTCAGAGTCTATGGAGGCGTATATCTGGCCTTCTACTCTTGCGAACCCTTCGTTGCGGGCGCCGGGCAGCGATGCCGCGGAAGTATGAAACTTATCAGTGTATTCCCTTGCTATCTCTTCAGTCTTGTCAGTGCTGAAGCCATCCACAATTACTATTTCATAATTTCCATAAATCTGCACTTTTATCGAATCAAGGGTTTTTCTGAGAGTCTTTTCTGAATTTTTTGTCGGTATGACTATGCTTATCAGCGGGTTTTTCATCGCATCACACTCTCAAGGAATCTTGATAACTCTTCCGATGATTTTTCCCAGTTGAATCTTTTCGAATATTTCCTCGCATTCGATGACATCGCCCTCAAGGCCTCCTCATCCCCAAGCAGTTCAACTGCGCGTTCAGCCATTCCGTTCATGTCTCCGTCTTCAACAAGGTATCCGTTTATCCCGCTGCTTATGCTGTCACGCAGTCCCGGAACCTTGTAGCCCACTACCGGAGTCCCGCATGCGTTTGCCTCAAGAACGGTGATTCCCCACCCTTCCCTTACGGCAGGGAAAAGCATGAGATGCGCTTTTGAAAGAAGCTCTGCCTTCTTTCCCTGGCTTACTCTTCCGAAAAATTCCGTGCTTTCATTTATTCCAAGTCTTTCGGCAAGCCGTTTCAGTTTGTTTTCTTCAGGCCCGCTTCCGGCAATCCACAATTGCGCATCCTTGACGCACTCCTTTATTTTTCTGAAAGCCCGGAGGACATGGTCAACCCTCTTTGATCTCGTAAGCCTCCCAAGATAAACAATTGTCCTCTTTTTTTCCTTTTTAATTTTTTCCGGAGGGCGCACGTCATGGGAGGCGTATATTACATCTATACCCCCGAATCCCAGTCTCTCAAGGTCCTCTTTGCCTGATTCTGAAATCGCTATCGCAGGCCGTTTCCTGTACATCCTCAGCATGAGGTCTTCGGTGTGATAACCCAGGAAAGCAAGAGGAAAAGGAAGACCGGAATACCAGTTCTCCCTTGTAATCTGGTATACCAGCGGAACCACTTTCTCCCGTGCAAACAATTGCGTGAAAAAGGGAACGCCGTTGATCCCTTCGATTATTACATCGTATCTTCCTTCGACATGCTTCTTGTAACAAAAATAGGATTTGGGGTAGATGCCCAATCTTCCAGCGTAGCGCACGTGTTCTATGCCGTCTATTATCTCATGTCCGGGGCTGCCTTCGAACGAAGAGGTGAACAGGGTGACTTTGTGCCCCCGCCTTGCAAGTCTTTTGAGCAGTTCGTGGTTATAGACTTCTGCGCCTCCCGCCTTGGGATTCCTGATGTCCCTCCAATTGAAAAAGGCTATCCTCAATCGAATCCCCGGTTTATCTGCCTCTCCAGGCCTGAACGCCGTCATTTATTATCTCGATGACGCTTTTCGTCGGCTTCCATCCCGTTTTCATCACGAATTTGCTGTTGTCTCCGATAAAGCCGTCCATCAGCGTTTCGCCGCGTTCGTAAGGCCTGAGGAATTTCGGGTCAACGTATATCCCGGCCTTTCCCTCAAGACCGAACAGCTTCATCGCAAGTTTCAGGTATTCCCCGGTCATTATTCCCTTGCCGGAGCATATGTTATACGGTTCCCCGCGGTTGCACTTTTCGACCGCGATTACCTGCGCAATTACCGAATCGTCCGCATGGGTGAAATCGCGTATTGAATTAGGATTGCCTATCACGATCCTGTCAGACTTGTTGTCAAGGCATCTTGCGATCTGGCTCGCAACTCTCGCGGTGAAGAACTGCGGCCCCCTTCTGGGCCCTTCCTGGTTGAACGTCCTGGTAATGACCGTAGGCGTCTTGTACATATAGTAATACGCTTTTGCTATTTTTTCAGTGAAGACCTTTGTTGCGGCGTATGTCGACGTCGGCCTGAGCTCATTCGTTTCCTTCACGGGAAGTTCGTCAAGACTTCTCACAAAACCGTACTGCTCCGAAGAGCATGCAAGCTGGATTCCTTCAAGACTCTTGTCGCTCTTTGTCGCGGCTTCAAGAAGATTAACCGTACTTACGCAGTTGTTTTCAACGACATGGCTCGGCTGGCTTATGCTCGTGGGAACGAACGATTCTGCTGCCTGGTGGAAAATGACGTGGGGTTCGATTTCCGTAAGCATCCCGACGACACCCCCGTAGTCCCGAAGGTCCGCCTCAACCGTCTTTAATCTTCCGCTTTCCAAGTTATGCTGGATATTCGGGTGGTAGTTGACTGCATGGCGCTTCACTGTCCCGTAAACCTCAACGCCCATCCCGATAAGATGATCTATTATCGTGCTGCCTACCATTCCTGCAGAGCCGGTGACAAGCACCCTTTTCTCTTTCCAGTAGCCGCCATCCGGCTTCGCGCTTTTGTTCTCTTCTATCGATTTCCTGTACTCCTCAACATTCTCCCTGTCAATTAGGTATCCGTTTTCCTTCAGGCTGCTGAATTTCTGCGGAGCGAACACCTCATCAAATTGCAAAAGTTCCACTTCACCACCACTCCAAATCATTTGGTTTTGAAAATTTATAAACGTTCTTGACGAATTATATGCATGAAAAGGGAGATAGTATCGGTGATCGTTCCAGTGTACAACGAAGAAAAGGTTCTCAGGAGGAACATAATCAGCTTGGGAAAAACCCTCGATAAACTCCTTCCGGATTTTGAGATAATAATCAGCGAGGACGGCAGCACGGACAGAACGCATGAAATAGCGAAAACACTGGCATCCGAGAAAGTGCGCGTTCTCCATAATGACAAGCGGCTGGGAAAGGGGGCTTCGATAAAAAACGCCAGCGAACATGCAAGGGGAAACATAATAATGTTCATGGATGCGGACCTGGCATCACATCCTTCCCATGTGCGGCAACTCGTCGGATTGTTCAGTTCGGGAGCCGCGATCGTAATCGGCTCAAGATATCTGAAAGGCTCAAAGACAAAGCGCACCCGGATTCGCCATTTTGCGAGCAAAAGCTTCAATTTCCTGGCGAGAACCCTTCTCGGCTCGAAACTGACCGACCACCAGTGCGGTTTCAAGGCGTTCAGGAAAGACCTGGTTCTTCCGCTGATAAATGAAATTGAGGATGAAAAGTGGTTCTGGGATACTGAACTTCTGGTAAGGGCGCAGCGCAGCGGCCTCAAAGTCGTTGAAATACCCATAGAATGGAATGAAGAAGCGGATTCCAAATTCAGGCTCCTTAACGATACCTGCCACATGGCGTACAGCCTGGTTTCATTCAAGCTGAAAAACGGATAGTTGGTTTAGCATGTTAGGTGAAAAAACACGCGACCCGTCATTGCACGCATTCCTTTTCGCAACGGCACTGGTTATTCTCGTCTACCTGCCGCTCCTGTTTCCCCTGCTGGACGGGAAGCTGGCCTTTACCTACGCGGATTTCACGACTTTTACAGGATACGAATCCGCCAAAACCAGGAATATGTATACCTACTACACTTTCGTTGACGGATTTCAGGTAGAAGCATTCAACAGGGCCTTTCTCATGGAGGGCATAAGCCTTTTTTCCGAAATTCTGAAACTGTCGGACAGCCAGACGCAGAGCATATTGATATTGGCGTGCCTGTTGCTCGGTAGCTTCGGCATTTACCGGCTGACAGGGACCTTTCTAAGAGAGGAAGACCGGCCGGCAGCGGTTCTTTTCCTGGTCCCGTTTTATTTTCTCAATATGTGGAGCATAGACAGGATAATACACATCTGGATATGGTTCACATACGCGATATTTCCGCTTTTCGTATCAATCGGCTTGTCTTACATTTCCGAAAGAAAACCTTCGCTCCTTGTTTCCTATTCCCTCATGTTCGGCTTTTTTGGCATGATACCCCATTCTTTCATCTATCTTTTTCTGGTCCACCTGTTCCTGGCATTCTTTTGCCTGCTGAGCTGGAAAAACCTGAAAAACACATTGGTGTTCGCGTTTTTCCCCTTGCTCATTTACATCCTGCTCAACCTTCCGCCGTTATCCCTTTTCCTCTCAGCGAAAGTCGCCTATCCCGTCACCGTGACAATGTTCTCGCTGGAGTTCTTGTCGGAGCATGGCGAGCTTATCAATGTGCTTACCTTCTCAAACAACTGGTGGCCCCAGGTGGCTGCCGAAAAAATACTTGAAAACCGGATACTCCGTTTCTCCTCATTCGCAATAATCATGGGCGCTTTCGCCGCTTTCCTGCTGGGCTATGGAAAAATCGGGCCGCGCGAAAAAACGCTTGCGCTGCTGTCCCTGCTGTTCGTTCTAGGCTTTATATTCATTGCGCAGGGCACGAATAACGGGCTCCTGAAGGCGTTCTTCGATACGCTTGACGATGGCCAGCTGCAGTTCGTCGCATTATTCAGGGAATCAGGCAGGATAGCGTTGATGATACCGGTATTCCTCGTGCTCGCAGTGCTTGCATCCGCCAACGGGCTTGGGGAAAGGAGGAGGCGCCTGTTCTTCTCCGCCATGCTTTTCCTGGTCTTGCTGCATGTTCTCTCTTCCCCGATATTCGAGTACGTGGGCACCATTTACTCGGCAACCGAGGTTCCGGAAGAGTACCATGCGCTCGACACCGAGATCTCCAAAGAATACAAGACGATATGGCTTAAGCCTCCGGCAGCGCCCAAGATCCTTAGTTCATACAGGTACGCATGGAATAAGGAGAAGGCTTTCGGTTCGATGACGGGCGGCATGGGTTCGACTTATTCCAACTGCAGCGTGATTTCGATGGTTGCCGGCGGGAATGCATCAAGGGAGCTGTTTCACGCCCTAAACATAAAATACCTGGTAGAAAGGACGGACATATGGGGAGCCTCCGGCTTCGACATCAACTACAGTTGGTTTGAATGCAGAAAACTCGAGTACCTGACGGTTTGCGAAAACAAGGATGAAACGGAGCCGTTCCTGATTTATCCTCCCGATGCGAATATTACGCCCGGGAGCCTGAACGAAACCCCTGCGGGCCCGGCAGTCGTAAATGGCTTTTCCAGGATAAACCCGACGCTGTGGTATGTCAACGTAAGCGCAAGCGGCCCCTTCCTGCTCTCTTTCGCGGAAGTCTATAATCCTCTCTGGGAGGCGAGGGTTTACGTTGGCGGAGAAAAAAAGGAAACAGTGCAACCGATAAAATTATTCGAAACTTCAAACGGGTATCTGATAAACACTACCGGAGACATGGAAGTGGAGCTCAGGTATGCACCGCAGGACATGTTCGAAGCGGCCATGACAGTGCCGCTCATCACGTTGCTGCTGTGCATCTCCTATCTCGGCTATTCCATCGTAGGGCGTGATGTACGATGAAGTCCGGGCACACGATAAACAAAATCATTTGCGGCTGGCCGGCTTACCTCTCGCTCGCGGGCCTGGCCTTGTGGGCGTTGGCCTGCCTTTCGCTTTTATTTGGCAACCCGGGCGACCTTGCATTTTACGGCTACTGGCTGCTGCTCGCGGGCATGATCGGCCTGGCAGTGAGGCACATCAGGGCCCCCCCGTAATCCTTACCTCTCCCTGCCGGCAACGCCGTGCGCCACCAGCCTTTCAACTGCGGATACGAAGGAGCCGGGAATTTTTGCTTTCTGCATTACTTTCCTCATGATCGCCACGTCCTCTTCCCTGAAGCATTTTAACAGCAGGACCAGCGACATGAAAATCGCAAACAGCAGGGCGGCAAGTATTCCCAGATACGCAAGATAGACGATTTTCGACAAATAAAGTTCAATCCCGTAATCAGCATACTCCGGAAGCAGCGCTTCAGCATAAGAAGCCATCGGCTTAAGCAGAACAACCAGCAAAAGCAGCGCTACGATCGCTAAAAGCAGTTTGTAGAACTCTTTCGAAAACCTGAACCCCAGCCGTTTTTTCGCGTAATGGCTGAAAACCACCGCGACGCATACCGACTCTGCCAGGAAGGCGATTCCGATGCCGTTCATCCCGTAAAGGGGTATGAGAAGCGCGGAAAGCGACAGGTGCAGAAAGCCGAGGGTGCCGAGTATCCACAGCTGGAGCCTTACTTCCCTCATGGCGGTAAGTATTATCGAGAACATCGTGGAAATGCATTTAATCAGGATTCCGAGGACGTACACGGACATTATGAACGCGCCACCCACATAAGCCGCTCCGTAGAATACAGCCAGCATTTCTTCAGAGAAAAAAATCAGGATGCCTGCGACGGGCGCGGTGATGAAAAGCAGCCAGCGCTGCGCGGTTTCCGTTACCGCGCGCATTTCATCGAGATTCTTTTTGCCGTAAAGCCGCGATGTTACGGGAAGGAATATGCTCCCCATGGAATTAGGGAAAATCGCGGCAACCGTTGCGAGCAGCACCGATATGTTGAATACCGCGATAACCAAGGTCGCCTCCGAAGGCACTATGAAGTAACCGAGAAGGGACGTATCCGCTGAGATGAGAAGGGTCCCCATGAAGCCTATCGCACTGAGCATTACTCCGAAGGGAATTATATCGGTCCAGAACCGGTTTGCAGGTATTTCATCGGTTTCTGCAGGCAGGTCCCCCATGCGCCTTGAAATACTCCAGAAAGAAAACAGCATCGCAAAAAAAATCGAAGCGAGATAGCCCGCGGCAAGCGCCAGCGTGGTCGCTCCGTAAAGATAAAAGAAGGCAAGGGTGAGAACTAGCTTCAGGAAATTCTGCAGGTTCAGGTTGACCTGCATTGTCTTGATATCCGCCCGCCCCCTGAGATACTCGGTGTTTATCCTGAATACCGCATTAAGCAGCACCAGCACGGAAAGCATCCTTACCGCTTCAGGAATGCGCGGGTTCTGGAAGAAAGCGCCGATACCGTCAGATGCCAGCCAGAGGACTGCGATAAGGATTAATGCCACGGCGGTCGCGGTTTTGTAGCCGAATTTCAACAGGCTTTTTATCTTCCCCTTTTCGTTTCTTCCTTCGAAATACGGAATATATCTCGCCAGCGAAACATCCAGTCCCAGCGTGCTGAATATGCCAATTATCGTGACTATGCTCAGGGACAGGTAGAACAGGCCGAGGTCGTCCTGCGAAACCGCACGCGCTATGAGGATTACATAGAAAAAAGAGATAATATTGAATGCTACGTTTCCCGCAAGGCTGTATATGCTGCCCTTTGCAACTTCCTTTGCGTGCTCCGAAATCCCCGTTTTCCCCATCCGGAATCCTCTCTACGATCATTTTAAAGAAATA
>Ga0068714_10007148_pt1 | contig 10997 bp, 5 predicted proteins | sample MTBNYHSulfiMetaG_FD_62988 | JGI IMG/M metagenome (GOLD analysis project Ga0068714, IMG submission 62988) | Enrichment culture microbial communities from rom New York Harbor, USA that are MTBE-degrading - MTBE-NYH (New York Harbor Sulfidogenic)... | ecosystem: Environmental > Aquatic > Marine >... | reverse complement strand
GAGGCAGCGACCTCGCGCGTTTCACGGAGCGTCGAGAGCCGTTCCGCATAGAGACGGCCGGCCTCATCGAGGCTCACGGCGCCAGACGCGACCTGTTCCGAGATCCCGTCGAGCTGGGCTTTCAGCTCCTCCAGCCGGTCCTCCAGCAGTGGGAGAACCCTCTCCTGTACGAGAGCCCGGTAGGCCGCCACCGCCTTGCCCGCCTCGGCGTGGCGGCTGTCCAGCGTGGCTCGCATCTCGGCCCACGTGCTGTGCTGAGGGGGAAGGAGCACGTCCTGCCACTGCGCAACCGGCTCCAGGAGGCCCCTCAGCTCCCACGCGGCGTCGCTGCGCTCCTCGGGCGCACACCCATCCCTGAACCCCGCCTCGGCCGCGATCCCCGCGCCGGCCAGCAGCAGCGTCACGAGCGCCCTCACCTCATGATCGTCCCGCCGCCGTTTGCCGGCCCGCTCCCCGGACAGGAGCGCCCCCACGGCCTTCAAGCTCTCGATGGTGGCCTCCCAGGCTGGGACCGCCTGGCCGTGCTCCATCCTGAACGCCGCCAGCTCGACCCAGGCCTGCGGCTCGGCGCCTCCACGATCCCGCGCAAGACCCTCGAGGATGCCTGCTGCTCGCCCGGTGTCCCCGAGAACGGCATCCGTATGCCGCGCGAGGGCCACCAGTGCGTCGAGGCTGTCACCCTGGAACCGCACGACTCTCACCATGAGGTCGTGGAACCCCTCGTCAACCTCCTCCCTTGGCAACCCACCCTCGGCAAGGGCGAAATCGTCGATCCCCACCATGGCCCGGTAGAGCCTTACGCCGTGGTGGAGCACCTCGGGCCTGTGTGGGAGCAGGTCGAGGGCCTTGAACAGCTCACTCTCTGCATCGGCAAAGCGGTGCAACGAGAACAACGCCCACACCAAACGCATCCAGACCCCCGCCAGGTGGCCCTCCAACCAGAATGCCCGTTTGCCGCTCACCCACGGGTCGAGGACCACAACCGCTTGCCCATGCGCGTCGAGGGCGCCCTCACGATCCCCGAGGTCGCGCAGGACAGCCCCCAGGTTGTTCCAGCTTCTGGCCAGGGCAGGCTCGAGCTCGGGATGGCCTGCATGGAGAAGCGTGTGGAGACTCTGCCGCTCGTGAGCCAAGAAGCGTCTCGCGAGGGGCTTCTTCACATCGGCCAGTCTCACTCCGAGTTTAGAAGTGACCCAGGCCACCCAGTAGGTTCTGTCGTCCGGGTCGACATCCGGCCACGTCTGCGCTGTGGCCGTCAGCGTCTGTGCGCGCCTCTCGATCTCGTCATCGCGAAGGGCCGCGAGGGCACTGACGAGCTGATCCAACTCTGCCCGCAGCGCCTCGGGAAGTGGTTTCAAAGGCATCTGCACGGCACCTCCATGGGGTTGCCCCGGTTTGGTGGACACTGGGGTGCTTTCGTCGTCGTTGAAGCTCCCCCGCTCCTGTGGTCAGGCTAGCGCTTTCGGTGGACGGACGGTAGGGGGTGCCTTCTATCGAAGTCGGCGGGTGATGAGTGTTCGAGGGCGGAGTGAGAACGATGGCGCTTGGCGAGTGACTCACGCGCCGCGACGATGTCACCGTGGCGTCCAACCTTCCGCAATGCGCAGCCCGGCGAGGCAGCCCGCCAGCTCCCGATGGGCGGCGGCGAACAGTCGGGAGAGCTGGTCGGGGAAGCTCGTCGCGGCGTCGAAGCCGTGCGCCGAGCCCCCGGACTGGACGAGATCCCAGGTGAGCCGGGCCGTGCCCCGGACCTCCTCGGCGTGGTTCCCCTCGCTGGTGATCGGAGCGGCCCCGCAACGCGCCGCTGCTTCGCGCGCGTCCCCGTCCATGCACCGGGCGATCGCGTCGCGGCCCTCGGGGTCCCTCGCGAGCCGACAGAGCAGCTGGCACGCCGCGGTCGTGAACGGGGCGGGGTCGTCCTCCGTCCTGTCCGAGTACACGTCGAACCATGCCCCCTGGTCGGGAACGGGGCTCTGCGGCGGGCTGGCCGGTGTGCCGGTCGTGGCCCGCGGGAACAGATTCGACGGCGCGGTCGTGGCCTTCGCGAGGTCGAGCCGCTCGCCCTCGAGCTGGAGGGTGGTGCGGGTGTCCGCCCACTCCGGCATCTCGCTGTGGATGGCCAGGTACCCCTGGAGGAGGACGTCCAGCGCGGCGAGCTCGTCGAGCAGGCGGTAGCACCCGTCGAGGCCCTCGCAGCATGCCGGCAGCTTCTCGGGTCTGCCCTCGGCGAGGGCGACGAAGGTCGCGGCGTCGTCGTCGCCGATCGGGCAGCCGGATCCGGGCGCGAACGGCGCCAGGATGGTCAGCTCGACGCGCGTTGAGCCCAAGCCCGGGCTCCGGAGCTGCGCGAGGGCGCGCTGGTTCGCTTTTCCCCCCGCGCTCTCGCCGGGGCTGGTGAACCAGACCAGGAGCCGGCACGTGCCCTTCACGTCGTCGGTGAGGTACGGGGTGTCGCCGCGGTGGACGAACGCGAGATCGAAGCGGGCGGGCCATTCGGCGCGCTCCACCCCGTCCCAGCACCGGTACTCGGGGTTGAAGCAGGTGTTGTTGTTGACCCCCGCCGCGAGGCGATAGGTCGTCGCGCCCGCAAAGCGGGCCGCGACCGCGTCGGCCCGGTCGTCGGAGCACACCACGAGCACGTTCACGAGTCGTACCCCCTCAGCACCATGCACATGTCGGAGAGCTCGACGGCCGGCAGCGGGCCGGCCCCGCTGCACGAGCGGCCGGACGACACCAGGAAGCGCAGGAGGGCGACGGTCGCCGAGCCGAGGCCGGGAATCGAAGCGCCGGAGAGCACCCTGTTGACCACGGCGTCCATCCTCTGCCGCAGGCCGTCGCACCGGAACGTGAGGTCCACCCGCAGGGTGCGGCCGGAGCCGTCGCCGAAAGAGAGCTTCCTGACGTTGGTGAGCCGGGTCGGCGTGGGCCCCCTGGCGACCAGGAAGTCGGCGAGGAAGGCCTCGAGGTAGGCCAGGGTCTCCCGGGCGTGCGCGGGCGGCTGCAAGGGCAGGAACGGCACCTGCGGGTTCTGGATCGCCGCCAGGCGTTCCGGGGCGACCAGCAGGTCGCGGACGCCGGCATTCCCCACGGTCGCCCAGAGCGAGTGGCAGAGCAGGATGTACATGGCCGTGACCGAGGGCGCGCGGACGCCGGCGGTGCCCACGGTGCAGCTGAATGTCCCGAGCATGGTCTTGAGGGCCTGGTGCAGGTTGTGGATTGCCTCCGGCGTGCGCCACCAGCTCTCGGGCATCCACGGGAACTGGGCCCGGACGGTCTCCATGTGGACCTGCGCCGGGTGTCGCTCCGGGACGAAGTTGTGCGGGAACCTCCCGGTGTCCGGTTCGAGGTCGTTCCCCTCGAACCACCCGGCGGTGTCCTGGAGAATCTGCCCCAGGTGCTGGGGCTCCAGGGGCCGGGTCGGGGTGGGTTCGAACGACGGTGCGGGGCCGGCGGTGTCGACGGCGAGCTCGCGCGCCCGATCCAGGCGCTCCATCACCTCGGCGCCGAGGGACTCGAGCCCCGTCACCGCCCGCAGCTGGCCGTAGAACCGGCTGTGGAAGTCCTCCGCGGAGGGGGAGTCCTCGCTCGCGTCGAGCAGGGCGTAGCGGGCCTGCTCCGCGATCGGCGGGAGCCTCTGCGGGTCGCGCGGCACGCTCAGCGTCTCCCGCAGCTGACGGAGGTGGTGGCGCTGGTAGTGGGTCCACAGGAACAGCCAGAAGTACATCGAGAACAGCTTGGACTCGAACGCTCCGGAGCGCAGGAACTTCTCGTCCGTCCACTTGGTCCAGCAGCCGACTCCGCGCGGGGTCACGCAGAAGCGCACGTGCTCCCGCTCGTCCTGGTAAAGGGTCGCGGCAACGGCGTGAGCTGAGAAGTGGTAGTCCCTGCTCATGCCGGACGAGATCAGGAACAGCGCCATATCCTCCGCCGTCGAAAACGGGTCGTCGTCGCCGGCTCGCGAAGTGAGCAGGAAGGAGAAAGGCTGCAGCCGCTGCTCGGCCGGCCGGTAGCCCGCCGGGGCCAGGCTGGTGACGATGTCCCACACGGGGGTCTTCGCGCCGCACAGGGCCGCCATCCACGGCGTTTCCGCGTCGGAGCCGGCCCGCTGGCTCACCGCCTGCCGCTGGCGCGGATCCTGGAAGGTGCGGCGCAGGGCGACGTGGCCGCGTCGCAGCAGGTTCATCGTCTCGAGGGAGGGGGCCGCGGAGGCGGCGTCGAGGGCTCCGAACGGTCGCATGTCGAGCACCAGGGCGAGCAGCCCCGTCGGGAAGGCGAACGCCGACAGGTCGTCGATCTTGACGGCGAGGTGCTTCTTGCCGCCATCGAGCAGGAGCAGGTCCGCCAGGGCCGGCTCCTCGACCGCCCACTCGGGTGCCGCGAGGAGCCAGGTGGCCCGCTGGTGCACCTCGTTGCGCCAGCGGGACGCCAGAGAGAACCTCGCGACCGAGGAGTCCACGAGCTCGGCGGCGCGGCCACGCAGGTCGGCGAGGTCGCCGGGCATGGCCACCCTCTCCCAGCACGACTGCCCCCGGTCGTCGCCTTGCGGCTCCCTGAACGAGACCCCCTCGAGCGCCCGGCACGACGCCTCGAGGTCGGGGGTCTCCAGCTCTCGAATGGGCTCGAGCAGGGCCACGAAGCAGGTCCGCGCAGCAACGTCCTGTGCCATTGACACATGCCCTCCTGGCAAAGGGGGCCGAACAGGTTCAGCAATCGACCGCCTGATGATACCAAGACCGGTGCCGCGAGACGAGCATCCAGCGGCGTCCCATCCGAGCGGGCGACGGTGAGGTCTACCGCTCCACCGCAGTGGTGCTTTGCGAGGGGGCTGGGCCTCGAGACCACTAATCCGACCTGTTGGTCGAGCCCCTCGCCGGTCCGGGGAGGGGACTCCCGAACGAGCGTGCGCCACTTCTGGTCCCGCCCTTCCCGGCTCCCCTGCTGGAGCCTCGGCGGCGCTCGGAGCGGGCGTAGATGGAGGTCATTGCCGCGAGCCACCTCCTGGGGGTGTCGCGCGGTCGGTCTGGAGGCGGAGAATGCTGTCCGGGATCCGGAGCGTCCCGAGCGAGCCCCTCGCCTGGCAGTCCCGGATCCGCTCGATCACCTGCGCGAGGTTGTCGAGGGCGCGGGGAATCTTGGAGGTGTAAAAGCCCGCATTCCGATCCCCCATCGCTCGGAAGGTGGCGAGACACTGAAGGAGGCGGACGAAGGCAGCGACCCACACCAAATCTCGCGAGCGCGTCGACGGATCGATCGGCTGGTAGTAGCGTCCCAACAGCCCCTCCATCGTCTCCCCGTCCATCTGCACGTAGGGGTCGAAAACGAGCGAGACGAGGTCGTAGATGCTGTAGCCGATCCGAAGCGTCTGCAGGTCGACTATTCTGGGCTCCAGGTCATGGTTGATCAGTATGTTGGTCGACTGGAAGTCGCGGTGCATGATGCTCGCCGGCTCGCTGCTGATGAGCTCGTGAATCGCCGATGCCAGATCATTCACCTCGGCGGCGTTCAGGCGACCCTCGTGGAAGCACTGGTTGAAGTAGCGGATGTCGAAGTGGATGTTGTCCCGATCGAATCGTTGCCTGCCGATGCAGTTCTCCGCCGGAAACGTGGCCACGTCGATCTCGGCCATCCGGTGGAGAATGTCGATGAGCTGGCGGTAGTGGTCGAGCGGAAACTCACCTCGAGCGTGCTGCTCCGTCGCGACGTCGTAGAGTGACCGCTCTCCGCCATCCTCCACGAGGAGCCAGCTCGGCTTGGAGAGGATGACCTGAGGGACCGGGACCTGCGCCTGGCACAGATAACGGGAAAAGGCCTCCCAGGATCGGAGCTCCCGTGGGTCATCGGAACAGGTCACGACCCTCGGGACGTGGTCGACTACGATCCGGTAAACCGACTTGCCCGAAGCGCCCCGGAAGAGATGGCGGAACGCGTTGACCTCGCCGCCTAGGGCCCGCGCGACGTCGTCGACGATCTCGAAGTCCCGCCGCCCGCGCTCCAGGCCAGGGAAGGTGCCAATGTCGTTCCAGTAGTCCTGCTCGAGCAGGATGAAGTCGATGCGCTCCCCCTGCTTGATGCGGTCCGCGAGCACGTCGATGATGCTATACGCACCCTCTCGCATGTGCTCGAAGATCCGACGATGAAACAGGGAGACGCCGGTGTACGTGCCGTAGCGATCCCGGGGGCTGGCCTCGCAGCTCATTTCGTAGTAGAGACGTCCCCGAGGGCTGGTGAATCCGAGGACCCCTTCGTCGTCTCGAAACAGGACCGCCCGCTCGGGCGAGGAGGGAACGAGCAGCAGCGTGCACAGCGAGTCACGCTCGCGGTGGAGCTGGATACAACGGTCCAGATCGAAGAAGTAGAGGATGTCGGAGTTGGTGACGATGAAGTCTTCACCTTGCTCGAGAAACTCGCGGCATCCGTTGATTCCTCCGCCCGTGTTGAGCAGCTCCTCTTCCACCGAGAAGTGCCAACAGACATGAGGGTGTCGTTCGAGGAGGTACTCCCGGAGCAGCTCGCGGTGGTGGTGCAGATTGACGGCGATCTCCCGTATCCCGACGCGCACCAGATTGCCGATGACCGTGTCGATGATGCGCGAGCGCTCACTCATCGCGACCATCGGCTTGGGGAGGTCTTTCGTGATCTCCTTGAGTCGACTCCCGACACCGGCGGCCAGGATCATTGCTCTCACTGACTTTCGGCCCTCCACGGATCGAGTGCCGGCGACAGGGTGACGCAACCCGGCCGGGCGCGGCACGGCAGGACCCTTCTCATTCAAAGAGCAGGATGCCAAAACACTCGGGCAGATGGAAGTTCAGTCGATCGACCGGCGCCCAGCTCGCCCAGTGGGGGTGGGACGATCTGTCGGCACACTTGTAGAAGTTGCCCGTCCAACGCTGTCCGGACAGCGGGAGCCGGAGCGGGACGAAGTGCGCGATCAGATCGAGGGGGATCTCGATCTCGATCAACCAGGTGACCGGCCCCGGCACCTCCGGATCGACGATCGGCGGCATGGTGGTTTCGATGGCGATGGTCTTGGCCAGGTCGACAGGGATGGGTCGACAGTCTCTGAGACGCCCGGATTCCCTGCGATGGTCGAGCACGTACGAGCTGTGCAGTGCGCCCCCGCAGTTGAGCTCGAAGTTGAAGTAGCCCTGGGCCCCGGTCGGGCGGACGAACAGCTCGACACAGCTGTCCTGGCAGACAGGGTCCATGCACCGGTCATGGCGGCAGACGACGAACCTGTCCTGCACCCGGAAAAGACCACGAAGGGAGGTCGGGGTGTGGGCCAGCCTCACCGTCGTCTCGGGCCGGTGGCTCGAGCTCTCTTCGCGGAAATGGCCGAGAGTGCAGGCCATGATCTCTGCCCACGCCGGTGACTCCCAATTGCATCCACAGAGACCGGGCGGGCCCGAGTAACGAGCTACGCGGTATTCCATGCTCTGGTCTCTCGGTCTCCTCGGGCCAGCCAGCACAGGGATCGATCCGGTGGTCGCCACACGCGTGAGCAACAACTGCTTCGGCAGGATTATCCGAGTGGCGGACGGGCTCGTCAACGGCGCCCGCAGGAGCATCCGCCGCCCTGCTCAGGTCTGAGCGGTGTGCTCCAACGGGTATACTCTCGCCGATTCGATGACAGGAGCAGAGATGGTCACGACAGGTTTGGAAACTCTCTTGAGGGAGGGCCTCCCCTCGCTCGGCAGACAGCGATTGGGACTCCTCTGCAACCAGGCTTCGACCGACTCGTTGTTCAACGCGGCCAAAGACCTGCTGGCCCATGACGAGCGCTTCAACCTGGTTGCGCTTCTTGCCCCTCAGCACGGCTACTTCCTGTCCCAATGGGACAACATGGATGAGACCGCTCACACGGTCGATCGCGAGACCGGGCTCAAGATCTACAGTCTCTACAGCGAAACGCGGGAGCCCAACGAGGAGAGCCTCGATGCAATCGATGTGCTGGTCTTCGACGTGCAGGATGTGGGAACCCGCGTGTACACCTACATCTGGACGATGTACCTCGCGATGAAAGCCTGCGGTGACGCCGGCAAGAGATTCGTCGTGCTGGATCGCCCCAACCCATTGAACGGCAAGACGATGGAGGGTTCCGTCCTGGACCCCGCCTTCGCGTCGTTTGTCGGATTGCACCCGATCCCGATGCGGCACGGAATGACGGTTGGGGAGCTCGCCCGCATGTTCAATGAGGAGGCCGGCATCAACTGTGACCTGGAAGTCGTCGGGATGAGAGGGTGGAAGCGGGAGATGTACTTCGACGAAACGGCGATTCCGTGGCCGTTTCCTTCCACGGGACTCCCGACCCTCGAGTCGACGATCGCCTATGCCGGTATGGTCATCTACGAGGGCACCAACATCTCGGAGGGGCGCGGCACCACGCGACCCTTCGAGCTCATCGGGGCGCCCTTCATCGATCCGTACGCGCTCGCCAGGGAGCTCTCCGAGCGGAAGCTGCCCGGTGTGATCTTTCAGCCCTACTGCTTCAAGCCCACCGTCAACAAGTTCGGCGGTGAGGTCTGTGGTGGCGTCAAAGTGAACATCACCGAGCGGGAGCGTTTCCAGCCGTTCCTCACGGCGCTGACCCTGCTCGGGCAGATCGTCCGGAGCTACCCGGAGGAGCTCGCCTGGCGTCCGCCCCCCTATGAATACGAGTTCGAGAAGCTCCCCTTCGACATCATCGTCGGCACGGACTCGATCCGCAGGAACCTGGACGACGGGTTCACGCAAGAGCAGCTGGTCGAACACTCGGCGAGGGGGATCGCAGCGTTTGCCGAACGGCGGGAACCCTATCTTCTCTACTGCCCGGCGCGCAGCGTGCTCGAAAAGAGGTTCGCCTGAGCTGAGGGACGAGACGGGTTGGCGGTGGCGAGTACAGCACCGTGAGCGGGGACCTCTGCACCACGGGTCGACGAGCCGAGGCAGGCCCCGATAGACTGGCTTCCGCATGGAACAGACGGAGGATGTACTTGTCCCGTGTCACTTCGAGGACCTTCCCGGACCTCTGTGCCAGCTCCTGAGGCTCTATCAAGCGGACGCACAACGACCATTCAGGCGTGTCCACCGGCTCATTGACATCGCGGATTGGGCTGTCAAGTGGCACACCGTGCTCCTAGTCGCTGACATCGTCCGCGCCACCGATCTGCCCGCAGAGCTCAAGATCCTCCTCGGCGAGGGCCTGACCCGCCCGAGCCTGGGCCTCTGGCGACAGATCTTCTACGCGGCGCTCCACAGTGACCGCGCAGAAGGGGCGCCCTGGCAGGAGTGGCAGCGCATCACCTGCATCCACAAAGACAACGACCTGGTCGCACTCCGCAACCGATACGCGCACGGTGCCGTCCCGCCGGACCACGAATGCGAGGCCGACTGCGACATCTTCATGAGGCCACTGGTGCAGGTCCTGGAGAGCCAAGTGGTTCGCAGCGTGCGGCTGGTTGTCGCCGGTCCCGAAGGGGATCTGTGGCTTGTCGGAGACGAAACCCGTCGGCTTGAGGAGAACCTCGGCCTCGAGTCAGGACACGCGTACGGCTGGCTCCCTGGCGGTGAGGTCCTCGACCTGTGGCCCCTTGCCACCTACTCGGCGGACATCAGGCACGGGACGGGCTGGCGGTTCTTCTTCCACAACGCGCTCAAGGGGCGCACGGTCGAGCAGCTGAACCACGAGCTCGCGATCCTCCAGCGCGACCCAAGCCTGTGGGACCCGTTCCATGAGAGGCTGCCCCTGAGAGCGTGGCGCCGGTCGGGAGATGATGCTGCTCTCGAGCGCTTTCGCTACCAGGTCGAGTTCCTCGGCGAGACCTTCAAGGGCCGCCTGGAGGAGCGAAAACGTCTGACGGACTTCATCCGTGAGGGTCGGGGCACGTTCATCGTCCTGGGTGATCCTGGCATCGGCAAGAGCGCGTTGATGGCACAGGTCGTGGCGGAGATCCGGTTCGGCGCAACAGTCGGAGGCCGCGACCGCGGACCGGCGTCGCCCGAGGTAGTGGAGTACTTCATTCGCCGCGGTCAGGACACGGATGACCCGCGCGTTTTTCTGCGCCATATCGCGAAGGAGCTCGGGCGGCTCTTTGATGTTCCGGTCCCCCACATGGCGGCATCCCTGGGCGACCTCGCTCGGGCCCTCCAGGAGCTCCTCGCCGCCATCGAGACGCGTGACGACAGTCTGCGTCGAGTGGTCCTGCTGGTGGACGGACTCGACGAGGGGCCCGAGATCTTCCGCTACCTGCCGGCGCCTCGCAGTTGGCTGGTGGTGGTGTTGGCGGCGCGCACGAGGCCGGCCGAGTTGACGCGGGGCGGCAGCGTACCGCCGGGGACCATCCGGGAGATGCGGCTTGGTCCCCTCGATGAAGCCACCGTTCGGGCCATTCTCTACGACACGGTGGGAAAGTACAGCGATGGCCTCACGCCGGACTACGTTCTGGCGGTCACCCGGCGCACGGGTGGAAACCCGCTGTACCTCGGCCTGCTGTGCGAGGAGCTCTACCACGGGACCCGCACACTCGGCGACTCCGAGTCGTTGCCGCGTCGCATTCAGGATCTGTACGAGGGTGCGGTGGCGCGGGTGACGGAGGGTGGTCGGGATGAGGTCACTCTCGGTCTGCTGCACCTCCTCGCTGTCGCGCGGGCGCCCCTCTCCTCCGGCGCCATGGACGAGCTGCTCGGTGTGGACAACCCGGTCCGCACGAGGGGCGCGCTGGTGAGCTGTGGTGAGCTCCTCGCCGAGGTCGAGCCTCCGGGCGGGGGGGCGCCCGGTTTCCAGCTCTTCCACGAGAGTCTGCGCGACTGGCTTCTCGGGCACCATGCCGGCCGAAGCAGCGAGATGAGATTGCGGCTCGGTGGAGCAACCGCGTGCTGGCGCGAGAGGCGGGATGAGGTCGCCAGGGCCTATGTCCTGGCGCACGGGGCCGAGCACCTCAAGCTTGCGGGGGACAGCGACGGCCTGTGGCAGCTGTTGCGTGATGAGGAATACCGCGCGCGACAGGTCGAGGTCCTCG
>Ga0068714_10007145_pt1 | contig 11000 bp, 7 predicted proteins | sample MTBNYHSulfiMetaG_FD_62988 | JGI IMG/M metagenome (GOLD analysis project Ga0068714, IMG submission 62988) | Enrichment culture microbial communities from rom New York Harbor, USA that are MTBE-degrading - MTBE-NYH (New York Harbor Sulfidogenic)... | ecosystem: Environmental > Aquatic > Marine >... | reverse complement strand
CTCGAGGCTGAAGCTGAATTCGGAACGCTGGAAGTCTATGGCCGGGTCGAAGGCGTTGACCAGATCGGCCAGGCCCGCCATGTGCTGGTGCCCGACGGTGGTGGCGTACAGCCAGCCGCCTGGTTTCAGCACGCGGCGTATCTCCGCCAAGCCCCCGGCCCGATCGGGGAGATGATAGAGCATGTGATTGGCGAGCACGGCTTCGAAGCTGGCGTCGGGAAAGGGGATCGCCAGGGCGTTTGCCGTCCCAAAAGTGAACTCCATCCCTTTCAGCTTGCGCTGCGCTTCGGCGACCATCCCGTGGGATAGGTCGGTCAATGACAGGCGCCAATCTCCCTGCACGCCCTCGGCGTTTTCTAGCCACAGGTCGCCCGGGCCGCAGCCTAATTCTAGAATTCGTGCGCCCGCCGGAAAGTCCAATTGGTCGAACATCCAGCGCCGCCAGGTGTAAGGATTCACGCTGAAGCGCTCGTGCAGGGCGATGCGGGTCTCCAGGTTGTCGTTGGTGCGGTATTGCTGGCTACGCAGATATTCGGGATCGGTGAGCTTGTCGGCGCACATTTCAACAACTCCCTTTACTGCCTCAGGGCTTTCAGGATTGCCAGGGTTTCACTCTTGCTGCCGCTGCCTTGCTCTCCCCCCGGCCCCACGCAGGACGGGCAGCCGTCGTTGCAAGCGCAATCCGAGACCAGCTCGTAGGCCCGTCCCACCAGTTCCTCGTGCAATTCGAACAGCCGCACGCTGAAGCCGATGCCGCCGGGCACGTTATCGTAGATTACGATGATCGGGTGGTCCTCCAGCAGCTTGGCCTGTGGGTCGCTGTGGACTTCCAGGTCGCGGGAGTCACACATCAGGAAGAGCGGCGCCAAGTGCCTGAGGGTGAAAGCCAGCCCGGATAGCCCGCTGCGCACCCGCACCACGGTCTCGGCGTGGCGGTGGCAGGTCGGGCACAGGGTGATCAGGTTCTCCAGGCGATTGGCTTCGCGCGGAGAGCGGAAGTTGCGGAAGGGGATCCTATGGTGCACGTGGTGGGCGTGGCCCTCTTCGGGCGCCCCGCAGACCTGGCAGCGGTAGTCGTCACGCTGGCGCGCTTGCTCTTTCTGGCTCTTCCAATCCGGGCCATAGTCGTTGGGATCGTTGCCCCACTGCCCTGCCTGGCGCAGGCTTTCCACCACCGCCTCGTCCAGCGCCATCCAATAGCCGGTGCTGTGCAGTTCGCGCGCTGGCAGATCGACCTGCCCCACGCCGACCCGCTGGTTGGTGAACCACTGCACCTTGTGGTAGCCGACCACCTGCTGGGTGGTAGCCAGCTTGCCGTAGGATTTGGCCGCCCCCTTGGTCGCCACGCTTTCCGTCGCCTCCAGGTAGAGCAGCTCGGAATCGCTGCGCGGTATCGTGTAATAGTCTGCATCGGTGGGCCGCAAACGCGCCACCCCCTCTTCCAGGTTCAGCTCCTCGACGATGTAAGTCTCACCCTCGTGCAGGTAGATGGCCTCGGGGTGCACCATGCGGTGGGCACCGTCCGTGTCGATCTGCCCGACGATCTTGACCTCGCCGTCTTGCTCGGCTTGTAGCACGATCTGGTCGGGGGTGCTGCCGCGCACGTTGATCGCCTGGGCGGGGTAGCCCTCCCCCACCCAGAAGTACTTCTCCCCCGTGTGGCGCAGCTCGGCCTCCTCGGCCAGCAGCTTGAGGTATTCGCCGACCCGTTGGCCTTCGACCTTGCCGAAGGGCTCGCCCTGGTGGAAGGGAAGCTCGTAGGCCGCGCAGCGGATGTGCCCCAGCAGGATCAGCTCGTTATCCGGGTTGATGAGCGCCTGTTCGGGGGAGCGGCCGAAGAAATAGTCCGGGTGCTGGGCCAGGAACTGGTCGAGGGGGTTGGCGGAGGCCACCAGGGCGGCCAGGGAGGGCTCTTCCGAGCGCCCGGCGCGCCCGGCCTGCTGCCAGGTGGAGGCGATCGTGCCGGGATAGCCTTCCAGCACCGCCGCACCCATGCCGCCGATGTCCACGCCCATCTCTAGGGCGGTGGTGGCCGCCACGGCGCGCACTTCCCCGTTGCGCAGGCCATCCTCGATCTCGCGCCGTTGCCGCGCCAGGTAGCCGCTGCGGTAGCCGCGAATTTTGCTCTTCTCCAGCTCGCTTTCCTGGCGCAGGTGGTTGAGGGTCAGTTCGACCGCCCGCCGCGTGGGGCAGAATAGCACCGATTGCACGTCGTAAGTCAATAAGTCTCCCGCCAGGCGCACGCTCTCCCGCAGCGCGCTCTGCCGGATGCCCAGTTCTTGGTCGACGACCGGTGGGTTGTAGATCAGGAAATGCTTGGGGCCGCGCGGCGAGCCGTCGTCGTCCACCAGCTTGACCGGCTCCTCGATCAAGTTCCCGGCCAGCTCGATGGGGTTAGCGATGGTGGCGGAGGTCATAATGAACTGCGGGGAAGCGCCGTAGAAGCGGGCGATGCGCTTCAAACGGCGCATCACGTTGGCGACGTGCGAGCCGAACAGCCCGCGGTAGGTGTGCATCTCGTCGATGGCCACGAAGCGCAGGTTGCTCAGGAACTCCACCCAGCGGGTGTGGTGCGGCAGGATGCCCAGGTGCAGCATATCGGGCGTGCTGAGCAGGACCCGCGCCCGTTTACGCACCTTGGGGCGGGCGCTTTGCGGCGTGTCGCCGGTGTAAGTCCCCACCGGGATGGCCTCGGCCCCCGGCAGGGCCTGGTTCCACTGATTCAGTTCGTCGTGCTGATCCTGCGAAAGGGCACGCGTGGGGTACAGGTACAGCGCCCTGGCCTGCGGGTCGCGCAGCAGACGGTCGAGCACCGGCAGGTTGAAGCACAGCGTCTTGCCGCTGGCCGTGCCGGTGACCACCACGATGTTCTCTCCACCCTGGACATGCTTCCAGGACGTCGCCTGGTGGCTGTAGAGCGCCTGAAAACCGCGCCGCTCGAACGCTCCTCGCAGGTCGGGATGCATCTCCTCCGGGAGGGGCGTGGTCTGGGCCTGGCGCGCCTTCAGCACCCGCGATGCCGCCACGTTGCCCCACACCGAAGGCTGGGATCGCCACAAATTGATCAGCGCGTTCACCGACATGGGATTATTGTCTCACAGATTGGGGCCTGTTATTCCGCTTTCACCATGATCTCGTTGTAGCGCGCCACCACCTCGAAGCCCAGCTTGCGATAGACGTGAACGGCGGCGGTGTTGTCGCACTTGACGTTCAGGCCGATCACCTCGACGCTCTCCAGCAGCGATTGGCACAGCCTGGCGGTCACCGTGGTGCCCAGCCCGCCGCCGCGCCGGTCGGGATGGGTGGTGATGTTGCCCAGCGCAGCAACCTTGTATTGGGGCGAATACACGTGCACCCCGGCGACGCTGATTAGTTCGCCGCCCTCGCCTCGGATGCCGAAGTACTGGCCGGTTTCTAGCATGCGCGGGTTGAACCAGTTGCCCGGGTAGCTGGCCTTGTAGAGCGCTGTCAGTTGGGGGAGGTCTTCTGGGGTCAGCCGATCGACCGCCGCCGTGTTGACCTCCTTCACGCCCTCCGCCGTTTTCAGCGCCATCTTGTAATGCTCGCCGTGAGGCTCGAGCTTGTAGCCGCTGGCGAAGACCTGCTCCAACCCTGGGCTGAGGTGGCTGTAAAAGCGCCCCGACAGGCGCGGCTTGATGGCCTCCAGCAGCGCCTGTAGCGGCTCGAAGTTGTCGTTCTCGATCGCCAGCAGCACGGGCGGCTCGGCATCCGTGTACAGCAGCGCCACCGCCTGGATATTGTCCCCTTCTTTCAGGGCGTACCACTGCGTGTGCGGCCAGAGGAAATCGTCCAGGTCGCCGAGCAGGTAATAATTCACCCAGTGGTGCTGGCGCAGATAGGCTTCCAGTTCACCCTTGTCGTGGAGCGATACGGCTTTCATGCCGGTGGTCTTTCGGTCTCAGTTATCGTTCAGGGGAGTGTAGGCTACCGCAATTATGGCTTGCGCCTCGGCGCCCTGCAGGCAGGCGAGCAAGTCCCGGGCGCTCCCCGTTGGCTGGCCGTCGGCCAGGGCCAGCACGGGCAGTTCGATGCCCAGTTCGAGGCTTTGCACGCTCTCGCTCAACCAGGCGTTGGGCAGGTAGCCGATGGCGCCAGGCGTGACCGACACCGCTTCCAGCATAGCCTCCGGGGTGGGGGCGATCCGGGCGTTGGGCGTGACCAGCCCGCCATTCAGGACCTGCCGGTCGAAAGCCTGGCGCACCTCGTCGCCTGGCGGCCCCACCCAGACCTCGATGGCGCGGTCGCTGCCCCCCAGCTCAGCCCAGCTTTGCGCCCGCCCGCCGAATATGGCCTGCAATTGTTCGCTTGTCAAAGAAGTGACCCGGTTGGTGGGGTGTGTGATCAGCACCACCTTTTCCCCGGCCAGTGGGGCGGTGAAAGCTGGCAGGTCTTCTGGCTCGCCCAGGCGGATGCTCAGGTCGAATTCGTCCGTGTCCAGGGCGCTGGCAGGCCGCTCGACGGTGTGCAGCCGTGCGCTCGGTATGGCCTGGCTGCAATGGGCCAGCGCGCCCTGGAAGGGGCGCAGGGCCGGGGTGATCGCCACGTAGAGCTGCTCGACGGTGGGCGTGGCCTCCGGGGTGGCCGGGGAGGCGCAGGCCGCCAGCAGCAGGATGAGCAGAAGCAGGGCGTAGCGCTTGCGCAGAAGCATAGCGTTGAAGGTGGGTTATTAGTGGACCAGGGTAATTATAGCCACAAGCGCCAGATAGCCCGAGAACAGATACAGAGGATTCTTGGCCACGTAGCGCAGCAGGGCATGGATCGACAGGTAACCGACCACCGCGGCGGCCAAGAATCCAATTATCAAGGCTGGTAAGGCATCAGCCACCTGCGGGATGCGCACCAGGTCGACCAGGGTTCGACCACCGGCTCCCAGCATGATCGGGATAGCCAACAGGAAGGAGAAGCGCGCCGCTGCAGGCCGACTCAAGCCTCGGCCCATGCCACCGGTGATGGATGCACCGGAGCGCGAGATGCCCGGCAGGAGCGCCAGAGCTTGGAAAGCGCCGATCCACAGAGCGTCGCGCCAGTTCAGGTCTTGCAGCCCTCGGTTGCGCTTGCCGACCACTTCGGCAAGTACCAGCAGCAGCGCGGTGCCGAGCAGGAACCAGGCCGTCATATCGCCGTTGTGGAAGGTCTCCTGGATGGGGACCTTGAAGAACGCGCCCACCAGGGCGGCCGGGATCGTGGCCAACAGCAGTTGCCACCCCAGCCTGGCCTGGGGATCGTCGAGGGGTTCCTGGCGCACCAGGCTGCCCACCACGCTGCGCAAGATATCGAGTATGTCTTGCCGGAAGTAGATCAACACTGCCAGCAAGGTGCCCAGTTGCACCAGCACGTTGAAGACGAAGGCTTCGTCGTTGGGAAGCTCCCAGCCCAGCAAATGGGGCACGATTACCAAATGGCCCGAACTGGAGATCGGCAGGAACTCGGTGGCGCCTTGTACCACGCCAAGAATGAGGGCTTGAAGGATGGTCATGGTGGCCTAGTTTATCAGGAATTCCGTTGCTGGGGGATTGAAAATCCGATCAGCTACCCGTCCACGGCTGGGCGAACTGCTCGAACCGCCCTTTAATGATCGCCTGGCGCATGTCGGTTGCCAGCTGGATCAGGGTGTGCAGGTTGTGGATCGAAAGCAGCGTGGCGGCCAGCATCTCCTTGGCGACGATCAGATGACGCAGATAGGCGCGCGAGAAATGACGGCAGGTGTAGCATTTGCAGGCCTCGTCGATGGGGTTGGGGTCGTCGGCGAAGGCTACATTCCTCAGGTTGAGCCGCTCCCCACCCCGCAAAAACACTGCCTTGTTGCGCCCCAGTCGGGTGGGCAGCACGCAATCGAAGATGTCGATGCCCTGCTTGACGGCGTTCACCAGGTCTTCTGGGGTGCCCACGCCCATCAGATAGCGCGGTTTGCCCTCCGGCAGCACGGGTAGCACGACCTTGAGCATCTGGTGCATCTCTTCCTTGGTCTCGCCCACCGAAAGCCCGCCGATGGCGTGGCCGGGGAAGCCCAGTGAAGCGATGAACTCCGCCGATTGGGCGCGCAGGTCGGGGAACACGCCGCCTTGCACGATGCCGAAAAGCGCCTGGTCGTCCCGTTTTTGGGCTTTCAGGCAGCGCTCGGCCCAGGCACTGGTGCGCGCCGTGGCGAGTTGGTTGTATTCACGGTTGTAAGGCTCAGCGCATTCGTCGAGCGCCATGATGATGTCGGCTCCCAGGTTCTCCTGGATGGCGGTGACCTTCTCGGGGGTGAAGTGGTGGCTGGAGCCGTCGATGTGGCTGCGGAAGGTCACCCCGTCCTCGTCGATCTGGCGCCGCTCTGCCAGCGAGAACACTTGGTAGCCCCCCGAATCGGTCAATATCGGCCTGGGCCAGCCCATGAACTCGTGTAGCCCGCCCATCTGGGCGACCAATTCGTCGCCGGGGCGCAGGTAGAGGTGGTAGGTGTTGGCCAGGACCAGGCTGGCGCCGATCTCCTCCAGTTGCGCCGGCGTGAGCGCCTTGACGGTGGCCTGGGTGCCCACCGGGGCGAAGACCGGCGTGAGCAGTTCGCCGTGGGGCGTGGTGAAGCGCCCGGCGCGTGCCTGGCCATCGGTGGCGTCTAGGTGGAATTGAAAGGGGGTAGGCATGGTCGGATCTGGGCTGGTGGGGGGATTTAGGGGGAAATTGTACCCTAAGGTTGCAGCGGCCAGAAGACCGGCAGCACGGTAAGGGTGATCGCCAGCAGCAATAGCGTGAGCGGCAAGCCCACCTTGGTGTAGTCGCTGAAGCGGTAGCTGCCCGGTCCCATGACCAGCACGTTGGTCGGGTGGCTGATGGGGCTGAGGAAGCTGGCCGAGGCCGCCAGGGCCACGGTCATCATCAGCGCATAGGGGGAAAGGCCCAGGTGAGAGGCGGTGTTCAGGGCAATTGGAGCCATCAGCACGGTCACCACCGGGTTGGGCATCACCTGGGAGGCCAGGGTGGTCAGCAGGAAAAGGCCTGCCAGCAGCGCCAAGGGGCCGTATGGGCCGACCAAGTCGACCACCCCCTCGGCGATGTAGCGCGCCGCCCCGCTGGTCTCCATGGCGATACCCAGCGGAAGCATCCCGGCGATCAGGAAGATGGCCTTCCATTCGACGGAGCGGTAGGCCTCGCTCATCGAGATGCTGCCAAATAGCACCATCAGGGCTGCTCCGGCGAGCGCCGCGATGGCGATCGGCAGCCACCCCAGCGCCGCTGACAGCACCACCGCGCCCATCACCAGCGCCGCCACCACGGCTTTGCCCCTGCGGGGCGCTTCCGGCAGCTCCTCGGTGAGCATCAGGAAATCTTCCTCGCTGGCTAGCAGCTGCAGCTTTTCGCGCCGCCCGTGGATCAGCAAGCCATCTCCAAAGCGCAGCGGCATATCGCGCAGGTTGGAGCGGTGGGCCCGCCCTCCCCGCCAGATCGCCAGCACGCTCAGGCCATACTTTTCCCGGAAGTGCACCTGGCGCAGCGTCTTTCCGGGCAGGTGAGAGCGCGGCGAGAGCACCGCTTCCGCCAAACCTACCCGCTCAGACTCCAGGTCGAGCACTCTTGGTGTGGTCTCTTCCTCGATCTCGAGTTCGTGCAGGCCATTCAGCAGGCGCACGTCCTCCGGCTTGCCTTCCACCAGCAGCGTATCACCGGCCTGGATGGGCTCTTCCGGCTCCGGCATCAGGAGCGTCCCTTCCTCGCGGATGATGCCCACCACGGATAGCCCGAAGGCGTCGTTGAGGCGGCTTTGCGCCAGCGTTTTGCCTGCCAGGCTTGATGTGGCCGGGATACCGATCAGCAGCAGCCGCTCGTGCAGGTGGTAGACCTCCGAGGTCTCCGTGCTGGTGAGGGCGAAATCTTCGCTTTGCTCTAGTTCGTCCCACTGGGCCCGTGGGGCTTGGACAAGCAGCCTATCATCGTCTTGCAGGGGGATGGTTTGCAGTTTGGTGCGCACGGGCTTGCCGCCGCGCAGGATGGCCAGCGCGTTGACCCCGTAACGCTCGCGCAGCTTGATCTGCTCCAGCGTTTGGCCGATGGCCGTGGAAGTAGGGGGCAAGGTAAGCTCGGCCAGCTTGATTTCTCTGGAGGACAGTTGTTCCAGAGTGAATTGCTCGGATTCCCAGCCCTGCTTCTTCAGCGTGAGCGTTTGCCCGTTGCGCATTTCGGCTAGTTGGTCGCTGCGCCCCGATACCAGCAGGCGATCTCCGCCGCGCAGCACGGCATCCGGCTGGGGGGCCAGTTGGGTTTGCCCGTTGTGAATGATGCCGATTACGTTGAGGTTGAGCGCCGAGCCCAGGTGGCTCTCGGCCAGGGTGGCGCCGGCCAATTGCGAGTCCCTTGGCAATCGGATGATGAAGAGCCGCTCGCCGATGTCATATAGCTCGCCGGGTGAGACCTGGCGCAGTTGGCGAGCGAAATCCCTTTCCGGCAGGATGCGGCGTCCGAGCAGCACCATGTAGCCGGTTCCCAGCAGCAAGGCCGTCAGCCCGACCGGGAGGAAATCGAAAGGCTTGAAAGCCGTGAGGCCGTACTCCTCCAGGGCGCTGCTCGCCAGGATGTTGGCCGGGGTGCCGATTAGGGTGGTCATGCCGCCCAGCAGGCAGCCGAAGGCCAGCGGCAGCAGCAGCTTGGAAGGGGGGCGGTTGGTGCTGCGGGCGATGTTGATTACCACCGGCAGCAGCAGTGCAGTCACGCCCACGTTGTTCATGAAGGCCGACAGGGCACCCGCTGTGAGCATGATCACTAGCAGCAAACGGGCTTCGCCCTCCCCGGCCACTTGTCTCATCTTTCGCCCCACCACGCTGGCGATACCTGTGCGCGCCAACCCCGCGCTGAGCATGAACACTGCCCACACGGTCACCACCGCCGGGTTGCTGAACCCCGCCAGAGCCTCATCTGGGGTGATTATCCCCGTCAGGGCTAGGCTGCCGAGCACCAGCAAAGCCACCAAATCCACCCGCAGGCGTTCGGTGATGAAGAGTACTGTGGCGATCAGCAGGATCGAGAGTGTGAGTGCGATTTCAGAGGTCAAGGGCAACTGCCTTTGGGCCTAAATGGGCGATCCCGTTGGCAGCCCCGAGGGAATTGGCTGCCGTCATTTGCGCATCGATTATACACCGGCGGGTATCATCCGGCTGCGATGATATAATGTGGCTTCGGGCTGTTGATTTTGGCGTTCTGCCCCCCTAATTCAAAGCAAGGCAGCCCGAAAAACCACTTTGGAGAAACGGATGAAACCGTCTGAAGTACACAAGAAGATCGCCAAACACATGAATTTCGGAGGCGACGAAATCGTCGTTGACCTCGAGAAGTCCACAGGCGCTTATCTTGTTAATGCCGTCACGGGGGAAAAGTATATCGACTTTTTCACCTATTTTGCCAGCGCGCCGCTAGGCCACAACCATCCCAAGCTGCGGGAGGCGGATTTCATCGAGGAATTGATGACCGTGGCGGTCACCAAGCCTTCGTGCTCCGATTTCCTCACCACCTACATGGCCGAATTCGTGGAGACCTTCAGCCGTGTGGCCATGCCGGTCTCGATGCCGCACCTGTTCCTGATCAGCGGAGGGGCGCTGGCGGTGGAGAACGCCTTGAAGACCGCCTTTGACTGGAAGGTGCGCATGAACTTCGGCCACATCTGTGAGGCGGGGGGCAAGGATGGTCAGCTTCAATTGGATGGCTTTGGCGGCAAGGTGATCCACTTCCAGGAGGCCTTTCACGGGCGCACGGGCTACACTCTCTCGATGACCAACACCACCGACCCGCGCAAGTACCTGTATTTCCCCAAGTTCGATTGGCCGCGGGTGGTCAACCCAAAGCTGCGCTTCCCGGTCACCGACGAGGTGCAGGCCGACGTTGCCCGGATGGAGCAGGTCGCTGTCGCCCAGATCGAGGCTGCTGTGAAGCAGTATCCCGGCGAGATCGCTGCCCTGATCATCGAGCCGATTCAAGGCGAGGGCGGCGACAACCACTTCCGCCCCCAGTTCTTCCAGGAGCTACGCCGTTTGGCGGATGAGCACGAATTCCTCTTCATCGTCGACGAGGTCCAGAGTGGCATGGGCATCACCGGGGTAATGTGGGCGGTGGAGCACATGGGCGTCGAGCCGGACATCATCGCTTTCGGAAAGAAGTCGCAGGTCTGCGGCATCATCGCCGGGACGCGCATCGACGAGGTGGAGGGCCACGTCTTCGAGGAGGGCAGCCGCATCAACTCGACATTCGGCGGCAACCTAACCGATATGGTGCGGGCCATGCGCTATCTCGAGATCATCGAGGACCAGGACTTGCTGGCGCACACCACCCGCATGGGTGGCATCATGCTTTCTGGCTTGCGCGAGATCGCCGAAGCCTCCGATGGCTTGGTCAGCAACGTGCGTGGGCGCGGCATGATGATCGCCTTCGATCTGCCCGATGAGCGCACCCGCGACCAGGTTTTGAAGCAGTTCCAGGAGGATGGACTGCTGGCGCTTAAGTGCGGCCCGCGCTCCATTCGCTTCCGCGGCATGCTTGACGTGCCCCAAGAAGTGGTGGAGAAGGCATTGGAGATTATTGACCATCGTGTCAAGGTTGCTTGATGCTGCCTGATTTCCGCGTTCGCCAGCGTGATTACCTGCTCGAGATCGGCCGCGCTATCACGCAGGAGCTCGATCTCGATAAGGTGCTGGCGCGCATTTTGCGCCTATCGGCTGACCTTTTGGCCGGGCAGGCCGGCCTGGTGGCGCTGCGGGCCGAAGAGGGCGGCTGGCGTTTGGCGGCTTCCCACGGCATCCCTTCCTCGCTGCTGCGTTACCTTGACCCCTTGCTGGCCGCCGTCCCCGACCACGAGGATCCTGCCCGCTTCGAGATTCCCGAGATCAACCGCGTGCTCAAGACCCTGGCCCGTAAGGTTAGCCTGGGGTTGCTGACCGGCGTGGGCCTGCCGCTGATTGCCCGCAATCGGGTCTTGGGCGTCATTTTCGTCTTTCGCAATTACCCCGGCCTGTTTT
>Ga0068714_10007139_pt1 | contig 11008 bp, 10 predicted proteins | sample MTBNYHSulfiMetaG_FD_62988 | JGI IMG/M metagenome (GOLD analysis project Ga0068714, IMG submission 62988) | Enrichment culture microbial communities from rom New York Harbor, USA that are MTBE-degrading - MTBE-NYH (New York Harbor Sulfidogenic)... | ecosystem: Environmental > Aquatic > Marine >... | reverse complement strand
TGACAGCTGCAGGCTCATAGAAGGAGCGGGCCATGCCCGCGACCTCCGTGGCATTGCGGCGATCTCTATCGCGGGCAAGGCCCGCTCCTACGGCACGAGACTTTCATTGTTCGTTGTTCCCGCTTGCGGAGATGGGGGTTAGCCGGAATCCAGTATCCGAGAGTTTTCTGGAGCCGGATCACGTCCGGCATGACGGATAACCTGCTGTTTATTTCAGCTGACTTATTGTAAACTTGCATAATTCGGCAATTCAGCAAGTTGAATAAGCCGAGTTTCATGAACAGCCAGATTAATTTTTCACGCCGCTCTGCGGGTCAACAGGCAAGGTGATGGTAAAGGTCACCCCTTCCCCGCCGGGGTTATTGGCTACGCTAATGCTGCCTCCGTTGTGCTGTTCGACCAGCCGTTTCGTGATGGCCAGGCCCAGGCCGGTTCCCTGCGGTTTGGTGGTATAAAACGGGTTGAATATTTTCTCCAGCAATTTGCTGTCTATGCCTTTGCCATTGTCGCCAATGGAAATCTGCACGAACCCATCCGGGAACTGCCGGGTTTGCAGGGTTATGACGCCCTGTCTGCCGGAAAGGGAGGTGGTGGCGTCCACGGCGTTCAGCACCAGGTTCAGAAAAACCTGTTGCAGTTGGCCGGGATCGGCAATGATTTGCGGCAGGTCGGGACTGAAATCTTTGACGAATTCGATCTGTCTGTCCTGGTCCTTGCCCCTGTTTTTCGGGGTCTGCAGGGCATACCGGGCAGACTTCATTGTTCCCTCCAGTATCTGGTTGACATTCAGGGAGATCATCTCGGGTTTGGGGGGACGGGCATAGTTGAGCAGTCCTTTGAGCAGGGCGGTAATCCGGTCAATTTCATTAACGACCCGATGCAGGACTTCCTTGTCCTCCGGCCCAAGGGGGGAATCCTGACAGAGGACCTCCATGGACACCTTGATCCCTGCCATGGGGTTTTTTATTTCATGGGCCATGCCGGCGGCAAGCTCACCCACCACGGCCAGCCGCTCCGTCTCCTGCAATCTGTTATACTGCTCCTGCAGCGAGGCGGCCATCTCATTAAACGACCCGGCCAGCTCGCCGAACTCGTCATTTAATTTTTTCTCTATGCGGTATTGCAGCTTGCCTGCCTTGATCTTCCGGGTAGCGCCCAGGAGCTCTGCCACGGGCCTGGTAATGCTTTTGATGAAATAGATGGAGATGGCGACCCCCAGCAGGAATGCAAAGGCAAGGGTGCCTGTTAATATCTTTTTGGAATCAGCCACCTCGGCCATTGCCGCAGTTGTTCTTTCCCGCAGGGCGTCGTTGGCCGTCATGGCCATCCACTGCGACTTTTCAATGATCCTGTCGCCGATATCGGCCGCGAAGGTCTGCAGCCGCTTGATCCTCTGGGCGTCCGCCGTGGAGGTTATGAAATAACTGAGGGCTTCCTTGTACTGTTCAGTCAGCTCCTGCAGGTGCAGGATTTCTATTTCCACCTGCGGTTCATGATGGCAATCCGTACAGGTTTTTGCGCGGTCGCGCAGCTTGAGGACGTTATCGACAATGATATCCAACTCCTTGCCGAACGACGTTCCGGTGGTATACAGATTTGACTGCACCGTCTGGACGTTGATGACCAGGTCCTGCCGGATAACCTCCACCTTGTGCAGCAAAAGCAGGGCGGTGAGATTTGCCGTTGTCTTGTTGATGATGTGCAGGGTTGTGACGATGCCGGCAAGAAACAGCAGAAATAACAAAAGAAAGGAAATGAGAATTTTTTTCTTCATCAGTTATTTTCCGTGTTCCGCTATGGCTGCCCGGGCTTCCCGCGCCATCTCTTCTATCCGGACAAAGTCCGCTCTGCTTGATTTTACGAAACAAAGGGCATTGAACTGTTTGAGAACCCGCCTGCCTTGCGGCGTTTTATCCATGTCAAGCAGCACGGCGCCCAGTTTTTCCCGTAAAACCGGGTCAATTTCCTTTTTTATGCACAGGGTGATTTCAGGGACTTTCGGCGACGCGGCAATGATGTCCAGTTCCCTGGCAATGGATGGGTCATTGGCAACCAGTCTGTCAAAAACCGTATTTTTTGCCGCGCCAATATCGGCCCTGCCGTCGAGTACCGCAAAAATTGCCGAGGCATGGCTGCCGGAAAAATAAAACCGATGGAAGAAATGGTTCATATCCCTGATGCCGTGCCGCTCCAGATATGCCAGGAGAAAAAGGTATCCTTCCATTGTTGCCGGGTCGACAAAGACAATGCTTTTCCCCTGCATATCCTTGATATCGCGGATGCCGCTGTCCTTGCGCACAAAAATGTATCCCTGCGAAGTTGACTCCCCGTTCGGATTGACGGGATTGGCCACAGGTTCCAACTGCAGCTCGTTGAAACCCATGGTGGCGGTATAGGAGGTGAGAAAAGCGCCATCGAGCTTGAGGGATTTAAACCGTTTGAGCACCTCCCCGTAACGGCTCATGATGGTGAGGTTGACTTTCACGCCAAGCTGCTCGGACAGATAGCCGGCCAGATAACGATACCGTTCCATCTGGTCAAAAATGTTGTGCTCGGGTTCGATGCCGATCAGCAGTTCCTCCGCCGGTTCGGATGCGGCAACCGGCATGACTGGGGTGAAAAGACACAGGAGCAGGCAGCTGATAAACCTCAGCGCGAAATGATGGGCTGCGGGAAGACGCCGGCTCATTCAATCACCCTTGTCGCTTCAATTAACAGATGAATGGGGAACGCGATGCCGAGATGCCGGGCTTCCACCAGATTGAACACCAGTTCCGTATCCCGGAAGGTATGTGAGGCAATGTCTGCGGGCTTTTCCCCGCGCAGAATCTGTGCCGCCATTGCCGCCGCCATTGTCCCCTGCAGATGCGGGGGTTGAAACAGGGTCATCAACACCCCGGCCTCCGAATCGTCCGGGAAAATATCAGCAGCCGGGACCTGCTCTTTTTTCAGAATGGCCAGGATATCATCGAGCCATAAATGGACGAGAGAACTCCCTGTAATGAAGACGGCATCCGGATTTTTGCTCATCAGCTCCTCCAGGTCGGCGCGGGAACGGATATCGACCTTCTCAGCCTTAATGTTCTGCTGCTCAGCGACTTCTTTCATTGTTTCATATTGACGGAGTGAATCTTCTTCAATGCTGCTGCAGACGATACCCAGGGTATTGACGGTCTTGAGCTGTTTGAAATATCTGATAATGCTTGACAGGGGCACCTTGAAGCCGCAGCCTGTTACGTTTTTCCCGGCAACGGCTGCCTGGTCAGGCTCATACAGGCCGGCATAGACCAAGGGGATCCTGCTTTTTTCATGAATAACCGCCTGGGTGGCGGGGGAACCGTAGGTGACGATGAGGTCCACATCAAAGGCGATGAGCTTCCGGGCGGCATTACTCCATGATATGGGGTCGGGGAAAGGCCTCTGCAGGATGATCTCGATTTTTTCGCCGCCGGCAAACCTGCTGTTGAGCTCGTTGACAAAGGCCTCGTGCATTGTCCCGTAATAAGGGACATCGCCGGTCATGATAACACCGATCCGCTTTTCCGCATGCAGATCCGGGGCGGCGGCAAGGACGAAAAGAACGGCAAGCAGTATTCTCAGCAACGGAGATAAAGTAGCCAATTTAAAAATACCTTTTTATACTGAAGGTGGTGGTGTATACCTCGCCGTCCAGCAGGTCGTACTCTTTGTCATTATAGATATCCAGGTAAGATCTGAGCCTGACTTCCCATTCCTTGGAAAGCTTTTTGGCAATCTCAACGGAAAAGATCGTTTCCGATGCCTTTAAGGCTGAAAAGGAAGAGAGAGAAAACGGCGCCCCCCCAACGACATCATCATAGCCGGTTTCCCCCTCAATGATGGTGTAGGTTACATCGGCGCCCACGGTGATATCTTCCCGGGGCAGATAAAAGAGGGCCAATGAAAAGGAGTTGGCCTCATCGGTATAGGGAACACCGCCATCAAGATACGGCAGGTCGCCGGCCCCTGTTGTGAGCCATTTCCCGTAGGCCAGGTCCTGTTTTACATCCCAGCGCTGATAAAACCAGCTGCCGGTCAGGGAAACCCTGGGGGAAAGTTCTGCGGTCAGGCTGGCGAGAAACTGGTCATGCCGGCCCTCTCTTTCGCCGATCTCAAGCAGCAGAGCCGGGTCACTGTTGAGGTAATTCAGGGAATCGCGCTCGGTCAAGGACAGGATATATTCCAGGTAGACATTGAGCCAGGCAGCCGGCATATAGGTGGTTGTCAGCCGCACCTTGTTGGAGCTGTCCGGGGTGTTGTTATATGCCGGCTGGCTGTAATTCTTATATTCATAACTTGCCTTCACCTTGACCCGGTCAAGGGGTTTGGCATCTGCCGTGAAATTAATGGTGTGGATATTGGTTTGCCCCGGCAGCACGACCCATTCATCGACATCCTTGCGATTGAGATGGGAAAACTCATAGGATGCCAGGAGAGAAAGGATATTGGAGGGCCTGTACCTGGTTGACAGGGAAAAGACATCCTTATCATAGGAAATGCCCTGCCTGACCGGATAAGTCAGTGTATTGCTCAACCCGTACAGGGTGACGGCATCGGGCGTGTCCATGTCCACATCCCGGTGCCGGTACTTGAAGAAGAGGCCGACAAGCGGATCGGGTATCCAGCTGAAATCAAAGGCCCCTTTCCAGGTGGTGGATTCCGTCCCGCTGTAGTTGTTTTTCTGGTAGAGATTGCTGATGGTGGCTGCGGTCACAATACCGCCGGTATAGGACGAATGCAGCTTCATGGAATGGGCCGATGATTCGGTTTCAGGCACGACATTGTGCGGATACAGGTCGCCCGGCCTGGCAAAATCGGCGGAGGCGGGATAACGGTCATAAAGAATGTCGCTGCGGCCCGGATCAAACTCGGCCTGATCAAAGGCGTATTCAACCTCAACCGGCCCGAGATGGCTGTTGGTGCCAAGCTTTAATGCATTTGACGCCCAGTCGACATCCCGTGCCGCGGAAATCTTGCCGGCCTGATTAAAGTCTCCCAGCAAAAACCTCTGCTGCTCCCTGCCCTCCCGTTCAATATGCCGATGGTTTACAAAGGTGTGAAACGGGAAATCCGGCGCCTTCAGCCTGAGGGACAACAGATTGCTGACAAAGTGGAGATAATAATCATCCCCCGTATTCCGGTCGGAATAGAGGAGGCCGGGAGGCTCCCCGGCATACTGATAATCAAAATGATCAAGATTGTGATGGGCCCCGACCAGGATGTCCCTGAACAGGACCAGGTCCTTATAGGCAAAACCGGCATCCGTATAAAAATCATAATTACTGAGGAACTCGGCATTGACGTGATAGCGGTAGGGAAGCGGGCAGGACAGCAGGTTCAGGCCAAAGGTGACGGATGAATGAGGATAAATGTATTCCGCCGCTTTGAGTGCATCGTCGGTAGACACCCATCTGTATCCCAGGAAATAGTCCCCTTCCGTCTCGTAATAGACATCGGGCTCTTTCTGTTGTTGCGGATTGCCGGCCGCCCCGGCAGCCTGCCGTGGTTCTCCATCTTCCGCCGCCATGCCCGGGGCAACAGGGCAACCGAGAACAAGTCCGACTGCAAGGACCGGCAGGATACCATGCATTTTTTTGTATCTCATTGGGTGAACCTCCCCCCGCCGGAGGTTGAGGGAACGTCAGAACCATGGATTGTGGAGTGGCAATCCGTGCAGCGGGTATAAAAAGCCCTGGCCCGCTCGGCGGAAATGCTGCCGCCGGCCTCCGTGTTTATCCGGTGGCCCTCATGGCACTGGAGGCACAGAAAAGGCTCCCGCGCATTCAGCAGCTTGCCGTTCACCGAACCGTGCGGGCTGTGGCAGTTGAGACAGTTCTCCACCACATCGGCATGTTCGTAAAGAAATGGCCCCCTCTTGTCAGGATGGCACTGGACACAGGTTTCCTTGACGCTGTCCTGCAGCAGGTCCCGGGCGGCGAATCCTCCATGGGGGTTGTGGCAGTCCACACAGAATACCCGTCCCTCCTTGAGGGGATGATGACTGGTCAGGGAAAACTGGGCCTGGGCGGCTTGATGGCAGGAAAAACACAATTTGCCCGAGGCCAGCGGGGTAACCTTCAAATCAGGACCGGCGTGAATATCATGGCAGGAAAAACAGGATACTTCGTTGAGGGCATGGAGTCCGGCATTCCAGTTATGCAGGTTGAATGTTGCGTTGACCGTATGACATTTAAGGCAGATGAGGGACTGGGCCGTGGCGGGAAGGTTTTTCAGGTCGATCAGGGTGTTGAAATCACATGCGGTCTTGATGCCCTGCCTGGCATTGGCCTCAACCAGTTCCCTGGTCAAATCCTTGACCGCCAGGCTGCCGGGGCCATGGCAGGATTCACAATCCACCAGGGGCATGCCGGATTCCTTTTTCAACTGCGCCCCCATGGTGCTGGCGTCAAAAAACAGCTTCAGCTTATCATGCTCATGACAGGCGGCCAGACAGTTCCGGGTGCCGACGTAGTCGGCGTAGAGGTTGCCGACAATCATCTTTTCATATTCTCGGATGGGCAGAATCGGCTTTGACTCTTTCAAGCCGGTGCATCCGCTGATGATCGCAAATAGTACCATCATGATCAGGCATAACTTGTTCAGATGGTGTTCCCTGGTAGACATATCTGCCTCCTGTTGCCTTTCTTGCAGGAAAAGGTAGCCGCGAGAAAATACCTTGTCTGGCAAAGGCGTCCAAGCTGATGGCGATGGTGATGAGAAAGCAATTTTTTTTTAAAGCCGGCCGTATCTCATGCTGTTTTTTACATTTTTTCCACCCTGTTATTTTCCTATCACATGGGCAATCCTTTGTAAATATTTCTATCAAGGAAAAGGGGTTATGTAAAGGAAGAGGGTGAAAAAGACTTTTTCCTCTGCTTGACGGATAAATTTCTTTGCTGCTACTATGTTTGCCAGGAAGAGCTGCCAGGAAATTCTCAACAGGGAACCCATGATGAAAACATTGCTGCGCTGCGGCCTGCTGGTGAGCGTTTTTGCCCTTGCCCCGCCCATCCCCGCCCGGGCGGTGAACTGGCTGATGCTGCAGGGCACCGAGCCGGACCAGGCCCCGGCGGTCCGCCTTTACGGCAATGCGACGGCCGACTACCAGTATACCGATGATACCCGTGTCCCGGTGGGACCATGGCTTGGCCAGAAGGCGGTTTTCAACCAGATCGGCCCCCGCCTTGCCTCATCCTCCCAGCTCACCCTGCGCAGGATCAGGGTCGGCGCCCGCGGCGCCCTGCCCGACCCCCGCTTCAACTATGCGGTCATGGCCGTGGCCGGAGACAATAACGTCACCCGCATCGATACCGGGGACAGGGTCCGGCTGCTCGATACCAGCCTCACCATGAACGTCATTCCCCACGCCCGCCTCCGCCTGGGCATGTTCAAGTATCCCGGCGCGGAAGAGGGGCTGCAGTTCAATGCGCCGGGTCCCTACGTCAACCTCAGCAACATGGGCAACCAGCTCCTGCTGGAACGTTTTTACGACAATGACGGCGGCAACCCGCAGGATGCAAACATCCCTGGGGCCGCCGGTACCTTCCGGGACATGGGCGCCATGCTCTTCGACTCCTTCCGCACCGATGCCTGGCAGCACACCTATGCGGCCATGATCGGCAACGGCAGGGGCATCAGCACCGGCGGCGGCAGTCCCGGCCAGGACCTCTACCTCTACTGGTCCTCCGAGTATGTTTTTTCCGGCAAGGGCATGCAGCAGGAGGGGTTGAAGTTCTTTGCCTGGCTGCAGGACGGCGAGCGGACCATCAAGGCCGGCGCCCTGCAAACCGGGCAGGATTTTGACCGCACCCGCTTCGGCGGCGGCGCGGCCTTTCGGCAGGGCAACTTCCGCGCCACCGTCGAACTCGGCAAGGCCGAGGGCATGATTTATAACAGCAGCGACTCGGGCGGCATCCCCGGCAAGCTGAGCAACGACGGCACTGCGGTCGCTTCCAATAATCTGCTGCCGGAAGAAGACGCCTTTGGCTGGTATGTCGACCTTGGTTATCAGGTGCGGCAGGACTGGTGGCTGGACGTACGCTACGACCGTCTGGACCGGGGCACGGAAATCAGCAGCAACGAACGCCGATACACCTCCCTCACCCTGGGCAGCCATTACTGCTTCACCCCAAAGACCAGGCTGATGTTCAACTATGAGATCCTGGAGAACAAGGCCCCTGAACCGGCGGGTAATGCCCCGCCGAATATCCTGCTCGACAGCTTCGATGACCGCTTCTCGGTGCAGCTGTTCCGGATGTTCTGAGACGCTTTCCCGTTGCGCGGGAGGGTGGCCGGTTAACGGCTGTCCGCTCCGGAGCCGGCAGCGATGATGGCGGGAGCGCAGCATGCCCCCGCTGCCGGATTACGCATTTCTTGCATACCTTGTTAAGAACTTATCCAGATTATTGGCAAAAGATTGCCGATCACTCCGGCTTAAGGGCGGCGGACCACCCGTATCGACGCCACTCCCCCGCAGGGCATCCATAAAATCCCTCATACTCAGACGATCCCTGATATTGTCCGCTGAATAGAGTTCGCCTCGGGGGTTGAGGGCATGCCCTCCCCCGGCAATCACCTCCGCCGCCAACGGAATATCGGCGGTGATGACAAGATCCCCGGCGCTGAGCCTTTTTACGATCTCATTGTCAGCAACATCAAGACCGGATGCCACTTTCAGCATGTTGATGCAGCGAGCGCGCGGTATGTACACAGGTTTATTGGCGACAAGGGTCAGCTCCACCCCGGTCCGTTCCGCCGCCCTGAACAAAATATCCTTGATCGTCACAGGGCATGCATCTGCGTCTACCCATATCTTCATTTATCTCCTCTGAGCGCATTCCTGGCAGCTCTATCCACCAGGGTGAAAAGCCGGTCAATATCATCTTTTTGCTTCGCTGCCTTATGACCACGCACTTTCACCAGTTCACAATGCAGCTGATCGGTCATGCGGTAAAACTCCTGATACAGCTCATAATTGTTGAGACGTTGCTTGTTTTTTGCCCGGTAATCATGCTGCTCAAACCGGTCGCGTCTGTTCCGCAACCCCATGATGTTTTGCGAATCCGTATGGACAACGACCTTTCTCCCCAAGGCCTGTATATCGCTGAGCGCCCATAATAAAGTCTGCAATTCCAGTTTCGTTGAAGACGTCTGGGCAAATCGCCTCAGCTGCACGCGCGGACCCAGGGAAGCCGGCGGAAGTCCATGTTCAGACACCGCCAGGTAAGCCCCATAGCCAATCTTTGTCCGGGTATTGACACTTCCATCTATAAACAGCAGCAATTCATCCATAAAAACACACACTATTTCACAAAACAGGACATAGACAGCGGTTGGGAAAAAATCCAGGGAACACATGCAGATTACTGAAAATTTCGATCATTTCCGGTGACCATACTGCGATGTTTCCGCTGCATCAGCCGAACATACGGGCCAGACAAAAAATGTCTTGCCTGGTTTATGACCAACGCCGCAGGCCCCTTTTGCCAGGTAAAGAACCCAGGCCCAATCGGTTTCGAAAAAACTCGTGGTAGCTGACCAGTATCCCTCGCGCAGGCTTGTGAATGGATGGTCAGCGGACAGGGCCGGGCCATGGGCCGCGCAATCTACCAGGGATTCCAGTTCGTTGATGTTGGGCAGCCGCCAGCAATGGGACCCGGCAAAGCCGTCCCGGTTCAGCCGCTGGACCTCCGCAAGGGCCTGCTGCCAGCTGACCGGGCCGTTACCGCTGTCCGCCTGCCGGGCCCAGCAGAGATTTGTCAGCCGGTCCAGCACGGTCAATTCCCCCGGCACAAAGCGGGGCACGGGCCAGTGATGACCGAGACGGTAATCCCCATCCTGGCCGGTGCCGGCGCCTGGGATGATCTCCCCGCGGCTGTCGTAGCAGAGCTCTTGCCCGGTGCGGTGCAACAGACCATTGCCTGTTCCCCGCACCGGCCAGAAAAGATAATACTGGTCCTTTCGGCCATAAAACATCCGGGCCCCTTCCAGATGGACATACCAGGCATAGGCCGGGTTGATGGCCGCCGAGGTTGCAGTCCAGTACCAGCCGAGAAAAATGTTGACGAAGGGATGACCGGCCGGCAAGGGAGGTTTTTTGCTTTGGTAACTCATCAGACTGCGCAGCTCCAGACGGTTGGGCAGACGCCAGTCATTGCAGCCTAAGTGATTGTCACGGTTCATGGCCGTGATGCCATCAAGCGCCTCCTGCCAGGTAACCGGAAATCCGTTCGGGTTGGCATCCCGGGTCCAGGTCAAACCGGTGAGCCGGTCGCGCACCGTTTCCTCCAGTGCGGCAAAACGCGGTTCAGGCCATGATGCACCGATACGGTACTCACCATCCTGCCCGCTGCCCAGGCATGGAATTTCCATCCCTCCCTCGTCATAGCAGCTTTTCTGTCCGGTGGATAAAAACAAGCAAAACCTCCTGTGCAAACCGGTTCCAGTCCCTTTGCGGTCCGGACAGGAACAGGAATGGCTCCTCATGCGGGGTCCGGTTTCATAATGACAGTATTCACTATACAGCATGACATGGTTGATTTGTGACAAAAAACGGGAGGCATGCGGGCATTGCTCATCGGCCAACTGACCGTTTACTTCGTGCTGCTCCAGGCAGGACGAGAAACTCTTTGACTTCCACCCTGACAAATATGTATATTCTATATTTATCATGAAAGCGCGGATGTAACCAGAGGGAGTTGAGTCTCATGGCGGACGCCAACCGATTCCGTCCGGTAAAAAAACAAGCATGCGGCACTATTATCTGCGCCGCCGGCGAGCCCACCCTGCGGTCATAAAAGACGGCAGATCAGTGGCCGGCAATGCCCGCGGATTGCGGCAGAAAAATTACCTGCAGTGAACGATCGACCAACTAACGGGCATAATGCCCTTTTTAACAATACCCCAGAATGAGGACAAAAAATGAAGAAACTGATCCTGACCGCTTCCCTGCTGTTGGCCCTTGTCATCACCCTGCCCGCCTGTGCCGAGA
>Ga0068714_10007138_pt1 | contig 11009 bp, 11 predicted proteins | sample MTBNYHSulfiMetaG_FD_62988 | JGI IMG/M metagenome (GOLD analysis project Ga0068714, IMG submission 62988) | Enrichment culture microbial communities from rom New York Harbor, USA that are MTBE-degrading - MTBE-NYH (New York Harbor Sulfidogenic)... | ecosystem: Environmental > Aquatic > Marine >... | reverse complement strand
AAACCCTGAACCACGCCGAAGGCGGGTAAACCTCTGAACCTCCTGTCCGCCATAGCTTCAGCGAAGGCGGATGAACCCGTGAACGGTTACCAGCGCAGAGCGCACCGAGACCGCAGAGGATTCCCCGCTGCTTTCCGTGCACCGCGTGCCGTGTCCCGTGTACCGTCCTTACACTTCTTCTACCACGAGATTGGTCGGCGCATCCGGCACGATGAAGTTGATTTTTGCCGTCATCTTGGCCATGTCCGACTCGTTTCCCCCCTCGTTCACGGCCGCGATTCCCAGGGCCACATCCCCCTTGATCCGTGGAAAGGACGGAATATCGTCGGGGATGACCACCTCCGTCACATTCCCCACGTCAACGGACTTGGAGGCATAGTCGACCACGCCGTCTTCAGACCAATAAAGCCTGTACTTCACCACATCGTCACTCATGGACGGCTCCCAGCAAATCCTTCTCTTCTTGATCCTACCCATGCTTTTTCCCTCCTTTTCCATTGCTCTTGATGGACTCCCGCCGCCGTCAAAGGGCATAGAGAGACCTGAACTTCTTTGAACCAGCCTCTTGAATCGAACCCCCATCCCTGCCCCGCTCGCCCAGGCAATTCGACCCAAAATGGAGAGGCTCCTCCGAAGGGACGGATGCTCGAAGCGCATGAGGATTTCCCCGTTCCGGACCATGCCTGCGGAGACCCCGATGAACACCCCCGAAGCGCTAATGTTGAGGATGAAATCCCCGCGTTCCTTTTGATCCATCACAAATGAGACGGGAATGAGGGATGTTTTTCGAGGATGGCGTCTCCTGTCATCCGCCATGCGGGTTTTTCCTGCGAAAGGTTTCCCAATGGCCTCAAATAGCGAACCGGGACGTCCGAGTTCTTTCATGGTTGCAGCCTGCAAAGGTCGGAATTTCCCCTTGCCAACGTATGGACGGGGATTGTTCCCTTCATTTTTGAGGGGAAGTCTTCCTTATCAAAAGCGTTACACCCGCGTCTTTTTCCGTGTCAAAATAGGTAAATCCGCTCCCGTCCGATCTCCTTCCACTGCTCAGCACCTTTAAACCCTTTTTCTTGAGCCCCTCTTCCTCTTTTTCAATATCGTCCACCTCAAAGCCCAAATGTTGCACGCCCTCGCCTGATCTTTCCAGGAAATCCTTGTAAATACTTTTGCCCGGGCCGGGTTGGCAGAGTTGAAGCACCACGGGGCCTATGTTGGCTTCCTTCATGATCAACCTGTAAAAGGCATCCTCATCCTCGACATTGAGATTTTCATATTCCTGCAGGGGAGGATAAGGCTTAAAAGGCCCGATGCCTATCGATTCGAAATACTGAACCGTCTTTTCCATATCCTTCACCACGATCATCACGTGGTGGAGCTTGGAAAACGGAGAATGCCCCGCATGTTTTTTGCTCTTCATGATTTACGCCCCCTCTCTTCTAAGCTTGATTAAGAGCATTTGAGACCGCAGTATGCAAACCTCGGCCGGGACCCTGATCCTCGCACAAACCCCACAGCATTGAAAACTTCATTCCTGTGTTGAGCGTTAGACTATTTCATCCTCCAATACAAGATTACCCGTTTTAAAGCGGCCAAAAGCAAAGCAAGACAGGTCAACCGACTGATATTCCCCGTATTGCAGCAGCTCTGCCATGCACTTGCCGACTGCGGGTGACTGCATTAGCCCATGGCCACTAAATCCGACTGCCCCATAAAACCCCTGGACATCACCTAACGGACCGATAATCGCATTCTGATCTATTCGATTTATGGCATAGAGGCCGGCCCAACCCCGTATTAATTTGCCGGTATCCAATACCGGCATTCTTTTAGCCATGGCCGGCCAAACATGGTCCATGAAAAAATTCCGATCCCAGGCGAAATTAAACCCCGGGGCCTCAGGGATGTTTTTACCCGCCAAGATCATTTTTCCGGTTTCATGACGAAGCCAAAGCTCTCTGTCGGTATCAAAGACAAAGGGTAATTCGTAATCGAATTTTTCTTTAGGGTCAAACAAGTAAACCATCCTTCTTGTCGGGTCTATGGGCAAATCAATTCCGGCCATCTTCCCCACAACCGGTGCATGGGGACCCGCGGCGTTGACAATGATATTGCAGCTTATCGTGCCGCCCTTGTCGGTGGTAACGCTTTCAACTCTGCCGCTTCTTGTTTCAATCTTTTTCACCTCTTCATAAAGGTACTCGACGCCCAATTTTTTGGCTTTCTTTATGTACCCCTGCATAACTCCGTAGGGATCAAGGGTTCCGTCTCGCGAGCCGAATGAAGCTCCCACGACATCTTCCGTATTCATGTGAGGAACCATTTCCTTTATGTCATCGCCTGTAAGCAGAGATACGTGTGCTCCGAGATGTTTCTGAGAGTCATAATTCCTTTTAATCGCAGGCCAGTTCCTCTCATTGGCGAGAAAAAGATACCCACGCTGAGTAAATTCAGCATGGGCTCTATCCCCATCAACCTCCATGAGTTCATCGAAATTCTCATATATGTTTAAGCTATATTGAGCAATCTTGATGTTTTCCGGACGGCTGAACTGCTCACGCACCCCACCGGCACAGAGCGTGGTGGATGCAAATTCGTAGGTTGGATCTTTTTCGATAACCAAGACGGATGCGTCAATTCCATCATTTGCGAGATTGTAAGCAATCGATGATCCAATAACTCCGCCACCGATTATCACGATATCGAAAACTTTCTTCTTCATGCTTATCGTCCCCTGGTTCCTGACTTCAGCCTTAGATGAGGCGCGAAAAAAGCGGACGTTCGCACCGTCATTTCATTCGCCTATTGCAATAGCAAAGTCAGGACACATCAATTCACACAACCCGCATGCTTTGCACCGAGTCATATCAGCTTCAGCAGGGAGGATAAAACCTTTGGCGTTTATCCCCTCGGATGCTTTAAGGGCCTTTTCAGGACATATGTCCACACATATCAGACATCCTTTGCAATATCTTTCGTCGATCCATAACCTATTCATGGAGTCCGCAATCCTCTTTCCGCGCTGCTTTTACGATGTTTTCATAGGAATCATTCCATTCCGGCATTTCTATATCAAGAAATTCCCCGACGGGAATCTTTCCCTCCCCTGATTGAGATTGATTCCCGATGGGAATGGTATTTTCCTTAAGCATCTTCAACATAGCCACCGGGGACATTTTCTTGTGAACCGGGCATTGAGACAACACTTCAATAAAGGCAGTTCCCTTCTTCCTGATCCCTTTCATTACGGATCTTACGATCTGTCGCGGGTGCGCGGTTGTCCATCGAGCCACATATGGAGCTCCGGCCGTTTCCGAAAGTTTGCATAGGTCAAAGGATTTTTCCGGATTCCCATATGGCGTTGTGGTCGTGACAACTCCTTTTTCCGTAGTGGGGGCAAGTTGCCCTCCCGTCATTCCATAAAGGCCGTTGTTCATACACAAGATCGTCACATTGATGTTTCGGCGACAGGCATGAATAAAATGGTTCCCGCCAATGGCAGCAAGGTCGCCGTCGCCTGTGAAGACGATTACTCTGAAGGCCGGATTTGCGAGCAGCGCTCCCGTGGCCACCGCCAATGCCCTCCCATGGATGGTCCAGGCTGAATCGAAATTCAGATAGTGGCTTGTAATCCTGCTGGAGCATCCCACCCCCGATATAAATAAGAAATCCTCTTTTCTGATGTCATCCTTGGCAATAAGCCGGTCAACGGCCTGTAGGGTGTAGTTCAACACCTGGCCCCCTCCGCAACCGGGACAAAGAATAGTCGGCAGTCTGGACCCCATGAGGCCTTCAGCTTTGAGGTACTTGAGCATAGGGTGCTTTTTCATCAAATATCCTTGTATACTTCTGAGAGTATGTAATCGGGTGAATGAAGTACTCCGATACTGGGTATGGATACGATCCTCCTGCACCGATCCCTGAGGGCTTCCGTGATGGGGTGCTTCATCATCCCCAGATTCATCTCCGGGACAAAAACTGTGTCTACATCGCAAACAATATCCCTCAACTGTTTCTCGGGAAAGGGCCATAGCCTTCTCAATCTGATGTAGCCTATCTTGAGCCCCCGCGACTCACGGGCTTCTGCAACCGCCTCCATTGCGGTTCTCGACACGACCCCGTAGCAGACCATGAGGTGGCTGCAATCCTCTAAGAACTTGGTTTCCAGGCAACCAGTGCTGTTTGCATCCACCTCTATCTTCTTCTGCAGCCGTTCGATGCAATGGCGGTTCATTTCAGGGCTATACCTGGTGACATTTCCGTCCTCGAGATGAACCAGGCCGACGAAATTCACGTTATAGCCCTCGCCCCAGTTTGCCATGGGCGCGACGACAGCGTGACCCCAGGGGCAATACGCTTCAGGCGAAATCCCAAGATCCTGGGGTTTCTTTCTGTTTATGATCTCTATCGCTTCCAAGGGCGGGATCACCACCGACTCGCGCATGTGAGCCACGGTTTCTTCTGCCATAACCAATACCGGGGTTCTCCATCTCTCGGAAAGATTAAAGGCCTCAATGGTCACCTCAAACATCTCCTGTACGGAGGAGGGGGCGAGCGCTATGATCGGTCCCTCCCCATGGTGCCCCCATCGTGCCTGCATAACGTCTTCCTGGCTTGCGGTGATATAGCCTTGGCCCGGGCCCGGCCGCTGAATATCGATGATAACCATGGGCGTCTCAGAGATGATTGCAATGGATATCGCTTCTTGCATGAGGGAGAACCCCGGGCTCGAGGTCACCGTTAAGGCCTTTGCGCCCCCCCAGGAGGCCCCAATGAGAACACACGCAGATCCGATCTCGTCCTCCATTTGGATGAATCGCCCCCCGACCTCGGGAAACCTCCTCGACGCCGCCTCCATGGCCTCTGTTGCCGGGGTTATTGGATAACCCGCATACACGCGGCATCCTGCAACCAGGGCGCCTTCAATACAGGCCTCATTGCCTTGCAGGTAATGCCTCCCCGGTTTCAGTAAACACGACGCCCAAGATACCTTATTCACGGCCTTTGGGTATTTTTTCTTTATCATAACTCATTCCACGTTTGAAGGCTTCCTTATTGATTTCAAGTGTATTGCGAGGGACATTGTCAGAGATTGCCTTGAGCAGGGAGGATTCTTCAATCATGTGCGATATCAACCCATACAGTGCGCCTAAAGCGACGGAATTTTGGTATCTCACGCCGCCTAGCTCATAAGCTAACTCCATGCAGGGAACGCTGTACACCCTGTATTTGCCCTGATTCTTTACATCCTTGACAGACCCGGGATCCAGCAAAAGGATACCGCCCTCTTTCAGGCCGCTCAGGTATGTATCGAGAGCCACCTGAGAGAGCGCAACCAGAATATCCGCTTTCCTAACATTCGGGTAATGGATTTCTCCATCGGATACCACAACCTCCGATTTACATGCGCCTCCACGGGACTCCGGACCATAGGATTGGGTGTTTACCGAATTCTTGCCCGCGTACAGGGAAAATGCCTCGCCCAATATCCTCCCGATGGTCACCACGCCTTGACCCCCAAAGCCTGCAATTCGGATTTCCAACCGATCATTCTTTTTCATCGTTGATCCATCCTATGCTCTATCAGCCCATGATGCATGGGATACATTTTGTCTCTTAAGCGCTGTTAATAAAATACCCTTTCGGATCAAATGCCCGAAGTATTACCAACTCCTCCAAGGAAGGCGGCGATGCTTTCTCCAGTTGTGGTGAGATCTTGAGGTCCCAGCCACAGCTCTCCCTTATTTTGTTGATGATCTTTTCTGAATCATGGATGTTCGGATCAGGGAAATAAGTTGTTAAGGTGAACTCCCCCCCTATCCTTTCCATAATGCCCATGTCGGATACTATCACGCTTACGTTGTGTCCGGGGCAGGTGATGTAGGGCACCTTCCGCACGAAGCGGTGTGGAGACAGGGGGATTACCACGAGCACTTCGTTTGCATTGGCTGCATCATTGCCGCCGCCGGATCCGATCAGAAAATGGGTGTCTGAAGTTCTTGTAGAATTGAGGTTGCCCTCCCGGTCAACCTGTGCCGCGGATAAAATGCTCATGTTCTTTTTTCTATGATTGCCGCAGATAAATACCCCGTAAGAGTTCAGGCCGTCTGTGAGCATTTTTCCACTCAACACCGTGGGCAGGCTGAATAGTTGTGGATCCCCGGGGCAAGGGGAAAATCCGTATACGCCGGAACCAAGCCAAAGATTAATAGCATAATTATCCCTTTTTAAGTCATGATAGGCTATCCATCCCGGTAAACCCGAGGTGCCCAAGCCTGACAAGACGCCGTCATAGCCGTTCTGCAATACGAGTTCCTTTGTCTTTCGCGCCGCTGCAATCACCATCATCTCCCGTGAATTGTATTCGGGCCTATAGGAAATACTTGCAAGATCCAGGTTGTCGGACCAGTGTATCTTACCGGCCTTCTCGACCAAGGAAGCGGTCCTTTTGCTTCCCAGCTTTTTTAAGTAATCTTCATGTGTGGCGCACCCTAACACCCAGAGCTTTACCCACTCGTCCATCTGTTGAGGTTTCGCGGATGCAAGTCTTCTTTCCCTTGTGAAGTCATAGTCGTCGACGTAGCATTGAAATTCCTTGACCCCGTAGTCGCCGATCATCGCCTGCGGATGCGCCCCAAATGGCGCCAAGGAAACGGAATGTACTATGCCCCCGGGAATGCTCACCAAGGCGGAGTGTTCCCGTATGAACCGGGTGGAAACAATGTTTTCGACGCTTACCAGCACACCCCCTTTACTCGCTTTAGCCCCGTTGCTGTGCTCGCCGCTGCTGGCAAAAGGAGCCAGAATGGTGTTGCCCTCAGGGTCGGCCGCCCAGCCATGAATGAGCGCGACATCGGGCGTAAGCGCTTTGACCACGTTGACTGGGCGGCCTTCTTCGAAAGGATTTGCTATCTGGGCAAAAGAATCTCTATTTTCCACAGCCATGGTGCTGCCCACAATAGAGTTTGTCGGCATTACGGGCACACCGAGGGCGCCTGCAAATAATCTCTGATTCAAACTGCACAGACTCCAGTTTTCAATGTCCACCCTGTTCGTTTTGAAGGCATCTCTAATGATTGGGCTCGGACCCGTGGTGGGGAAAAATTCGGTGCACGAGGCAGCGATGATTTTCTTGGCGAGACCTGCGTGGATGAGATTCAAGGCCTGTTCAATGACAACAAGCATCACCAGGGTAAAATTCGGCCGGGTGCCATGGTACTGCCTAATCAGCTCAGCGGTAAAAGCATTGGCCCGCTCCCCGATGTACAGGGTCATCCCCGGCCTGATATTATGCTTGACGGCGTCGCTTAAACAAAGGACCTTATTTATACCTTCCTGTTTATCCAGGCTGAAGGTCTTGTCAAAAAAGTTTTGCCATGTTTTATGCACGCCGTGCTCCATGCACATGAACCCATCATTCAACAATGTTTGATGCGTAGAATCTTTCCATGTCCGTTTGAGAATATCCCAATTCCTTGAGAACGCTTTTTGTATCCTGCCCTGGCTCAGGTGCGGAGCTTTTAACCTGTGAAGAGGTTTCTGACAGCTTAATAGGACAACCAACCTGCTTGAAGGTTCCCACCCCCGGGGTAGTTACATCCACGAACATTTTCCTGTGATTCATCTGCGCATCTGAGACAACATCATCGAGCCGGCTCACCTTGTTCGCCGACACATCCTGGAGATCCTGGATCCATTCATCCCTGTTTTTGCTAAGGAAGATGCGGCTGAGCGCGGCAATAACCTCCTGCAGTTTTTCACCTTCAGGATTCTGGAAAGGGATGAGGTCTTCGCGGCCCAGCTTTCGGCACAATTTCTCCCATATATGAGGTTCCCGGAGCGCCAAACAAAGATATTTGTCGTCTTGAGTCCTATAAATGTTGTATGCAGGTCGCTTTCCGTCCAAAAGAACTTCCCCTTTTTCCGGCTGAACTCGCCCGTCCTCAAAGTAGCGTATCAGCGGCCCTATGAGCCATGATAAAGCCGCATCCACCATGGCAATGTCCACAAATTGACCGCGTCCGGTTTTTTCCCTGGCGATTAGGGCAAGCAGGATCCCAATGGTCGCATACATAGCTCCAGCAAGATCGGCAATTTTGAGACCTGGCATTACGGGGGGAAACCCACCCTCGCTAAGCACGCTAAGAACGCCGGATGCTGCTGAAAATGTCGCATCATGGCCGGGAAAAGCGCTGTATGGCCCATCTTGCCCATATCCCGTAACAGCGCAGTAGATTATCTTAGGATGAAGTCGTTTTACCGTGTCATAATCAACCCCTAGGCGTTTCATGCCGCCCGGCCTGTTACCTTCTATAACAACGTCGGATTTCTTGGCAAGGCGATAAAAGATCTCACGGCCTTCTTCAGATTTGAGGTTCAGTACAAGGCTCCTCTTGCTTCGATCGAAGGCGTTTACCGCCTGCCACCGTTTCATATCTTCAGCAGAAGGATCCTTCCCGCCATGATATACCCGGTAGACATTTTCCCTCACGCCGTGTCGTTCAATCTTTATTACATCGGCGCCCATCTCCGCTAACAATAAAGTGGGGATTTGGCCCGGTATGAAGTTGGTGAAATCCAAAACTCGAATGCCTTCCAAGGGCAAGACCATCTGTGCTTTTCCTCCTGTGTAATTTTTCCTGTCACTTTAGCTCTATGAAACCATGATCCTCTTTTCATGCCCCTTCAAAACCGGGTTCGCGATCAAGGTTCGGAAAGGGATATTCCCGGTTGCTCTGCGTATTTCGGCCTTGAAGCAGGGCGGAGAAATGGCCGAAATCCCGCAGCGAGCGCAGCGTTTGAAGGGGAACGGCCGGGATCTTTTAACCCGGTGCAAGCTGCTCCGATTCTTGAGCTTGGAGAAAATGAATGAAGAATTCTCAGGCAGTGATTTTGGGTGCTCATGGCGTCTTTGTTGGAATGGGGGCAGAGTTTTTGTATTCGACTACAATCACCTTACATCAGAATATCAGATTGTACTTGCCGGACGGTATTCTCCGAATACGCTCCGCAGTACCCCGCAGATTTCACCCAAAGTGGCGTAGGCCTTTACCGCTTCAATAAAGTATGGCATGAGATTTTCTTGTTTCTCTGCAGCCCCGCGCACCGCCGCTAAAGTGGATCGAACTTTGTCCTGATCCCTGCGGTTCTTCACCTCGGAAAGTTTCTCAATTTGTGTCTGAGTCTTTCTCGGCTCGGGTTTAAAGATAGCGATATCCCTGTCCTCCTTGGCCTTGAATTCGTTCATCCCAACGATTATCCTTTTCTTATCCTCCACCTCTTTTTGTAAAGAATAGGCCTTGGCTTCGATCTCTTTTTGTATAAATCCCTTTTCTATGGCGCCTATTGCTCCTCCCATAGCGTCGATTTTTTCTATCAGCGCTTTGATCTCGCGTTCCATTTTTTTCGTAAGGGACTCTACATAATAAGAACCGCCCAGAGGGTCCACAGTATCCGTTACCCCGGTTTCATGCTGCAAGATTTGCTGCGTTCTGAGGCTCAACCTCACCGATTTTTCGGTTGGAATTGCCAGGGCCTCGTCAAAAGAGCATAAAGCAAGGGATTGCGCTCCCCCGAGCACTGCGGCCAAGGCCTGATAAGCGGCCCGAACAATATTATTTTCCGGTTGCTGGGCCGTGAGACTTACACCGGATGTATGGGTATGGAAGCGAAGCATCCATGAGCGCGGATCCTTGGCATTGCATCGATAACGGAGAATGTCGGCCCAAACCTTCCTGGCTGCCCGATATTTAGCCACTTCTTCGAAAAGCTTGTTGTGGGTATTGAAAATCCAACTTATCCGGGGGGCAAAGGAATCTATATCCAATCCTGCCTGAAGCGCAGCATCAATATAGGCGATAGCGTTGGAAAAACTGAAGGCGATCTCCTGCACGGCTGTGCAGCCTGCCTCCCGGAGATGATACCCTGCTACGTTTATGGTATTCCAAAGAGGAACGTGTTTACTGCAAAAACCAATGGTATCCGTGATAAGCTTAATTGAGGGTCTGGGAGGGAAGATGTAGGTGCCCCTCACCGTGTATTCCTTTAAAATATCGTTTTGTATGGTGCCACGAAGCTTTTCTGAAGGAATGCCTTGTTTTTCAGCCATGGCGATATACATGGCCAACAAAATGGCCGCGGGAGCGTTAATGGTCATGGAGGTGGAGAGTTTATCCAGAGGTAAATCCTTAAAGATTATTTCCATATCTTGAAGGGAATCAACCGCCACCCCCGCCTTGCCGACCTCTCCCTCGCTCATAGGATCATCTGAATCATACCCGATCTGCGTTGGAAGATCAAAGGCAACCGAGAGACCCGTCTGCCCCTGCTCCAGCAAATACTTATATCGTTTGTTGGTCTCTTCTGCTGTCCCAAACCCCGAATACTGCCGCATGGTCCAGGTTCGCCCCAGATACATGCTGGGATGGACGCCGCGGACAAAGGGGTATTCTCCTGGAAACCCTATATCCGAAAGATAATTTGTATCTTGAAGGTCATCCGGAGCGTATAAGACCTCAATGGAATCGCCCCAATCAGTGGAGTGCTTTTGTATCGGCTTCCTGTTCAGCAGGTTTTCTTGCCATCGTTTTTTTTCATTGTGCACCTGATCATGCTCGCTGCTCATGGTAATGCAAACCTCCCTCACATTAAGGGCAATGGGCCTCGATGTAGTCAACGATCTCTCTTGTAGGCGTGCCTGGGCCGAAGACTTCACGAATACCGGCATCTTTCAAGGCCGGAATATCTTCTTCCGGAATAATGCCCCCTGCTAAAAGTAATATGTGCTCGGCTCCTTTTTCCTTCAATAAATTTGCCACCTTGGGCAAAAGAATATCATGGGCGCCCGACAAAATGCTCAGCGCGATGACATCAACATCCTCTTGGAGTGCTGCGCTGACAATCTGTTGCGGCGTTTGTCTAAGACCGGTGTATACAACCTCCATCCCGGAGTCTCTCAGTGCGTTGCAGATTACCTTTATACCCCGATCATGCCCATCCAGGCCTGGTTTTGC
>Ga0068714_10007137_pt1 | contig 11009 bp, 6 predicted proteins | sample MTBNYHSulfiMetaG_FD_62988 | JGI IMG/M metagenome (GOLD analysis project Ga0068714, IMG submission 62988) | Enrichment culture microbial communities from rom New York Harbor, USA that are MTBE-degrading - MTBE-NYH (New York Harbor Sulfidogenic)... | ecosystem: Environmental > Aquatic > Marine >... | reverse complement strand
CTCGGGATGAAAATGTGAAAATGAAATTTGCACTTTACAATTTGAATTAATTTTTCCATTTTTCAGGCTGATTTTTTAGAATAAACGACATAAAATGGGTGGTTGGGTGGGGGTGGCCATCCCCTTTAACGCAGTTAAGTAATTTCCTTAATTAAGATTTGCTATGCAAATAATGTTAGCAAAGAATTTACATCATAAACAGATAAATTTACAACTTCTGAATTCGGTGTTCAATATTCGAGGCAACATTGAAATTTACGAGTACAGAATGCCGATCGCTAACATATTATTGTTAAAATAACATTTTACCCATGAAGAAAATCCTCATTATCTTATTAATCCAGTCCATCTGCATCTGTATTAATATAACCAGTGCCCAGGAAAGAAATCCTGTTCAGATTGATCCGGAATACAGAACTGAAGTGAATATTCTTTACCGTGACAGTAAGGAAGAAACTCTGAACGAATATATGGAATCCCGCTGCCGGCTGGATATTTATTACCCGGTAAATGAAAAGAATTTTACCACGGTAATCTGGTTTCATGGAGGAGGTCTGCTGAACGGGGAACGTTATATCCCGGAAAACCTTAAAAAACAAGATATAGCGGTTATTCCTGTCAGTTACCGTTTTAGTCCGCAGGTTACCTGCCCTGCATACATTGAAGATGCAGCTGCTGCTGTTGCCTGGGTCTTCAACAACATTAAAAAATATGGTGGAGATCCTGATAAAATCTATGTTTCCGGTCATTCAGCGGGAGGATACCTGGCTCTGATGGTAGGACTGGATAAAAAATGGCTCAATCATCACGGGATAGACGCGAACAGGATTGCAGGCCTTTTTCCTTTCAGCGGCCAGACGGTCACGCATTCAACTATCAGGCGAGAGAGGGGTATCTCTGAGAAGCTACCGGTTATTGATTCACTAGCCCCTATTAATCATGCAAGGGAAGATGCTCCTCCCCTTTATCTGATTACCGGTGACAGGGACCTGGAAATCGCGGCCAGGTATGCGGAAAATGTTTATATGGTTGAAATCATGAAACATGTCGGACATAAAAAAACTTCTCTTTACGAATTGCAGGGCTTCGATCATATGGGGATGGTTGAACCGGCGTGTTATATACTTCTCAGGAGTGTTAAAGTGACGGAGTGACGACGTGACGCAGTTACGCCTTTCTCAAATTTTTATTTCGACATTCGGTGTTCGATATTCGTTATAAAATAGTTATGGAGTTATGGAGTTATGGAGTTATGAAAGTTACGAGAAGAATTTCAGAATTCGGATTACCGATTTCTGAATGTTTTAGTAACTAGTGGTTGTTGATTAGTGAATAGTTATATTCCATGGTCTATGGTCTATGGTTCAGAAACGGCCGCCCACTGCTCTCATCCGCCCTATCCTTCCAGGCGAAGGCGAACCGGTCCTCCCGACAAGTCTGGACAAGTTGTGCCTTGAGCCTGTATGTTTCCGAGTCGATGGTTTTAACCCCGGCGAGGAAGTAAAAAGGACTATACGTGGGGTTCAACCAACGATTCCATGTAATTGCAAATACCCGAATGCAAGAAAAAAATTATGAATTACAAATGATCTGTACTCTGTGCCCTGTGCCCTGTGCCCTGTGCTCTGTGCCTATATGGGTTTTAGAGTTTCAAAGTTTCAGTATTTAAGGGTTCAGCTTAAAGACTACTGCTGACCGCAGACTAATTAACGATCACGGAGCATTTCTGATAATTTCCTGCAAACTTTCTTGTTCTCCGGATAAGCAGCAACATTTATATTCTCTCCCGGATCACTGGTATGATCATACAATTCAACAGCTTCAACATTCCCGGTCTTAATATGTACCCATTCAATATAACGATAGCGGGGTGTCCCCACAGTATAGCCCATCACAAATTTATCAGGATTATCCCTGTTGTGCGGGTAAATGCTGAATGCAGCTTTCCTGACATTTTTTGAAGGCTTCCGCATCACCTTTACCAGGCTTTTACCCTCAAGATGAGAAGGAATTGCAAAACCGCACAGGTCAGCCAGGGTGGGGAACAGATCAAGAAGTTCCACAAAATTTTCTGTTTTACCGGGTTTCTGCCCCGGAACCCTTATTATCAGCGGAACACGAACATCCAGCTCGAAATTGGTATGTTTGCACCACATACCGTGTTCGCCTAGTTTCCATCCGTGATCACCCCACAGAACGATGATGGTATTCTTATCCAGTCCCTGTTCTTCCAGGGTTCTGATAATTTTCCCCACCAGAGCATCAGAATAGGAAACACTGGCATAATAACCATGAAGAAGTTTCCTTTGTAGATTATCGGGAAACGTACTATCTCCTTTGGGAATTCCTGAATAGGCCCTGATTTCACCAAAATTATACCTGGTATGTTCTGTGTAATTTTCCGGCAGATACTGGTTCTCCGCCAGCTTAAATTGTTTTTCATCATAAAGGTCCCAGTATCTTTTTGGAGCACAGAATGGCAGATGCGGTCGGTGAAATCCAACCGCCAGAAAAAACGGAGTATCCTGCTGCGACAAATCAATGAGCGCTTTGCAGGCCTTCCCTGCTGAGTATCCATCGTAATAGTCGGAGTCCTCAGCCTCAACCGATTCATAAGCAGGTCCGAATCCTTTTTCGTCTAACATGTTGATACTCTCTTCAGAAAGATATCCTCGCCCCTGCCATTTTTTTCCTGGCTGGGAGGGTGAATCCACCCAATCCGGAAATGCGTTCCTGTGATCAACAGGGAAATGATATATCTTACCATATCCTCTTACCGAGTACCCCTGGTTTTCAAAAAACCTATTCATTGTTATATCCCCATGATTTGAGCGATTAACCGGGATGCAACTGTAAATTTCATTCTTCGAGGGGAATATCCCCGTCATGAGGCTCGCACGTGAAGCCATACAGATCGCCTGCTGACAGTATGCATGCTTAAAGACCATTCCGGATGATGCAAGCCTGTCAATATTTGGTGATTTGATGATTTCGTTCCCGTAACATCCAAGTTCAGGCCTCAGGTCATCAATGGCTATGAAGAGGATGTTATAAGGCTTCTCCTGTGCCATAACAGGAACTCCCAGAACAGCAGCCAAAGCAAAAAGTTTCAGTTTCATGGAGTTGATTTTATGTTTCAGATCTGGTTAATTAAAAGTTCATATCATTACTTCGCTTTAGTGAAGATCACTACAGAACTCCCTTTCAATCCCGGTTTAATATATTCAAGGACCACTCTCGTTATGCCGTTCGGCCAGTATTTCTTTAAACGTAAATCAGTAATTTCGATAAATTCAATTTTCGGTTTCAGTATTTTCGGATTATACGACATGCTGAGATTGAATCCTTCTCCCATAAACCGGAGCAGTCCGGGTGCAGCTTCAGTCACCCTGCAATACGTGATCAGATTTGAACCTGTAAGTTCATCATTCCTGCCTGTTAACTCAAATTTATCAGTGATGGAAAAATTTTTACCCCTCTTCAGTGAATATATCCGGACCCAGTTTTTCACCATGGCATCTTCCGGGTAAGCTTTTGCCAGTTCTGTGGAGAACCTGACCTGGTCTTTCCCCGCAATAAAAGTGGTATTCACAGCCTCATATCTTCTACCCTGCATCTGGTCTGTTCCATTGATTCTTGGGGTGTTGTGATATTGCGATTGCATGACCCAAATGGAGTAACGATCCTTACTGAAGGTTTTTGCAGTATATTCTTCCCTTCCAATATCAACCAGGCAGGGCTTTCCGTTATAATACATCACGCATGAACCGACATCATTATGGTTATGACTTTCTGAGTTATGCCCGCCTTTTGCTCCAAAGAAGAATCCTTCAAAGCTTCCTTCCCTGTCACGGCCTCCACCTACCTGTGTATCAGGCAACCAGAAATCAGGCAACAAAGCCTCTTTTGCTTCGGCATTCAGGATCTCATTAAGGAGCTTAAGATGCTGCAACTGGTCACAGATCCTGCCTGAAAGGCTTCGCTCTCCTATCTTATTAAGTTTTGCAAGATACGCACCGAACTGCTGCATCTGAGCATCATTGATTGCTTTACCGTACCGATAAACCTGAAAAGGATTTCCTCCACCTTTGGCATCTGCATCAGCAAAATTGATAAAATAGGGTGCATGGATATTTACTTTGCAGAAATAAGTGCCCATCTTCCGGATCAGGGGATCATCGAAAACATCAAATCTCCCACCGGTAACATTCTTCAGCAAGGCCAGACCCTGAAACATGATGCCGCCTGCAACACCCCAGTACATGGGCCCCTCATCACAACCTCCGTCATCAGGGTAGCTGTCCGGAAAATGATTAAGCGAACTGATGACCTTCTGAACACCTTCTTTCTTCTTCTGCGGATCATCTTCCAGGAGAAGGATACAGTTCAGCATATTGTAATTCATCCAGGGATTCCAGTTATTTATCCCCGATCCGACTATTTTTGATGAAACTGAGAGGTTTTTATTGTTTTCATTGGAATAATCACTCCACGGATTATCCGGTTTATTGACCGTATACCCACCCTTAACGGGAAATGACATCCACCAGAAATCATCACGTGTGTAATAAGGAATGACCACCTTTTTCATGATCTCATCCTTGAGCCTTATGGAAATGAGGGGATGGATCCTGTTAAATTCTTCCCTGAACAGGTACCATGTCCATGCCAGGTTATTGGCCACCTCCCCCACCCCGAGATCAATGGTGGGCTCGCCGGCATCCGGCAAACCGTTCGGGGCTTTCTGCAGATAAAAATGCGCCGACCAACCCCACCATGTCTGCTCACAATAATACCATACTGCATTAATTATCTGGTCGAGGAAACGCCCTTTACCTTCAACCATCTCCCCCATAACCAGGGAAACCAGGGCATTGGAAGGAGCTCCGAAAACATCCTGCTTTCTGTCTCCTGAACGGATGATCTCAAGATAATCAGTTGCTTTTACTGCAGGCCAGTTATAAGACAATAATTCTTCGGCTCTTGAAATATATCCATTACGAACCCCTGCAGGCAGATCCTCCCAGAACTTCCTGTCATTATACCCGGGAAGCCGGATCCACGAATAATCAGTGATCAGAACCTTTTGCAAATCGATCTCTTCAGCTTCAGTTGACAGGATGTTTCTCTCTTTACCCCTGTTTTGCGCGAAGGACAAGACTGAAGTAATGATCAGAAATATGACAGCAGTGACTGTCTGCTTCATAATTGTTCTTATTCTGAATGTATTCATAGATTTAATTTTGTTCAAAAATAGAATAAAATAATATATTATACCGAGAATTTGTGTTGGTAGTGGGCGGTTTATTGAAATATAGGAGAACTTCAATCCAATCGTCAGGGATTATGCATGTGCTGCATTGGCCCTGCAATCCAAATTCTACCCGGATGATTTTTTTCATTCGTTATTCATCATTCGGTGTTCGATATTCGATATTCAGGTTTTAAGACTTTTTTGCCACCAAAGCACCAAGACACCAAAATTCACCAAATATCTAAAAACCGTGCAGTAACCATTACACGTCTCTATGCTTTACGCTCTATGCTACTTCCAACTTCCTACTTATATTTCGCTGCTCTGCAACTATATTAACCACTGATTCCGGGCTCTCTACTTCTTACTCCTGCGCTTCACCACTTTTGACTTCTGACTTCCGACTGCTCACTACCACTCACTTCCACTCACTTCCACTCACTTCTACTCACTTCTACTCACTAATATATCTGCCTTGTTTTCTACCAATATTCCGCCTCTCTGCAGCTATATTAACCACTGATTCCAGGCTCTCTACTTCTTACTCCTGCGCTTCACCACTTTTTGACTTCTGACTTCCGACTGCTCACTACCACTCACTTCCACTCACTTCTACTCACTTTCACTCACTTTCATTCACTTCCACTCACTTTCACTCACTTCTACTCACTTCCACTCACTTCCACTCACTTCCACTCTCAGCCATTCAGCTAAATTATCTTTAATTAAATCGCAGATCTTAAGAAAAAAATCTATTTTTAAAACCTCAATTGAATTCGAGAATTGTTCGTATTAACTCATTAACTATACCTTCACCAATGAAGAAACTATTTACATTTATCGCGTTATTCCTGGCCATACATGCCGGAGTAAACAGTCAGTCCGCTTCGATAAAAACCTGGGATGTTTTCGAATTCGGGTTTAAGTCGTCAGGCAAATTTGAAAATCCCTATCTTGAATGTGTGAAAAATGAAGGGAAAGCATACGCAACTGCTACCTTTAAAGGTGTTTCAGGAGCTGCATTAAACAAGACATACGAAATCCCGGCTTTCTGGGATGGCAACAATATATGGAAAATCCGGTTTGCGCCACCCTTCAGCGGTACATGGGAATATGAAACCTCTTCCACAGACAGGGGATTGAACAAAAAGAAGGGTAAGATCCAGGTAACTGACTGGACTGAAGAGGATTTAAAAATGAATCCCACCCGCCGGGGCTTTATATATGTCAACAACAAAGCACCAAGACCGGGAAGGTATTTCGTATATGCTGACGGAACACCCATGTTGTGGATCTCTGATACATGGTGGGACTGGACAAACAGGCGCATTACCTGGGAATCATTTAAGAACCTCGTGGATACAAGGGCAGAACAGGGATTTAATATCGGGCAGTTGTTTTTCCCGGGGAACGGCTGGGGAAGAGAAAGCTCGATGCTCGATAATACATATACTGTCCTGGATCTCGAGCATATTCACAAGGTCGAAAAGATGATCGAATATGCCAATTCGAAAGGCATAACCGTCTGGATCCATGCATGGTGGAGCAGGAAAGATATTGTCAATACCATCGGAGCAGAAAAAATGCGGCGCTGGTGGAAATACGTCGTGGACAGGCTCCATGCATATAATGTGATCTGGGTGCTTGCAGGTGAATTCAATATGAACAATTATGGCGGATTTCCCCTGCAGTTCTGGAACGACCTGGGACAGATGATCAGGGACGAAGACCCTTATGACCGGATTATCGGGGCCCACCCTACCCCTCCTACCTGGGGTGCAGGGATGGAAGCTCCGCAGTGGTCAACCGCCACCACGATACATGAACAACCATGGCTTGACTACAATCAAAGTCAGTGCGGGCATCATCTCGCCTCAAGCGAATATATACCTTTTATTATAAGAGAAGCCTACGCCAAACAACCTGCCAAGCCCATTGTGGTTACAGAAGCATGGTATGAATTCATTGAAAACAATCCTTCAGCCATGGATATACGTTTCGGTGCATGGTCGGCATTCATGTCGGGTGCGGCAGGACATACCTACGGGGGAGGTCATATCTGGATAGGGCATACACCGGAAAGCCCGAAAAGAGGAGGCTCCTGGCCTCTGGATACCAGCTTCAGGGTCAATACCCTTTTCTATCCGGGTGCTGTTTCAATGAGCTTTATGTCAAAGTACCTGAACAACATCAAATGGTGGGAACTGGAGCCTCATCCTGAACTCGTTATGGAAAGCCCATCTCCTTATTGCACCGCGAACCCCGGCCAGGAATACCTTCTGTTTATGCGTTATGGTGGATCATTCAAGCTCGATTTTACCTCCATACCTGAGAATGTCACCTTTAAATATGAATGGGTAGATCTTGTAAACAGTAAAGTCTCCTGGACAGGAACAGTCAATGGCGGTAAAGTCATCCAGCTGAAATGCCGCGAGGATTATCCCGCCGTTTTGGAGCGTAAAGACTGGCTGGTGAGGATTTACAGGGATTAATTAGCGGTGGGGAGTCAAGGAAAGTCTGCAGTCCTCAGTCTGCAGTCTAAATGTTGAATTTTCCAGGAATCTGCCGACTGCCAACTGCCGACTGAAGACTGCCAACTGCCGACTGAAGACTGCCGACTGCCAACTGCCGACTGGAGACTGCCGACTGGAGACTGATGACTGCTGTCTGTCAACCGCCAACCCATTTAACGAAGATTCCTTAAAAATCTCTCCTTAACCTGCAGGAATTCAAAAACCCTGTCATGGTAAGCACTGAAACCCGGTGCCGGAATACCATTTGGCGGAACTGCCGGGGAATTATACCCCGTCTGGAACATATCATGATGATATATGGCATATCCACCGGCTTTCCAGATATTATAAATATGTATGATATGATCCTCCGGCAAGGTCCGGTTTTTAGGTCCCCCGAAGCTGGATGTCCCTGTCCGGGCCGGTTCATCATCCACTACGGGTTTTCTGTATTTGTTAAGCAGGTATTCTATCTCCTTTGCTGCAATTTCCCAGTGACGGGTATCTTCACGGGTCGTATGAGGAGAGAGATAATCCAGCTTCCTGTTTTCTTCAAGACTACCCAGATGCCCTCCATAACCGGGAGAATTGGTTACCAGCCTTGCCGGATCAATCCTTTTAATGATATTTAAATAATCAAGCGTCCGGTGATCATGTTCATTCCATATCTGGAAAACAAGATTCCTGAATGGAATAAGTTCTCTGGTGATCATTTCCACAGCATGCTCAGACTCTCTATCTCCCAGCCGTATATTCTCTTCCCAGCTTTCGCGGGAAAATAAAACAAGCAGTATGATCGTGCCTTCATCGTCAGCATCCCTTATCAAATCCTTTAGTCTCGAAATAAATTCCGGTTTAAGCGATCCGTCAGAAAGATAAAGGGTCCTGTCTGGGCCCCCGTCGACAAATCCTCTCCCGTTATCATACTGGCACCATATCCTCAATACATTGATACCGTGATCCATGAATTTACGTATCCACTCTTTCCTTATATCACTGCTCCGGTTGAATTCCGGATTGTAAAGCGCATTAAAAAAACTTACTCCCGTATATTCAAAGGGTATCCCATTTAACTCGAAAGACACACCACTTACCGTAAGCACATTTTTCCCCTGTGCATTGAGATCCTGGATAAAATTGAAAAGAAATATCCCTGCTATCAGGATATTCGTTATTTGTTTCATAATGCAGTTTTCCCCGTGATACATTGTTATTACAAAAAATTTGATTATAATTACGAATTGAGCGATTGAAAATATAATAAATTGATCTGGTTAAATTTAGTGTCTTTGTGTATTTGTGGCAAAATAAAATGATTAAAAATGATCACGAAGTCAAGTAAGTTAAAAAAATCCCCTTCCATTTTTTCATGGAGTTTTATTCCCATCGTATTTATTCTTATAACGGGTATCACGATCTCCTGTAAAAAAACTTCAGATGCAGATCTCATCAGGGTGTTAGCTGAACTGAATACAGGAGAGTCACAGGACATCAGGCTTCATAACGGAAAGATGGTCAATCTGAAACTGCTGCAGATGGATGAGATCCGCGACAGTATGCGTGATGCTGTTCGCGAGGTGAAAGTAAGGATCTCTGTTGACAATGAAGAGCTCACGCTGACTGCAGCCACCTATAATCTGCCGGTCAGCACCGGGAAGGTACGAATTGACTGTCCCGCTGTAAAAAATTATTATACAAATTCCGGATCTGATCCCTGGAAACTCTTAAAAGACGCCCGTTTCAGACTTTGGCCGAAAGATTCACCTTTTATCCAGCCGGGAACATTCGTTTACCCGGTAAAACAGAAATGGTTTGCCAATATGACCCAGTCGGGGAATGAGCCAACCTATGTCGATTGGGGAGAGACTCCTTCCAACAGGAGCATTTACTATCATTCCGGTCATGACATTGGTGGTGCCGAAGGTTTGGATGAGATCATCTCAGCCACCGACGGCCTGGTTTTATCTTCCCGTGGTAAACTGCTTGCCGGTTATGACAGTATCCCCGTGTATGTTAACCCTGATGCTGTGAATATCCTTGACAGCAGGGGCTGGCTGGTTGAATATGCACATCTTGATACCATCGATCCTGCTGTTATCCCGGGTGCAACAGTTAAAATGGGCCAGAAAATCGGCCTGATGGGTAAACAGGGCAGCAGCGGCGGCTGGGTGCATCTTCATTTCCAGATGGCATACAAACATCCTGTTTCCGGGAAATGGGCCATTGAAGAAGCCTACCCTTATGTATGGGAAGCTTATGTTAATGAGTATCATCCTGCCATTATCGCAGTAGCCCGTCCTCATCATTTTATCCGGACCGGGCAGGAAGTCACTCTTGACGGGAGCAAATCAAAAAGCTTTTCCGGAAATATCGTATCCTATGAGTGGACCTTTACTGACGGAACAAAGGCTTCAGGAGCCATACAAAAAAGGATCTACACCGTGCCGGGTGAATATAGCGAAATCCTGAAGGTGACTGATTCAAATGGGAATACCGCCTATGACTTCGCTGTAGTGCAGGTCCGCCTGAAGGAGGATCTGAATAAGACCATCCCGGTCATGCAGGCTGCCTACCATCCGACATTAAACATAAAAGCCGGTGAACCAGTCACCTTCCTGGTAAGAACATTCAATACAGCTGTTGATAATGAGCTATGGGATTTTGGCGACGGATCACCTAAAGTAACAACCAAATGTGAAACCGTCATCAGACCACATCACATAAAGACAAAATTTGCCGAGACAGTCCATACTTATACACAAGCAGGTAATTATATTGTCAGGGTTGAACGGGCAGATGAAAACGGATTTAAAGCAGTTGCACATCTGTGGGTGGAGGTTGTAAAATAAAATATCAGCAGTCGGCAATCGGCAGTCAGCAGTCTGCAGTCAGATTCCCGGAAAAAATTCGACATTCAGACTGCAGACTGAGGACTGAGGACTGAGAAAAGTCGGCGGTCGGCAGTCAGTGATTGGCGGTGGGTGGTGGGCAGTCGGAAGAGTTGTGATTAGTGAGTGGTGAGTGGAAAGTCGGAAGTCAGAAGTGGTGAAGTGCAGGAGTAAGAAGTAGAGAGCCCGGAAGCAGTGGTTAATATAGCCACAGAGAGGCGAAATATTGATAGAAAACAAGGCAAATATATTTAGTGAGTGGAAGTGAGTGTTAGTGAGTAGTGAGTAGTGAGTAGTGAATTCAGTCACTTACCCGAGCCGGAGGTTTTAAACCCGGCGAGGAAGTAAAAAGGA
>Ga0068714_10007136_pt1 | contig 11011 bp, 12 predicted proteins | sample MTBNYHSulfiMetaG_FD_62988 | JGI IMG/M metagenome (GOLD analysis project Ga0068714, IMG submission 62988) | Enrichment culture microbial communities from rom New York Harbor, USA that are MTBE-degrading - MTBE-NYH (New York Harbor Sulfidogenic)... | ecosystem: Environmental > Aquatic > Marine >... | reverse complement strand
TCTTCATTTTGCCTCTCTATCCGAGTTTAGAAAACGTGTCAATTTTCAAAGAGCATTTATAATGAGTTAACAGGTACTTATATATGATTCAGTTTACAAAAATGTCAGAAGAGCCATAAATATATCTAATAATATCAAAAACTCGCTTAAATTATCAGAAGCCTCCCAATCCCTCTACGCCCAGGCGCAGGGGTTACTTGAACGAGAACTAGGGCTGGACAAAATCAAATTTGAGAAGCCACTTTCATATGAAGCAGGGCTAAGTGAGGTTTTTGAAAATAACAGGGCAGATGCAGATTATTATCAAGTCCATTTTAAATTATTAGCTAAACATTTAACAACATTTAAGACAAAGCCGTTGCGCCAAATTGCTGATTTTATCAAAGGCATTGAAGTCGGGTCGAATTCTTATACTGAACATGGCATCCCGTTCCTTCGAGTAAGCAATATTAAAGAAATAGGCATTAGTCTGGGAAATAGTGATAAATATATTAGTGAACAGCTTTATCGTGCATTAAAAAGTTATCAACCCCAAGTAGGAGAAATACTATTAACAAAGGATGGTACGCCAGGCATTTGTTATGCAGTAACAGAACCTATAGATGGAATTGTTTCGGGAGGTATTATTCGTTTGGTACTAAAGGATTATAGTTTGCCAATTGAATACTTGACGCTTGTTGTTAACTCGAAAGTTTGTAGGATGCAAATTGAGCAAGAATGCTCTGGTGCTTTAATAGTTCATTGGAAGCCAGGTTCAATTAAAAAATTAAAAATACCAATTTTGTCCGATTCAATCATGAAGAAATTGAATGATCTTGTCTCGAATTCTAAAAAAGCGAGAAATGAATCCCAATGGCTTCTCGAAAAGGCTAAACATCGGATAGAAGAATTGATTGAGCAGGCGGTGAAGAAATGAATTTTGATGAAGTTTATCAGCAATTAGAAAATGCCGTGAGTGCTGTTGCAGAATTGCTTAATTCGGTTTCAAGTTCAGCAACATCATTAAAAGATAAGGAGCAACAACTAGCCCATATAGAAAAAACCTTGCGGCAGTTTAAAGACAAGACAATACCTATTCCTGATGAATTGAGAAATTTTAAATTAAAGCTTGTGATGGAAGTTGATCACTTGCGGCAGCAGATGATTTTTAAAGATAATGTTACACGATTGATGCAAAATACATTTCCATCAATTTATAATTCATCAACTATTAAGACAAAACAAACAAAAAGAAAGAGAAGAAAAGCAGGTGGGCGAGTGACACTTCAAGAAATGATTGATACGAAGACAATCCAGCCGGACCAGGAAATTTATGCCATATTGAAAGGAAATTTTATAAGAGCTAAGATAACTCACGAAGGACAAATTAAGATCCATACAACCGGTCAATGTTTTGACAGTCCAAGTTCGGCTGGCGTTGCGGTAACCAATAATAGTGTAAATGGTTGGACTTTTTGGTTCATAAAAGAAGGAAACAAAAGTAGAGATTTAGATTATTATAGAACTCAACATAAGAAAATAATCAAGAGAGGTGAAGAATGAACCTGTCAACAGAAGATAAACAATTGTTAATGGACCTCTGCAAAACACATGAGGTCAATTATGAAAAGGTTGTCAAGCTTCTTACGACCGTTCGAGAATATGAGTTCAAAGATCGGCGCTCCGGCATTTATGAGGCTTTACGCGAAATTATAAAGGCCAAAGAAACAACTGGAGGGATGGCCCAATGAAATTGCGTAAATTTGTTATTGAGAATTATAAGTCCTTTCAGTTTCCTACAGAAATAAGATTTCCAGATAACGATCATGGCAAGAGCATCTTTTTAATCGGCGGCATGAATGGCGCAGGCAAAACCGCCATTATGGAAGCAATCAATTACTGCTTGTATGGTGGCAAACCTGACGAAATATATCGTTTTATTAACCACAAAGAGAAAGCGCGCGGCAATACTGCCGTTTCTTTTGAACTTACTCTTGAAGAAGATGATGGTGCTGAATTAGTTGTTAAACGTTCCTGGTCAGCAGGAACTATCGATAATCCAAAACCAAAAGATCTTACTGAACGACTCGTTGTTGTTAAGGATGGTAAACGTGTTACGGTACAAAACAAAGAAATCTGGCAGGAATATATAAGGGCAGCAATTCCACCAAGTATTACTCAATTTTTCTTTTTCGATGGCGAGAAGATACAAGAAATAGCATCAGACGACCACTCTGAAGTACGTTTACAATCGTCGCTCGAAGCGGCATTAGGTATTCAATATATTAATCGTCTGGCTCAAGATGTTGCCTATTTAAAGCAAGATGAGCGAAAAAGTTTTGTGGATATAACGGATACAGATCTTGAATTTAAAGAAAGTGAATTGAAACGGGAAAAGAGTAAGTTGACTAAGAAACGTGCAGAAAGAGATGAAATAAAAACAGAGATTGATTCATTTAAAGAACAACAAGAGGAAGCAAGAAAGCGCTTTGAAGCGACTTTTAATCAGGCGCCGGAATCTAAAGATGCAATCCGACAGAATGAGAAGAAGCGTGTACAACTTGCAAACCGCTTAAGCCAATTAGAAAGCGAAATTCGGCAGCTTTGTGAAAGCACCCTACCATTTAGTTTGGCCGGGAAACTATTTGATGATATCCGCACACAAATTGAAAAAGAACGTTCAACCACACAGGCCGAAGTAATCCGTGAACATGCTGCAGAACTGGCAAAAAAAATAGTCCGTGTTGTTGAAGAGCCTGAACCCATTTATAAAGAAAAACTGTCTGCGGAAAAAATGTTAGAATTGGAAAGGCGCATAGAAAAACTGCTTAAAGCTGGCGATGCTGCCAGCGCAGAAAAAATTCTCAGTCTGTCGGAAAGGGATGCCGCCCGTGTCTTGAATCAAATAGAAACTCTCGAAAAAAGTGACGTGTTTTTGATCAAACCACTAATCGAAGAAAAGAAAGAGATTGAAATTCAATTAAAAGAACTTGCGTCATCAGGCCGGAGTAAAGGTGCTACAGAATCCGAACAGGAGCTTTTTGCAAATCTTCAGGAAATTATCGAAAATTGTTCAATTCAAATAGGCAGAAAAACTGAGCAATTAAGAGTTATAGAAGATGAAATATTAACAATTGAAAATCGAATTCATGAAATTGAAGTTGAAATTGAAAAGCTTTATGAAAAGCACCATCTCTCTAAAGATAAGGCAGATTTCATTACTGAGTGTGATGCAATCGCCAATCTTCTTAATCAATTTGTTGTCAGACTGCGGAAAAACAAAATTCATCTGTTGCAAGAGAAAACATTTGAAATGTATCGTCTATTATCTAGTAAAGCAGGACTTATTAAAGATATACAGATAGATGACAAAACTTATGAAATAAAAATTATTGACCGTTCAGGCCATGAAATTAAAAAATCCGGACTTTCCGCAGGTGAGAAAGAAGTGTTTGCTGTTTCGTTGCTTTGGGGTCTTGCTCAAACAAGCCAACTAAAATTACCCATCATTATCGATACACCACTTTCCAGGCTTGATAGTACGCATCGGGATAACATTGTAAATAACTACTTCCCCAATGCAGGGGAGCAGGTAATCATTCTTTCTACTGATACAGAGATTGATACTAATTATTATAGAAATTTAAAAGGGCATTTAGCAGGTGCAGCAAAACTGGAATTTGATCAGCGCCAGGAACTGACAACAGTGAAATCCGGCTATTTTTGGGAGGCGTAATATGGCTGACAGACTCTATACAACCAGAGAAACTGATGAGATATTAAGTGCACTACGGCTTGAAACGAAGCTGGAAAAATACATTCTTGCACGTATAGCGTTTTCACTATCTTTAACAGAAGATGGTATTAATGTGCCGGCATCGCGAGACTTCAGCGGCGCAGAAATGAAGAGACCAACATTTATAGGACAGGATGAACTCTTTATTAAAACATTAATATGTGACGTATATAAAAAACCAGACATTGATGAAGAAAGTATTTATTCAAATAAATCTATCATAAAAAACCACATAGACAGCGGTGCCCAAAAGCTCAAAATGCTATTTGAGGAATCAGGGAATAATGCTGATCTGATGATAAAGAAATTAATTGACCGTGTTGAATTCAGGGGACGCAAAGAAATTCTTGGAAAAGGCTTTGAAATATTCTTAGGGAAAGAACTCCTTCAGAAAAAAGATGTTGTCATGGCTCTTAATGATACAGCAGTTCATGCAAATTCTCATATGGCTATAATGGGAAAACCCGGCGTTGGCAAAACGCAGTTTTTACTTAAAATTATGACAGACATTAGACACCAATCTAACTTTCAAACAAACTTTATATATTTCGATTATAAGGGCGATGTTGTTGATAATCAAAAATTTTGCGATATAGCGAGAGTTCAGGCTTATCGTTTATTACAAGGCGATCAAATACTACCAGTTAATCCTTTTATGCTTCCGTCATACGATGATCAATCCATAAATGTTTCTGCTAGGGAAAAAGCAGAAAGCTTTGCCTCAATTAGTTCAAAACTGGGTGTTGTTCAAAAGGGATCTCTGACCGAAGCAATTCGCGTGGCATATGCACGGCGTGCAAATACAGAAACACCTTTTCCAGACTTTCATGATGTTTATGAAATAGCACGGTCTGCCTATGAAGAAGAAGGGAAACGAGATGATAGTTTAATCGAAGTGCTCAGAGATCTTTCAAATTTTAATCTCTTTTGGTCCCACGGGTCAGAAATGACACCTATAGAAAAATTATCCGATAGGACATTGCTTATCGATTTACACACAATGCCTGTATTAAAAGAACTGGTAGCATATCTTGTTATTGAAAGACTTTACAAAGAAATGACAATAATGCCTGATAGTCCGGTAAGTGATAATAAACGAACTATTAGGACAATCTTGGTTATAGATGAAGCGCATAATTATCTAAGCCAAAAGAATATATTTTTGCAGAGAATAATAAGAGAAGGACGTTCTAAAGGTATCGTTGTCTTTTTCGCAAGCCAGTCTCCGAGTGATTATCAGCAAAAGTTTTTCAATTTCCAAGAGCTTTTAGAATTTGCATATATTTTCCAGTGTGAGGGTTTCTCTGCCCCAGCTATTCAAGACATACTTGGATGCAGTAGGCGAACAGCTAATGATCTCCAAACAGAAGTTGCAAGATTAGAACCTTGGCAGGTTATTAGCAGAAGCCCAGATAAAAAAGATGAATTTATAAAATTCACCGCTGAAGCATTCTTTAAAAATTACTAATTCTTGCAATCATTTTAAAAGAGCTGATTTATGGAAAATCTCAAGTCGCGCATAGAGCGCGTGATATCCGAATGCAAAGATATCATGAAAAAATATGAATCTGAATTTGCTGATTCAAATAAAACCGTTTCATTTAATCAGGTAAAAGTAATAGAAAATGCTATTGAGCGTTTAAAGAGGCAAAACCTACCGGTACTAGAAGACTTAAATAAATTAAAAATATCATTATTGTCAAAACATGAAAATTACAAAGAAATGATGGCGATGTATAATAAATTCCAAGAAAGTCTTAGTAATATTGCTGCATCGGCAATAAATCAAAAACACCCATCATTTCAAAATAAAGAGACAGTAATTAGACGTTCTATTTATCGAAAACCGGCAAATTATGAAAAGCCATTAGGCAGTAAGGGAAATACTAACTTGGAGGATTATTTGATACCTGTTATTAAATTAATGTGGAGTGGGCATAGTCACGCAGAAGCATTTAAACAGATTGCAAGGAAACTTGGCGTTGAATACAGCACGGTAAGCGCACAATGCACGCGGGCCCTAGATTTGACGACTGACGAATTCATTAGACAGGTGAATTCTAAAACGATCCTATCTTTGATTAAAAAGAAATATCCTGATCAGCACCAGAAAATAAATGTAGAACTGAATATAAATTCCAGAGAGGATTAAATATATGCCCGGGCAATACTCAACAAAAAGCTTTTTCCGACAAATGCCGAATGCTCTGCTGGCACGATATTTCAATGAGAAAGGGTTATTTGGCGATATTGATTATTCAGCGATGAAGGAAAGCAAACCGGATGAGCTGTTTGCTGCGTGGCTGGATTTGACGCAGTCCCAGCGCAATAAAATGGATGCAGAGTTTCGGGACATCTTTGAGATGAGCTGTGAAAAGGGATTTCGGGCAATTATCGACGAGGCGGAATGGCAAATGCAGAACACGCCGGATGATCTCAACGTATTTGTCGAAAAACTGTCGGCATTATCCAATCATTATGAACGTGCAATGATAACATTTCTGGATCACAATTCTTTCTGGAAGGGCGCAACACGTTTCTATCATGCAGACACACTTTCTTATTGGCGCAAACGGAAATGCCTACCGCAGCAAAAAGCAGCGGTGGACGATGCCAGTTTGAAGCAACTGGCAGAGCTGATACGGTATTATTTTCACCGTGCTGAGGGGCGTGGAAACAATTGCGTGGTAGAACCTTTCCGTCGAGGAAATCTGGATTATTATTTTGCTTATCCTGAAGATTATTCGCAGCAAAGCATCGAATGGGTAAATGGTGTGTTTGATCAGCGTCCTCACAATCCCGCTTTTGAAGTCATTTATGTTTATTCACAGAAAGAGGGTTCTCTTGACCTGCATTTTCGCGGCTCGAAAAAAGCCGTTGAGCCACTCCAGGGAATGTTTGCCAATGCTATTCTCAAAATCGATGAATTACCGCACGACCCCAAGGATAAACGGGTTTACGATCTGTCTTTGCTGCTCCAGAGGGATTTTGACTTTACTTACGATGCCGGTAGCGGCATTGTAGAAGTGATGGTGAAGAAACTGCGTCTTTCTTCACAGATCAAGAAGGGCGATCGGATTACGCTGGAGGCTGATCCATCGCAAGATTCTGATGCCGTCTATGATTTGCTCGATCAGATCGGTAAAGCTATTCCTTTGAATATGTATAATATCACACAGGTTGAACTGTCTGCGTCAGTTATTATTGATCCCAATAAGCCGGTGAAACAGACCAGCTTTAGAATTACATATCCGAATTCATGTTCGCTTAAGTATGATGAGTTGGGATTAAAACTGCGGAGCATGCTGGCTGCGTCAGGCATTGAACCAAAAGAACCGGTGAAAAGCAGTAAGGGAAAAAAGCTGGAAGTAACTTATGAAGGCGATTGATGCATTTCTTGAACTTATCAATCGAGTTGGAGCCTGCCGGGATAAAGCGGTTCTGATTACTGATGAAGAATTGCTTCGATGGCCAAAAGCAGCAGTCAAAGCGATGAAATCCCAAAAGTTGATCGCAAAGGCACGTCCGGCAACCATTGCAGTATGTGAGGGTTGCGAAAGAGATTGTGTGATGCCGGTGCATAGCCTCCCCGTGACAACCGGGAAAACATCGTCATTTATCGTTTGTGACAAAAGAAGTGACATCAACCGTGTAGCGGTCCCGGTAGAAAGGCTGACCCAATGGAAGTGTAATTCTGATTTAATCTCCGGATTTGTGGCAGCCTGCCTTGATGTGCGTCGCCCTGCAAGGAATAAGGACAGTGCCGGTCGATGGATGATCGGGATGGTTTCCGGTAAAAAGCGAAGTCAGATGTTGTGCCTTGAAACTTCCGGAGTGGTGAGTTTGGTTGCTGGAAACAGCAAAGTTCCTCTGTCTGAGTTCATTGAATTTCATGATAGCAAATATTCGCTTAGTAGTTCCCAAATATGCAAGCTTGCGGATTTCTCCACCACGGCAGATGATCGTTACACGACTGGTATTGACAAACGCGAGGCTCGGAAACTGGCTACACAGGCCATGTATGAGAGTTGGCGGAAGGCTTATCGTGAGTTGCGGAAAGAAAAACCAGGAATGTCCGATGTTTGGTATTCTTTGCAGATTGCAAAGATGGATATCGCTATGGGGAAAGATTCAGAAACTATTAGGAAGCAGATGAAAAGATAAAAGCTTAATTGCCAAAATGTAGTGGAATCGGCGAAGGTTCATGTCACATTGTATGGATCAGTTGCAAACAGTAAGGGAAAGTGTCAGTTCATGCAAAATGCTATGCATAGTGTAGAATAATATTTGATTCATCCGGTTGATACTTAATTTCACCTACAACTGCGCAGCCGGATGCATTCATCAATAATGGGCATTACAGATCGCAAGAGATTAACGATGCCAGCTAAAATGGGGTGAGGACACCAAACCCAGCTTTCGAGGAGCTTAAATGGTTAATTACACAATAATTTACTGAGAAATTAAAGCTAAAATACGAGAAAAATTTTGACGGTACCTTAAAATGTGTTATAAATTTAAATAAAAACCAAAAGGTTTCTGTTTTCCCAGTACCAAAAAGGAGGGCGAAAAGATGGAACTAAAAGACATTAATTTTGCACTTATGCCACAGACAGCTGTGAACATCGTTACAAGGCCCGCAGATTTTTTTCAAAAAATGAGCAAGACGGGAGGCTTTCTGGAGCCTCTTGTCTTTTGTGTAGTCATGGGGCTAATATCCGGTGTCATTCAAGCGATACTTGGCTTTATGGGACACGCGGGAAGCTATGGCGTAGGTACAATGAGTAGTTCCTTCGGCGTTATTATTTTTATGCCGATAGCCGCCGGTATAGGCAGTTTTATTGGTGCTGCCATTCTATTCGTCATCTGGAAAATAATTGGTTCTCAGGAAAACTATGAAACAGCTTATCGTTGCAGTGCCTATTTAATGGTGCTGGCTCCCATTACTGCTATTATTAGTGTGGTGCCTTACGCCGGTGGTCTTATCAATATGGGTATTTATGTGTTTTACCTGGTGGCAGCGAGTATTCATGCTCACAATATTTCAGCGCAAAAAGCGTGGCTTGTTTTCGGTATTTTAGGCTTGATATTTGCGCTACTGGGGCTGAAGGCGGAGTATTCAGCCAGGAATATGTCTTCTGCTGCCGAACATTGGCGCAAAGCCGCAGAGGAATCAACAAAAGCCATGGAGAAATCTGCCGAAGAAATGCAAAAGCAGGTGGAAAAAATGGCCAAGCAATTTCAAAAACAGGCCGAATAAAAGTAAATAGCATCGGTCGGTATTAATATTTAAAGATCATAACCAATTGTGATCATTGAAAAATTATTCAGACTGAGAAACTGCGTTTTTTGTAAAGATACGGCGTGATTTTGAAGCGAAAAATCGTCAATAATAAATAAAAAACACAAACCTTCAAACCTCATCCGTGCAATGCGCATCTATATGAGAGAATTGAGAAAGGGCAAGGTGGAAGCCATGAGAATAGTTAAGTTTTGTTTTTTGTTAATAGTTTTTGTTTTACTGTCTATATCGTTATCTTACGCTCAGTCAAATACGATAACCGTACCCAAGGACAAGAGGGCTACGGCCAAGCAATTGGAAAATACGCCATCAAAACCGGCATTACAATCTCGGCCAGGGGTGTCAGTCAACAATTCAAAGTTTGATGTTGGGGTTATTATGCTGACAAACCTTTCTGTGGGACCTGACGGTTCCGGTACAAATAATCGACGTCTTTGTCCACTGACGATACGTAATACAAGCGCGCAAGCACTTTCGAAGGATTATATGATGAAGTATTGGTCACGTGCCGGTTCTTCTGCACCTTGGGACCATTATTACGGATGCACCATGCAATGGGACATTCCAGCTCGTAGTACCAAGACAATTAATCTTCAGGTATTTATACCATCTGGTGCGACGGATTTCCGTGTCACCCTGCACGATAGTCCTACCAGTCCGAAAATTATAGCTGAAATAAGTGCACCTGTGATGTAGGTTATGGACTGAACCCCATAAGTTCACGCCCATGCCTGGCGTAGACCTCTGGCTTGAGTAGGACGCGCTAAAAAAACCGCGTCCTCTCAGCCAGCCCGTTGCTGATTACCAAAAGAAATACTCGACGAATTAACCATTATTGCTTTTATCGACTTCAAGAAGCGGATGAACCTAATAGTTCATGGTGCGAGGTCCACCCTAATCGGTAGCATTTTGAAAATATTCTATGCAGCAAATGCATGTATTCCGGCAAGCTTTCGGCCAATAACCCTTTCGGCCATTTTCAGGTCGTAGGCGGTTTGCAAGTTAATCCAGTATTGCGGTGTCTGACCAAACGCTTTGCCAAAAAGCAACGCCAATTCAGCGGTGACTGGTCTGTTTCCCTGAATGACATGGGAGATTCTCATGGCGGATATTCCGATGGTTCTACTGAATTCGGCCTGAGAAATATTCAATTCGTCAAGAATTTCTTTCAGAAATTCGCCCGGATGAATCGGGGGAAGGTTATTTTTGATCTTCATGTTTTTCAACTCCTTAATGGTAATCTGCAATCTCAACGACAAAGGCTTCGCCATTTTTGAACCGGAAACAAAGCCGCCATTGATCGTTGATCCGAATACTGTGTTGCCCGGCGCGTTTTCCGGACAACGATTCAAGATGATTAGACGGCGGCATACGCAGATCTTCAAGACTTGTAGCCGCATCAAGCTGGGTCAATCTTTTGACCGCCCGCTTGATAATATCAGGGGGATATTTTTTGGATTTTCCCGTATTGAAAAGCCTTTCAGAATCAACATCCGCAAACGTTCTAATCATAGTTAGCAATATAAACAATATGTTTACGATTGTCAAGGGAATATCTATAGATGAATGAATTTTTCGCCCTTGATTGCCGGTAAAAATACATTTTCTGATCATTTGATATAAATAATAGTTCCACACTGTGGTCTCTGCCACAGTCTCCGCTTAGGGATGTTTGAAAAAGCTTTTTCCTTATTTCGCCCTGCGGTCTCTGCCGCAGGGAACAAACTAAAAAATTTTAAAAATAGTTGGGCGGAATTTTTTCGCCCAACTATTGCCCTATTCAACACCTTGTTATCTTTGTAATATTCCTGATATGTCAATAGGCATTGAAAATTGACCCACCATCGGCGTCCAAAACTGACCCACCCTTGGGTAAAAAATATATGCTTAAGAAGACCTGTGCTTCATTCTCCAACTTTCATTCCCGGTTTCTA
>Ga0068714_10007135_pt1 | contig 11011 bp, 10 predicted proteins | sample MTBNYHSulfiMetaG_FD_62988 | JGI IMG/M metagenome (GOLD analysis project Ga0068714, IMG submission 62988) | Enrichment culture microbial communities from rom New York Harbor, USA that are MTBE-degrading - MTBE-NYH (New York Harbor Sulfidogenic)... | ecosystem: Environmental > Aquatic > Marine >... | reverse complement strand
TGGGGTCGGTAGACCGGCTGGAAGATATCGCCCGCGGGTTATACCTGGTACTGCGCGCGCTGGACGAGGCCGGGGTAGATTTTATTGTGGCCAGAGAGTTTGGCAGCCAGGGGATTGGCCTGGCCATTCAAGACCGGCTGCGCCGCGCGGCCACACACAAGAAAGAATAAGGATTACCGTTCCGGGAATGGGGGTGTACTTCGAGGTGCTGCGGGAGGAGGTGGGGGAGGCGCTGACGCAGGTCAGGGCGCTGCTGAAAGCTTGACCCCATATACACCGGTGAAACCCGTATAAATCTTCCCTGTTTTCCTGAGATGGTTACTCTTCAGTTCGATGTCGCTGCGTTCATGAAACTTGCAAATTTCATTCTAAGCACCGAATGAGTCACAAAACCTCCTCCCCGGATACAGCAGGGAGGAGGTCCTTTAGACTTTCTTATGGAGCATTGATCTTTAGAACAACGACTCGTGGGGGTGCTTCTCGTCCAGCTTCGCCAGCAGGTAGGATGCCGCCGCGCCAAAGGCAAACAGCAGCGCGCACACCAGGATGGTCCAGCCGCGCACGCCCTGGGGGATGATGGCGGCGGTAGAGCCCACCACAATCCCCAGGATGAGGTGGTACATCACCGCGTAGCCTTTTTTGAAGGCCCAGGAGGCCAGCTTGGCAAAGACCAGAACGCACAGCACCACCCCGGCCCCGATGGGCAGGATGACTCCCAGGTCCAGCTGGCGGATGCCGCTGGCCATGGGCTGGTACAGCCCGAGATAGATCAGGAAGTTCGAAGGGCTCATCCCCGGAACCACCATGCCGAGCCCCATCAGGGTGCCGCTCAGCAGCCAGCCCCAGATATTGGGTTCCATCGTCACATTCTGAATGGTTTCCATCCAGCGCATATAGAAAAAGATGACCACGGCCATTACCGCCAGCAGCCCCCAGTGCCAGGGTTTGCGGCCTTCTTTTCCGGAGGTCTTAACCAGCGAGGGAAATGTGCCCGCAATGAACCCGATGAACAGCCAGGTAAACTGGGCGGGAAAATAGGTGAAAGCGTAATCCACCACCGCCGAAAAGGCCACCACCCCGATAATCCCGCCGATCCCCACCGGCAGGAAATAGCGCACATTCTCCCAAAACTTGACCCGCAGGTTCCCCAGGAAGCGGATCAGGGGTTCGTAGATACCAAATACCACCGCGAGCACGCCGCCCGAGAACCCCGGAACGATGGCGCCGATGCCCACCAGGGCGCCTTTAGCAAGCAGGATCATCCAGTCAATCACCGGATTGGCCTGCGTTTTTTGTATGGCTTCAAGATTTGCAGCTGGTGTGTCTGTACTGTTGATGTGATTGCTCATATTTCCTCGTTAAGTTTTTTCTGTAAGCAGCCATTGTCATGAGGAGAAGAAAACCTTTCTCCGGCTGCCGCACAGGGGTGTAAAAAGAGTATTATACCTATTTTTTATAGCCACGGGGCAGGTTCCGCTTGCCTCACAAATAATCTTACTATAGAAAAAGCGCGCCGGCGCCAGGATAGCACGGCCGGCAGCGGAAAACGACGCATGGCGCAGAATGAAATAGATCCACCAGCGGGATTCACCTGCCCTTTGCGACTTCCCCCAGGCTGGACGAAGCGGCAGGCTGGCGCGTCCTCCAGCCTGTATCCGGGTTCTGCTGGAACTCTGGCGCCTGTCGTGACGGATTGGGACCGAGAGCGCATCTCCGGCGGGAGAACGGTGTTGTATAAACCAGGGCGCTGGCGTGGCGAGCTTTGCCGCGCCGGGATCCAATCCAGATAGAAGGTACAAAAACATGGAATTTCTGCAAACGATCAAACTGATCCAGGGGGGGATGGGGGTATACGTCTCCAACTGGCGGCTGGCCAGAGCAGTGGCGGTGGAGCGTCCCGGGGTGACCGCCGGGACGGTTTCCGGCACAGCCCTGGACGCTGTCTATACGCGGCTGCTGCAGCTGGGCGACCCGGGTGGGCATGTCCGCCGGGCACTGGCCGCTTTCGACGCGCGGTTTGGGGTCGCCATCGGGCAGAATATCCTCACACGCTACTTCATCGAAGGCGGCAAACCGCCTTCCGCTCCCTTTAAGATCGGACCCAAACCCATTGTGCATGCTCCAGATGGAAGCAGCACCATCCCACTGCGGGGCGAGCAGGTGAGAACAACCACACTGACTGTTGATCAGGAGTTGATTGAGCTGCTGATCGCCACCGCCTTTGCCGAGGTGTGGCTGGCGAAGGAGGGACATGACGGCAAGGTCTTCATCAACTTCCTGAAAAAGGTTGAGCTTCCGCTGGTGTATGCCCTGTATGGGGCAATGCTGGCCGGGGTGGACGGGGTGGTAGTGGGAGCCGGCAACCCGGATGGTCTACCCGCGATTTGCGACCGCCTGGCAAACCATGAAACCGTAAACAGCGACCTGCTGGTGCTATACCGCGAATCCGGCGAGGATTTCAACCTGGCCTTCGATCCCCGCTCAGTGGCGGACGGCAAACTGGCACAGGATCCCCTGCAGCGTCCGGCCTTCCTGGCGATCGTGTCGCTGGAGAACCTGGTGACCGCGCTGGCAAACAGCCGGAGCGGCGCGCCGGATGGGTTTATCATCGAGCACCACACCGCGGGAGGACACAACGCCGGCCCGCAGGGGCCGTTGAAGAAGGATGACCTTGGCCAGCCGGTCTATAGCGCGCAGGATGAACCTGACCTGAACGCAATCCGGGGCGAGGGGCTTCCGTTCTGGCTGGCGGGCGGTTACGGCAGCCGCGAGAAGCTGCAACAGGCCCTGGCTGCGGGCGCCGCGGGGGTGCAGGCCGGCACAATCTTTGCCCTGGCTGAAGAATCCGGGATGAAGCCCGTCTACCGCACCGCGTTATTCGATGAACTGAAACGCGGCAAAGACGACGACGCACTGGTGCGGACGACGCTGTTCTCGCCAACCGGGTTTCCCTTCAAGGTCGCCCAGTTGAGTGGGACGCTGGCGGAGGACTCGGTGTACGCCGCCCGGCGGCGGGTGTGCGACCTGGGCTACCTGCTGCAGTGCGGTCTCAGTAAACCGGATGAGGATGGGGCGCGCCGGCTTTTCCAGCGCTGCCCGGCCGCGCCGGTTGAAAGTTTTACCCGCAAGCGCGGCTTGCCCTTCAACACTCAGGACAAGCGCTGCCTGTGCAATGGCCTGTTGGCCTGTGTCTGGCTGGGGCAGGTCATCCAGCACAATGGGGAGTGGGGTGAAGAACCCGCCATTGTCACCCTGGGCAACCATCTGGACGGCATCCGGCGGCTCTCGCGCCACGGGCAGTTCCCTTATTGGGCGCGGGACGCCGTGAACGATATCCTCGATAGATAAACGGTAACGGGTGCTCACCTGTTGAGCACCGCTCTAATTCGGGGGATTATTTCCATTTTCTTATCCGGCATTGCAACAACTGCCTCGCGCAAACAGGTCTGATCAAGTAAAATTGGGGCGGTCAGTATCACTGTTTGTCTTAATGAGACTGCGAGAGGTAAATATGAGTCTGGAAAAATATGACCTGATCATTGTTGGCGCAGGGCCGAGCGGTATTTTCACAGCGTATGAGATGAAGAAAATCGACCCCTCTGCCAGGATCCTGATGATCGAGAAGGGCAGGTCCATCGAGAAGCGCAAATGTCCCAAACGCACGACAGGGGTGTGCGCCAACTGCTCGCCGTGCAATATCACCACAGGCTTTTCGGGGAGCGGCAGCTTCAGCGATGGCAAGCTGAGCATCAACGACCATGGCGAGGTAGGCGGGGACCTGGTAAACTATATCGGGCACGACCGCTTCCGCGAGATCCTGGCGTACACCGATGGGATTTACCTGTCGTTTGGGGCCGACACCCGGGTATATGGCGAGAACGACCAGGAAGTGATGGAAGATATCCGGAGGAAAGCTTTCCAGGCGGACCTGAGGTTTATTGAATCCAAAGTACGCCACCTGGGGACGGAAAAGGCTTATGAAATTTATTCTCTGATCCAGAAAGAAATTGAGCGCATGGGCATTGAACTGCTGTTCAATACCATGGTGAAAGATTTTATTGTTGACGTAGAACCCTCCGGAAAGCAGAAAATTGTTGGGGTGGAGACGGAAACGGGGAATCGTTACCACGCGGAGAAGGTAGTGGTCGGCGTGGGACGGGAAGGCAGCAACTGGCTGAAGTCGATGTGCGACCGCTACCAGATCGCCACCCAGGTGGGCACGGTGGATATCGGCTGCCGGATTGAGACTGACGCGGCCGTCACCGCGCAGATCGATTCGATCTTCTATGAAGCCAAACTGGTGTATTACACCAAGACCTTTGATGACAAGGTACGTACGTTCTGCTGGAACCCGCGCGGGGAAGTATCCGAGGAGCGTTACGATGAACTGGCGGTGGCCAACGGCCACAGCTACAAGGATGAAGCTTTTAAAACGAAGAACACCAATTTTGCCCTGCTGGTTTCCAAGCATTTCACCGAGCCATTCAATTCTCCGATCGAATACGGGCTATACATCGCCCGCCTGGGAAATATGCTATCGGGCAACAAGGTGCTGGTGCAGCGCTATGGCGATTTCAAGCGCGGGCGCCGCACCAACCAGGAGCGGCTGGTGAAGAACAATATCCAGCCCACGCTGAAGGACGCCGTGCCGGGGGACCTCAGCCTGGTGCTGCCCTACCGGCTGATGCTGGATATTGTGGAGACGATTGAGGCGCTGGACCATCTGATGCCCGGGCTGGCGGGGGACGGCACGCTGATCTATGGGGTGGAGGTCAAGTTCTACTCCAACCGGCTGGTGGTGGATAAGCATTTCCAGACCAATATTGAGAACCTGTACGCGCTTGGGGACGGCGCCGGCCTGACGCGAGGTCTGATGCAGGCCAGCATGAACGGGGTGTGCCTGGGACGGATGCTTACAGGCGCGTGGTGAGCGCGCCGTGATAATACTTCGCCCGGCTTCGTCAGTCGGTGAGCGTGTCCTGTCCGCGGGGGATCCTGGGGGCGAAAATCAGCCGCCATAATCCGGCCAGTCCGAGCGCTCCGGCCACAATTAGCAAGGGATGCGCGGCAACCCACAGGACGGAACGAAAAACCTTGCGGTTCGATTCAACTTTTTTAGCCTCACGCGCCGGCGGAGTGATACGCTGTGCCCAATCAAATTTTTTAAGATAAGGCATGAACCCCTGTCGGGCGCAGCCTTCCAGGCTGTGGATATAAATATCTTTGCGCCACTGGCGAGCCAGCAGCAGGTCGCGCGAAAACTGTTCCCAACTCAGCGGTGTGTGGCCGGTGCGAAGGGTGCTGCCTCCCGTACTGCCAACCGCGATGGCGCTGGCTTCGGGTGCGTAGCTCCACAGGACGCCTGCCCCACGCGCGCCCATCCGGCTGGTATGGAGCAGGAACACTTCGCGGTTTCCCAATACGTTCACACAACCAAGCATCCTTTGCAAAATTTTTGACCCAACCCGGCGTTCATCGGCGATCCACGGGAGTTGGAAGGTATCGACAGTGTAGCCGTCGTTGTGCATCCTGTGAATCAGTTTGCGGTAAGTGTGCTGGCTGAAGGCGACTCGGCTGGGGTTAAACAGGCGCGCAGCCCATCTGAACAAAAGGCTGGCCGGCAGGCCCCTGGTGAGCGTGGAAAATTCTCCTTTTGAAGGTCGAAAGTCCAGCACAATGCCGGTCCACTTCAGGTCATGGCGTGCGGTCCATGTCTGAAAGGCCTCATAGCGTGCCACAGCCTGTCTGGCGTTAAAGGTGTTGAAGAAATAGCCCTGTTCGCGCGGCAACAGCAGCGAGGCATACGCCCTGACTCCTGCCTGATTTAACCGGTGAACGACCTGGGCGCAGGCGGCACTGAACACGGGCAGCGACAGCGCGACTCCGGCGTTCATTTCCACGAGGTCCCGGATCAGGGTGTCGTCGCTGAACAGCTCCTGACGGTCCAGCCCGCACAACTCGCATTGAAAGATCAGGTCTGGCTGTGTCATGGCACTCCTTCTTTAACCATCCATAAATCGTGAACTAAAATCTATACTAATCTACGAAAGAAACGCGGTTTGGGTTGCGTTGGTGTGGTAATTGAAGCATGAAAACACCCTTCTCGCGGAAGGTTGTGAAAGGAATGAAAGCTGGTGCCTTCAGCGGGTGAGAGCCAGGTAAGGCATGTAGGTCAGGACAGCGTAGATGAAGAACAGCACAAAGGGGCTGACCGCCAGGATCCAGCCCAGGCCTCCAAACACCCAACTGGCAACTTTTTCAAGTTTTTCTCCCGTCTCGCCGAAATAGTCAACCCATAGGGGATGGCGGGGTTTCGTACCGGCGGCAGCGGCCAATATGGAGCCGGCGCATACGCTGAGAACACCTGGAATGAGGGCCGGAGTAAAGCCCAGTGGTTTCAACAGCGATTGGGTTACGGCCAATGAGATGAACAGCAGTGTCGGCCACAGCGCGATCCGGAGCAGGCGAAGGGTAGGTTCGTGGGCGGATGGCTGGTCCGGCATCTGCGCCGGCTGAAACTTGCCGGCAGCAGGGCGGTTCAGGACTTCTTCGCGCAGGCTTTTTTCAACATCTTCAAGATGTTTTTTTTCTTCCCGAGGAACTTCTAAAAAACCCTCTACGATTTGCAGCACGTCTTCATCTTCCTGCCAGAAGCCGGCTTCAAATGAATCTTCACCACCCAGGGATTTTATGAGATCCAGCCTCAGCGCGGCCAGTTTGTTCTCCGGGTTGAGAACCATCACGTTTTCAAGGGCAATGTGCTGGTCATCCAGGGTTGGCGCCATGTGTCCCAGCAGGAACCAGGCCTGTTCGTTATTTTCATCTTCTTCAACCATCTGCACCAGAATGTTGAGAGCTGTGTCCCTGTCCGCGGCGTTGAGGGCGCGGTGTACTGCCATCAGACGGGATCGGGAGCGGGCCAATAAGACGCGCCGGTCTTTGATGGGCGTGGTGGGAGAGCTGGCCCCGGCCAGGATAGAACTGATCTCATCAGGCGGTTTGGCGCTGTGTTTCAGAGGTTCGGTGGGGATGGCGGTGAAGACACTGGATTGACTCCGCGCTTCATTGCCGGAAGTTTCTTCTCTGGCGGATCGCAGTGTTTCCAGCAGTACGCGGGCCTCATTATTGTCCGGATTGATCGTCAACACGTTTTCCAGCGCGATAATGCGGTCCTCGGGCTCATCTACCAGGTCGCAAAGCCAGATCCAGGCTTCTTCGTGGTGAGGATTTTCTTCCACCACCCGTAACAGCAAATCACGCGCTTTTTCCCGGTCTCCGCTTTGGGCTGCGGCAATGCCCAATTCAAATAGGTTTGGATTGTTCACAATTTCCCTCTGAGTTTCGATATAACCTGATTCTATAGCGAAAGTGGATGGATAGCAATACAGTTTACCGGAAAACGGTTCCGGAAACAAAATAAAAAATTCAGGCGCGCAGAAAAAATATTCACCACCAAGGAACTGGGCGCGGATGCGCAAAGTTTTGCGGTTTTGTTAAAATAGTCAGTCTGAAGGCTGCCCCGCCGCCAGAAAAGCATCCGGGATGTCTCGCAACGAAATGGTATGAAGCCAGGGTCAAAACGGATGCTGCTGGAGGGCAATCTCGCTTTCTGCTTGCGCGTTTTCAACACCCTAGGAGAGTGGAGGGTTGCCGATCCGTAACAGTCGGGGTAAGATTGGGTCATGTTTGAAGACCATTTTCAAGGATCGATCTGAACTGATGCCCACACCTCTTCCACTTACTCAAGATAATTCTTCCGGCCAACCAGACCGGCCCCTTTCAGGAACTTATTTTTTTACCCTGGGAGTGGAGAAAAACGAGTCCATCTTTGGCGTGGTTGTGGACAACCGGGTGGTGTTAAACCCGGTTGGCGAGATGGTCGCCGCTCTCTGGCGGGAAATCCCGGACGAGTTTGTGGGGATTAGACTGGATGAATTCATTGTCATGCCCAACCACTTTCACGCCATTGTTGCGATTAATGCAACCCCAGAAGCGCAAATGGAACCTTCTTACCCACACCCTCCTCATCTGAACGAAGTAATCGCGGTTTTTAAGACCCGTACAAAGGAGAAGTATCTGGAAAGCATCCGGCGGATGGGGTGGGAAATCTTCAATTTCAGGTTGTGGGAGCGCGGCTATTTTGAGCGGGAACTAAGTTCGCCCGGAAAACTGGAATATGCCCGGAAGTATATCCGGGAAAACCCGGTGCATTGGTCGCGCGATTGGGAAAACTCGGACTGGCTGGAGCCATGAGTTTATAAGGGGGAGGCCTGTTATTTAGCTCGAACAGGAAGAACCTTGTCTGCGGTACGGCCCGCAAAGTGGAATATTAACTTTTTCTCCCGATCAATGTGAAATAATGACAGGTATCTTCCACCCTGATTTCCTTGAAACCACAGGAGTCTAAAATATTGAATGACTCTGTGGGAGGAGGGATCAGGTCATTGTGGATGACCGGGTTGGCCGCTTCGCGGTGAATGCGGTTGATCATTTCGCGGCTTCCATCGTGCAGAATCAGCAGCCAACTCCCGCTGACCAGGGTGCGCCGGATTTCGATCAAAGCTGTCTGTTTGTCGGCCAGGTGAGGAAAACAATTATGGCAGACAGCGAGATCAAAACTTTTGTCGGGAAATGGCAGCGTGTGGATATCGGTCTGGGCCAGATGGTTCCCGGCGACCCGCTGCCGGGCTCTGCGCAGCATAGCGTAAGCCAGGTCTACGGAAACCAGTCGGGGGTGCCGGGTGGCATTAAGGATGATGGGAGACAGTGCGCCGGTACCAGTCCCCAGCTCCAAAATGGAACCGGCCTGTTCCAGCAAATGCTGGAAGGGTCGCAGCAGGCCTCTCAGGATTTCCTCGCGGTTGGGCGGCTGTTGGGAGTCCCATTCGGCGGCTAATTGTTCAAAAAACAGGCGTAACGTATCCAAACTTAAAACTCCAGTTGTGACGGGTGGTCAATAACCTGTTGTCTGGCAGGTAAAAATCAATCCAAAGGAATTGTGGGCTGTTGTGTACTCTGCTCAATCACGACCACCTGATGTCTATTTTCCCGGCAGGTATCACACAGACCCGGAATGGTTGTGTTCTGAATCGAGACTTCGAAGCCAGTGGTCTTCAACAGATGGTCCGCGAAGGGCAAAAAAGATTCCTGTCCAATCCCGATGATTTTTCCACAGGATTCGCACACCAGGTGAAGATGAGGCGCATCTGTCCCCAGATGCTCGTAGAGATGCTCCCTCTCACCAGAGTCGATCACCGACACCAATCCAAACTCCTGAAGCAGATCCAGGGTGCGGTAAACCGTGGATTTGTCGACTGTTTTGGTGATTTCCTGAACATGGGCAAATATTTCTTCGGCAGTAGCGGGCTTGTCAAGATGGTGCATGATTTCCAGTACAATTTCACGCTGGGGGGTGAAGCGGTAGCCTTTTTTCTTTAACTCCTGAAGGAACAACTGCTCGCATGCCATAATCCTGTCCTTTGATAGTTTATCCGTGTTATTGCGTCTGATTGCAATAATGTTTAAATTGTATCATGGGATCGCGTCATTTGGTGGAAAAGGTAGTGTATCCTCTAGAAACGCCAATCAAACGGCTGGCAGTTTTTGATATTCCCTTTCCTTACCGCCGGCCGATGGAGCAGTACGCTATACCCGGCGTTGAGGCGATTGTGACCTCGGTCAAGGAGATGATGCTGTAAAATATTAGTGTCAGTTTATGAGCAGGAGATATGGAACTCCCTGCTCTGCTACTGCAGATGGGATTTCAGGGATTGGAGTGGATATGGCTGTTGAATTCAGACTGACCGAGTTATTTGATCAGACCGAAGAGGGAGTGGTAATGGCGTGGTTCAAAAAGGAAGGCGCGTCAATTACCAGAGGCGAGCGATTGCTGGAAGTCCAGATGGAAAATGTGAGCTTTGAGATTGTAGCACCCTTCACCGGGACGATACACCGTATCCTCGCGCACAGAGACACCGTGGTAAAGAACGGCGATCTCCTGGCTTTGCTGGTGGAAGCCGGGGGAGATGTTTCTGAAAGCGAAGCGCGGCTGGAGTCAGGTTTGGAAGAAAAGAAAACCAGCGCAAAGCGCGTTGTGCTCGCCGCCCCCAAAGCACGCCTGCTGGCAAAACGGTTTGGGGTTGACCTGACCAAGGTAGAAGGCAGCGGTAAAGATGGCCGGATTACAGAAGAGGATGTGCGCAAGTATATCAGCAGGCCTGCCGATGCGCCTTCCGAAACCATTGTCAAACTGAACCCCATGCGCCAGGCAACCTCCAGAAAGATGGTGGAAAGCATCCATGATTCAGCTCAATTGACGCTGCACGCACGGGCCGATGTGACCAGTCTGGCGGCCGCCCGGCAGGTGCTCAAACCCGAGCTGGAGGTCAGTTTGACCGACCTGCTGGTCAAGGCGGTGGCGGATGTATTGGGCGAACACCCCAATTTGAACAGCTATGTGGAGGAAATGGAGATTCACCTGGTAAAACCAATCCATATTGGGGTGGCTGTCTTACTGGATAGCGGTCTGGTAGTCCCGGTGGTGCGTGACGCCGACCGCAAGACGCTGGCGGAGATCGCCGGTGAAACTTGCCGGCTGGTTGAGCGAGCCAGAGCCGGCGACCTGACCGAAGAAGACCTCTCCGGCGGGACTTTTACCATTTTCAATCTCGGGATGTATGGAATCGATTATTTCACGCCCATCCTGCTCCCTCCGCAGACCGCAATGTTGGGTGTTGGCCAGATCCGTGAGGAACCATTCCGCGGAGAAGGGCCATTGATGTGGCGGTTTATGCTGCCGCTAAGCCTGACAATTGACCACCGGGTTGTGGATAGCGCTGCGGGTGGGATGTTCCTGAGCGCGCTTTCGACGAAATTGGGAAACACGGATTGGGTGTAAAACACAGCCCATCTAAAACAAACATTTTCCAGGGATATGTTCTTGTTCTGGTCAAAGTTGTATAATCAAACTTGAAACAGGATCCACCGGATAACAGATCGCTGGCGCAGGTGT
>Ga0068714_10007134_pt1 | contig 11011 bp, 9 predicted proteins | sample MTBNYHSulfiMetaG_FD_62988 | JGI IMG/M metagenome (GOLD analysis project Ga0068714, IMG submission 62988) | Enrichment culture microbial communities from rom New York Harbor, USA that are MTBE-degrading - MTBE-NYH (New York Harbor Sulfidogenic)... | ecosystem: Environmental > Aquatic > Marine >... | reverse complement strand
TTCTCCTGAACGACTAAAGTCGTTACTACCCCACCCCTGTAGTATGGTCTTCAGTCCTTCCTCTCCGCAAGTAAGCACTCTAGCCCTTTCCCGCCAAGCGGTCAATGCTTTACACCCGCTCGGCTTTCTGCTAGCGTTGCAAATCTTTCGCCGGGCCATAAGACGCTTTCGAGAGAGAATCCCATATCCGATGATCTATCTTCTGCTGCCTGCCTACAATGAAGCGCCGGAAATCGCCCCTCTGTTTGCCTCGATTGACCGGGAGCTGGCTGACTTCAACGAGAGGATCGAGATTGTTCTGGTGGACGATGCCTCCACCGATGGGACCGGCAAACTGGCCCGGGAGACGCCGTGCAAGGCGGCTGTCCGCGTCCTGAGCCATCAGGACAACCAGGGCTTGGGAGGGGCTTTGCTCACCGGGTTCAAGGCGATTGTCGCCTGCTCTCCGGCCTCCAACGACGTAATCGTTGCGATGGACACCGACAACACCCACAGCCCCGGCTACATTCCGGCCCTGGTGGAGAAACTGCGCCGGGAGCAGCTCGACCTGGTGGTCGCCTCGCGCTACGCGCCCGGGGGCCGGGAGATTGGGGTGTCCGCCCTGCGACGCCTCCTCAGTCGCTCGGCGAGCGTTTTCTATCGTTGGCTGTACCGGACACCGGGCATCAGCGATTACACCTGCGGCTACCGGGCCTACCGGGCCGGGGCCATCCAGAAGGCGCTCGAGCATTATGGCGATGGATTCGTCGAGGAGAAAGGATTCCCCTCGACGGGCGAAATCTTCCTCAAGGTCCGGGCCTTGGGGGGGCGCTTGGGCGAGATTCCCTTCGCCCTGCACTACGAGAACAAGCACACGGCCAGCAAGATGCCGAAGCTCAAGACGATTCTGTCCACCTTTCGCATCCTGCTCAAGCACCGCCGGGGCTATCGCGAGGCCGCAGGCGACCAGAGATCATAGTTTTCAGTGCGCAGGACGACCTGGTAGTTGTAAGCCCGCAGGAAGTCGGCGGGAATCGTGAAGTAGGGGTAATGCCCCCGGTTTTTGTCAATCACGACCACGGCGACCCGTCGCGCTTTAATAGCCTCGGCCGCCTCGACCTGCCAAGGCCGGGCTTCCTCCTTAATCTGCTCAAAGAAACCGCGCATCTCCCTCCGAGAGCCCCCCCCCGCCCTGTCTCCTTCGGCCCAGCCCCGGCGAATCGCCTCGACCTCGCCGGCGATCTCCCGATAGGCGATGAGTTTCTCCCGGTCGGCCGCAACGGCGATTAAGCCCGGAGCAATAATGTGCTCCTCAGGGCGACTCCAGCGCTGAATCGCGCGGCCGACCTCCGCCACTTCCCGGCGGGACTGAAATCCGAAGCCATAGACCGCGCCCCGGTGCCGGGGGCTGGGCTGAAAAGGAGCCAGACCTTTCAAACTGCCTCCCACCCAGATGACGGTGACAATGAGAGCGACGCTCCGAAGGTTGAACACCGGGTTCTTCTTCAGCTCCCGCAGGGTGTCGCCGATGAACCAAAGTGTAGCAGCCGAACACAAAGCCAGAGGAATCAGCAAATCGATCATATTGTGCGGCCACAGCGTCGGGCTGAGGAAAAGATAGAAGGCGGCCGTGCAGCCGCTCCAAAGCAAGGCAAGAAGTCCCCAGCGGCGTTCTATCCGCCACAGACAGAAGAAGCCCGGAAGGCCCAAAGCCGCCAGGAGATCCAGCCAGCGCGCCGCTTGGCTCAATTTCTCCAGCAACCCCGCGCTGCTTCCCTTCAGCCAGTGCAACAGGAACACTTGTTGGAAGAACTCGGGCCAGGCCAGCGCGCTTGTGGCGGCGAAGATCACCCCAATGCCGACGCCTGCCGGAAGCCAAAGACGAAGAGCCGCCTTCCAATCCCACTCCGCGAAGATGAAATACAACCCCACCGCCAGCCAGAAGATTAGATGGGTCAACTTAATCAAGGCCGACAGGACCATCAGCAGGGACAACAGCCCGAGCCGCCGTTGCTTCGGACTGCGCGTCAATAGGAAGAACAGCGCCGTGGCATGAACGAGCTGGGAAAACACCTCGCGCTCCCAAAGATGATACCGGAAGCTCAGGGAAGACACGCTGAGGAGCGCCGCGGCGAGCAGCCCGATCACAGTGGCATGGGCATCCTGCCCATGACGTTCGGCTTCGCTTCCCCCTCGCCGAAAGGTTTGGTACAGCAGAAAAGCGCTGAGCCACCAGGCGGCGTTGTTGAGCACTTCGGCCAGCCGCAGGGAAGGACCGAAGAGGTAGAACAACGCGCCGAGAAACGCATCCAGCAGGCAGTAGTGAGGCAGGGGAAAGTCCAGGTACGGGACCTGGCCGCGACTGATGCGCAGAGCGATGTCCAGATACGCCTCGTCTTCGATCCACAGCTCCCCATAGAGCATCCGAACCAGTCGAGGCAGCAGCAGAGCGAGCGCCACCAGCCAGGTTCGTCCTCGAGCCGAGAAGGCCCAGATTCGCGCGGTTCTTAGAAGGTTTAACATAGGAATTCAAGGCCGGAGCGCAGCCCGCATCCGGGAAGCTTGAATATACCAGCGCCGGGAGAACATTTCCAGCCGAGAACGCCGGTAGCAAATAATGATCGGGCGAGATGAGTTCTCTGAAAAATTCAGCTTGACGCGGCGGCTGGAGCCGTTTATATTCACTCGCACAAAAGCGTCAGGGTCCCAGCTTGGGCGAAGAGGGAAGGCCGTGAGAGTCGGCCGCGAGTCCGTCGCTGTGATCGGGGACGAAATCCGGTAAATCGCCACTGTCCCGCCTGGTCGGGATGGGAAGGTCCGGAGAGTAGGTCGATCCGTAAGCCAGAAGACCTGCCCTGAGCGCTCTTCACGTATCTTCTTCGGTGCCAAGAAGGTGAAGGCGGCTCGTGCGTCTGATGCAAACAACCCCTTCTCCGGTGCCGGAGTGGGGGTTTTTCTTTCTCCCCCACTCGCGCAGGCGGCATAAGGTATGTCGCCGTCGAATCCATTCAAGGGGGGACATCATGAACCCAACTCAACCCCGCCGTGCAGGCAAGCGGGTTTGCTTCGCCGGTCAGGGCTTCACTCTGATCGAGCTGCTCATCGTGGTAGCGATCATCGGCATTCTGGCGGCGATCGCGATCCCTAATTTCCTTCAGGCCCAGGTGCGGGCGAAGGTTGCGCGCAGCCTGAGCGATATGCGCGCGCTGGCCCTTCCGCTGGAAGCCTATGCCGGGGATCACGACGCCTATCCTTTCGTCGGCTGGAAGGTGGAGTATGAAGCGAAGCTCGCCCCGCTGACGACGCCCATCGCTTATATCAGTCAGATCCCCCGTCAAGCCTTCAAGGAATACCTGCCCTTTGGAGGAACAGCCACCCGGATCTACTACTACCAGGATCGAGCGACGGCGGACTGGATGTACGAACAGTTTCCGGAATTCGGGAACCCTTGGCCGTATTATGACCCGGAGATACTTCACCACTGGTATCTCTCGAGCGTCGGCCCCGACGGCGACTATGACCAGGGCTGGTTCGGGGTCGGCTCCAACTACCAGCCCTACGATCCGAGCAACGGAACGGTCAGCAGCGGAGATATCATTCGCGTCGGCCCGTGAGCGCTGATCCCCGGCTTGTCGCGGTAGGCCTGAGGACAGGCGCGCCAAGAAGACACACATTGAAATAATGGGCGAATCGCCTTAAGATGCTCCCCATCCATGCGGCAAGAACCGCTGTCGGCGCTCGCGGGAGATACCCGCCTCACCGCGGCGTTCCGGCGGTCCATCCTGTTTCGAGGTGAAGGAAAAGATGAACTTTGAAAAACGGATTCTCTGTATCGGGGCCGGCTATGTTGGAGGGCCGACGATGGCGATTATCGCCGACAAGTGCCCCCAATACCACATCGAGCTGGTGGACATCAACGAGGAGCGCATCCGCCAGTGGAACTCGGATCGGCTGCCCATCTTCGAGCCGGGGCTGTTTGAGATCGTCAAGCGGAACCGGGGCAAGAACTTGTTTTTCTCCACGGACGTCGCCCGGGGCATCGAGGAATGCGAAATCATCTTCGTGTGTGTCAACACGCCGACGAAAACCTTCGGCGAGGGGGCCGGTTACGCCTCCGACCTGCAGTATTACGAGAACACCGCCCGGGAGATTCTCAAGCATGCCCGGGGCGACAAGATTGTCGTCGAGAAGAGCACGATTCCGGTGCGCACCGCCGAAGTGATGACCCGAATTCTCAGCTCGACCGGCCGGAAGTTCAAATTCGAAGTGCTTTCCAATCCGGAGTTTTTGGCCGAGGGTAGCGCGATCCAGGACCTCCTTCATCCCGACCGGGTGCTCATCGGCTGTATGGAGACTGCCAGCGGTCGAGCGGCATGCGACCAGCTGGCGGCCCTCTACGAGCACTGGGTGGCACCCGAGCGGATTGTTCGCACCAACATCTGGAGCTCGGAACTGTCCAAACTAGTCGCCAACGCCTTTCTCGCCCAGCGCATTTCGTCGATCAACGCGATTTCGGCTCTTTGCGAGAAAACCGAAGCCGACGTGGCCGAGGTGGCCCGCGCCATCGGGATGGACTCCCGCATCGGCCCCCGCTTTCTCAATGCGAGCGTCGGCTTTGGAGGCTCCTGTTTTCAGAAAGACATCCTCAATCTCGTTTATATCTGCCGCCAGCACGGGCTGGACGAAGTCGCCCGTTACTGGGAGCAGGTGGTGCGCATCAACGACTACCAGAAAAATCGCTTCGTCGCGACGATGATCTCGGAAATGTTCAACACGGTGGCCCGAAAGCGCGTCGCCGTGCTGGGCTTCGCCTTCAAGGCGGATACCGACGACACGCGGGAATCGGCCGCCATCCACGTCTGCCGGCGGCTGCGGGAGGAACAAGCCCTGCTGCACATTACCGACCCCAAGGCACTCATCCACGTCCAGCGGGACCTCGGCGGCCTCGAAGGCGTTACCCTCTTCGAGGATCCCCACCAGGCCATCGAGGGAACGCACGCCATCGCCGTCATGACCGAGTGGGACACCTTCCGGCATCTGGATTTTGAGCGGCTTTATGCCACCATGGAAAAACCGGCCTTTGTGTTCGATGGGCGCAATCTGCTCGACCACAAGGCCCTGTACGAAATCGGCTTTAATGTGTACCCGACCGGTAAGCCGCCCTTGAGGCATTCCTGAGTTTCGAGCCCCGAGCCGAGGCGCGCGGGGGCCCCTCAGGCAACCTGCCGCCCCATCCCTTGCGGCGGGTCCCCTTCGGAGATATACTGTAAAGTGCTTGACGGAACAGGCCTTCGGCCATATCAGTGTGAAGTGACTCAGCGGATGAACGAAAAGTATTCCACCCTTAGCCCACCGGCGATCGGCCGGCGCCACGCTGCTTCCCTGCTCTTCCTCGGGATCCTCGCAGCTCTGACAATAGTCCTCTATTGGCCGATGTTCGATTACGCGGAGTACAAGTGGTCGCATGACGATAACTATTCGCATGGGTATTTCGTGCCCATAGCGAGCGCTTATCTCATCTGGCGTAAGCGGCGCGAACTGAGCGAGTTGCCCCGTCGGGAGAACGTGCTGGGGCTTGGGGTTATCGCGCTGGCTCTGGTCACCCACGGCTTGGGGGTGCGCGCCGATCTGTTGCGCCTGAGTATGTTGTCCTTCATCCTGCTGTTGTATGGCTTCGCGCTTTTCTTCGGAGGGATGAAGTGGTTGGCCGCGCTGCTGTTTCCGGTAGGCTTTCTGGTGTTCGCTTTCCCCCTGCCGCTGTATATCGAATCTATTACCTTTCCGATGAAAGTCTCGGTGGCGAAGGTCTCGGTGGCCATCATGGACGCCTTGGGAATGAGCATCCTGCGGGAAGGGACGATCATTCGTCTCCCGACCATGACGATCGGGGTGGCGGACGCGTGCAGCGGTTTGCGCTCCCTGGTATTGGTCACCGGCGTGGCCGCCTTCTACGCTTACGTCTTCATTGCCACACCGACCAAGCGGATTGTATTCTTTCTCCTGTCGATCCCGATTGCTCTGGTCGCGAATATCGCCCGCATCCTGATGACTGGCATCGTCGGATACCACCTCGGCGCGGGCAAGATTTTCCAGTATGCCCACGACGGCTCCGGACTGTTTGTCCTGGTCGTTGCGGGCATCTGTCTCGTTCTGGTGGATAGCCTGCTGGCCTGGATGGACCACCTCCGCCATGCAAAAGCCAAGGCGGTGAACGCTTCTTAGGTCGGAATGGCGCGATGACGGGAACCGTGAAACTCGCCTATGCAAAGCCTAGGTACCTGGCGCTGATCGCCCTGTTGGCGGCCGGCTTGGCCTATGTTTATTGGCCGGAGCAAACCCGCACGAGCGAGCGGCGCGAGCTGCTGGCCGGCATCCCTAAGACGATCGGCGAATGGACAGTGAGCGAGGAGCGCAACATCCCCGACGATCAACTTGCCAGCTTGGGGGCCGCGGAGTACGTCTTACGCACTTACCGACGCGGCGGAGAGGAGATCCTGCTCTACGCGGCCTTCTTCACCGGCAAGCACGGTTCGCTGACTCATAATCCCGAAAAGTGCTACCCGGCGGTGGGCTTTACCGTGACCCGGTCGGCGGCAGTCGCCTTCTCCGGCGCGGACGGGGATGTCTTCCGGGCGGTCCGCATTGTTCCTGCGCGGGATGAGGAGCGCCTGGTCGTTCTCTATTGGTTTCAAGAAGGAGACTGCGTCATCGTCAACAAGTGGGAGCATATCTGGAAAGTGTTGATGAAGGCGATTCTTTACAATCGGACCGAAAGTCTCATGGTTCGCCTGTCCACCCCCTACACGACCGAGGAGGCGCTTCCGGCCAAAACCCTGCTCCTCCAGGACTTTGGCAACCAGCTCCGCCACGAGATCGGAAGGACGCTTCAAGGCAATCCCTAGCAGGGGCTTGGCGATCCGGCAACGCCAGGCGGAGCGCTACGCCTCGCGGCTGGAGGGGGCGAGCAGCCGGTCGTATAGCGCGATGGTTTTCACGACCATCAGCTGCCGGGTGAATCGTTCGCGGACATTTCTCCTGGCCGCCTCGCTCATTCGGGCGTGAAGCGCGTCGTCGTCCAGGAGTCGCGTAATGGCCTCCTGCAAGGCTTGCGGCGAACGCGGGGGCACGACAAAACCGGTTTCATCCTGACGATTGACGTAGGAGGTGCCGGTGCCGATCTCGGTGGTGACACAGGGAACGCCCGCGGCCTGGGCTTCGAGCAAAACCAGCCCGAAGGCCTCGGACCGCTCGACGGACGGCAGCACAAACACCCGCGCGCTTCGATAGTAGGCGTACAGCTCCCGGTCGCTCAACCAGCCCAACAGACGAATCCGATCCTCCAGGTCAAGATCCCGCACCCGGCGCTTCAGCCTTTTCTCCAAAGGACCGCTGCCGATAATCAACAGCCTGCCTTCGATGCCGGACATAGCCTGGATGAGAACCGACAACCCCTTGTAGTAAGTGATTCTCCCCACAAACAAGATGATCCGCTCGCCATGCTCCTGCAAGATGTCTCGCCTTCGTTTCTCCACGAACTCCGGCTCGGGCGCTTCGCTCTCATCGTGGCCGAAGGGGATCACGACACAGCGCTCGCGGTGCTTCTTCAGGATTGCAGAAGTCTCGACGTAGTTCGGAGAGGAGACGATAATCGCCCGGCTCCGCCGGAGTAACCAGTTCGCCAGAGGCCGATAGGCTTGATTCAGAAACCGCTGGCGAACGACGTCCATATGATAGGTGACGACCACTTTGCCTTCGGGACGCACAAGGAAGTAAGACAGCACGGCCAGGGGATGAGGGAGGTGAAAATGGAGAATATCTGCCGCCGTTCGCTTGAGATACTTCGGAAACAGAGGAGAGATCGAGGTGCGAAAAAGGTAAAACCAGGTGCCCACCCAGGTGACCGGGATGTGCTCCACCCGCCGGGAAGCGCTGCGAAGGGTGTCATGGCAAACCAGAACTTTCGGGTTGTACCGGGGAGCAATGCCTCGGCACAGGCTGGCGACATAGCGCTCAATGCCTCCTTTGCGGGGATAGTGATGGCAGACGTGCAGGACGGTCGGGCTGCGGGGCTGCTCCCGGCGCTCCGATTCAACTGCCGGACGCAATCCCAGCAGGATTTCGATTTGCTCCACTATGTCCCCGGTGTCGATTTCGACCCGGCGGGGAGAGGCGTGCCGCGCGCGCTCCAGGGCGGCGCCGATATCCTTCTCGCTGTAGGCGGCCTCGACCAACCCCCGGGCCTCAAATGCGCGAATCAACTGCAGCTGGTGGTTGTCATAGACCTCCCCGTGTTCGACGAGCCTCGGCACGGCAACGATTTTGCATCCCGCTTTGAGCGCGCTCAGGAGCGAGCCGGAACCGCCGTGGCAGATGACGATCTCGCTCTCCTCCATGAGCCGGTTCAACTCCTCATAGCTACAGTCGGCAAAGGAGTCCATGGATTGAGGCGTCAAGGCCGAAGCGCCGATCTGCGCCTTGACCGGCTCCTCGATGAATCCCGTCTCGCACAACCGTTCCACTTCCCGGACCATCCGGTCAAAGGGGACAAAGGTCCCGATGGTCAGCAGGATTTGCTTCTTCTTGGCCGGAGTTCGATCGGTGTAAATCCGAAGCGGATCGCAATAAACGGCCGAGGGCCAGTGATCCAGCAGGTCCGGCCACTGCACCAGATGAAGATGCGCCAGGTGCTTGGCCATGTTGCCGAAGAGCGAGGGCTTTTCCACCCGGGCGATGGTCTCGATGTAGACCACCTTGCGCAGCGTCAAGAAAGCCCACAATAAGGTGGAGAAAGCCCCTCCGGCGCCGGTGCTGATGACGACGTCAGGCCACTCGCGGAGCAGGATATAGAGCGCTTTCGACCAGTTGCGAAGGCCGCTCAGGAGAAAGACCCAGGGCGAGCGCAGTTTCCGCTGGCCGAAGGCGAAATGGGGAACAAACCGGACGGGATGGATCTCCGCGGTGCTCCGCGCCAGAGGGGTGTCCTCGGTCACGATGTAGTAATCGTGACGGGTGAAGAAAGACTCAAGTTGGAGGATTTGCCGCAGGTGCCCTCCACCGGAAGCGACGAGGCAGATCTTGAGGCGCTTCTCTTTCTTCACGCGTTTACCTCATTCCCCTCGAGCGGAAGTTTCAATCTCGCGCAAACGCCTCACGGTGGCGGGCGCGATGACTTCCCTGCCCCGCAGAATCCGCGGGATCATCCAAACGAATTGCAGCAGCCCCTTCAAGTAGCTGCCGGTGTATCCATAGCGGATAGACCGGCAGCCCCACAGCGCCGCTCGCGGCACGATATAGCGGAGCGCCATCGGGAGCGGATAACGCTTCAGCACAATCCAGAAGCGGTTGCGAGTGATCAGGGCGTGCCGGGGATTGGCCTGAACGTTAAGAATGCCGCGCGGCTCGTTGTGCAGCATTCGGGCAGCGGGAGAATAGAGAATGGCCCAGCCGGCATCGAGCAGGCGCAGCGCCAGATCCATTTCTTCACAGGCCCAGAACAGCTCCTCCGGGTAGGCGCCCACTTGATCGAGACACGCTTTTCGGAACAGGACCGCAGCTTCGTTGAAGTGGCTCGTTACAAACTCCTCGAATTGCCAGCGCTCTCTCGGACGGGGATGCCACCAATGGGTCGGCGTGAACTCATCAAGATTCGGCTCAGGGGCAGGATGCCCATGCCACTTTGATGGCGGCTCGGCGATGAACAGGCTCAGCGCGGCGATGGTGCTCTCTTTCTCCATCCGCTCGACCGCCAGACGCGTAACGTCCGGACTGAGGAAGGTCATATCGTTGTCGAGGCAGAACACATACTTGCCCATGCTGGCCCGGATGCCCGCATTGCGCCCGGCGATGCCTCGATTCTCGCCCAATGCAACCACCCGGCAATCGGGATAGTCCTGCTGGAGCATCTCGACCGAGCCGTCGGTCGAGCCATTGTCGGCAACGATGATTTCCTTATCCGGCCATTCCTGCCCGCGCACCGAGTCTAAGGCCGCCCTCAAGCGCTCCCGGCGATTGTAGTTCAAGATCACGTAGCTAACTTTGGGCAAGGCGCCATCTTCTCCGGAAACGGCAATCTCACTGGTTATAAGTTTAGCAAATGATGGGGATTAGTCAATGAAACAAACGATCGGCTGGCGACTGTCCGTGTGAGTATGAGATTGCATGGCGTTCTGAACCAGGTTTACAGGCGATGGCATTATTTCCACTAAACCCCTCGGGATTTGACAGCCAAATGCTGTCACTTTGACAGTCGCGCTCATAGTATAAGTATAAAATAAGTATTTGATAAATATAGGCTTATTTATCCTAAAACAACTGCTTCATCAGAAGGGATTCCCGTTCTTGGGTACTTCCCAGAATCGATCAGCATTCAGGAATGCCTTCGCAACTTCTGCGAAAGAAAAGCTTGACTTATTAACGTCAGACCGATACTTTAGATTCCACAGGGGGCAACATACCAGTCACACAGACAGTCTGACGTTACACGAGCGGTGCGAACTCTGAGACCGGCAGGTATGCAGATGAGAATCGAAACCAAGGGAAAACCTAATCGAGTGGATCGCAAGCATTTCTTTGCCTCAGCACAGGAGAGGGCTAGCGGCGCTGATTCTTGTTCTCTTAGAATGGGCCCGCCGACTATGGGGACGAGATTCTTGCCCCGATAGCGAATTTGAGTGGACACGCATGAAGGTTTCCTTGACGCTGGATCAGGCGCTGATGTACCCGATGTAGAGGATCCCTAAGACCGCCAGCAGCCGGGCGGAACGCACCTTGAATGTCTCATCCAGCGAGGCGTCGCCTGCGCTTTGCCCTTGGGAATCGATGGCCGCGATGCTGCAATCGGCTAGGGCATGCCTCGAATACTCGGAGCCGACAAGATGCACTGCACTGTCAATAGCGTATGTGACAGAACCTCACAATCTATTTCAATGCTCCAAGGAGCGTTTGTGGGGCAGGCTGCCTATGTGGACAGAGAGAAACCAAAAGCACTCCGTCTCTGAGATCTCATCAGTACAGTAAGAAGACCTTTGATTGT